>JACCDI010370653.1_pt1 | contig 12537 bp, 13 predicted proteins | sample 7442791 | NCBI WGS metagenome assembly JACCDI01 (sample SAMN15323434, study PRJNA562643) | freshwater metagenome | isolation source: river surface water | place: USA:Blue River Watershed | collected 2017-08-15
CCACCGTGCCAGCAGGTTCAGGTCACGCCGGTAAGCGGCCAGGGTGTTGGCCGAGAGGCCATCCTCCAGCCAGAGGGCATCGGCAAATCGGTCGATGACGTCCTGGCTTTGGGGATGCATCAGTCGAGTTTGAGCTTTTGCGTGTCCACGACTTTCTTGTAGACCTCGAACTCGGCCTTGATCTGCGCCGCAAACTGCTCGGGGGTGTTGGCCACGATCAGCGAGCCGGTGTCTTCGATGCGTTTGCGCACGGCCGTGTCCTCCAGGGCTTTCTTGACCCCGGCATTGACCTTGTCCACCACCTCCTTGGGCAGGCCCTTGGGACCGTAGATGCCGTAATAAGCCATGCGGTTGACCGGCTCCAGACCCACTTCCTTGAAGGTCGGAATGTTGGGCAGCACCGTCAGGCGCTGGGGTGCTGCGACCACGATCGCGTGCAATTTGCCCGACTGGATGAAAGGCAGCGCAGAGGGCAGGTTGTCAAAAATGATCGGGACCTGGCCGGCCACCGTGTCGTTGAGTGCCGGGCCGGCGCCGCGGTAGGGGATGTGGGTGATGAACACACCCGCCAGGCTCTTCCACAGTTCGGTCTGCAGGTGGCCAATGCCGCCGGTGCCGGAGGAAGAATAGGAGTACTTGCCCGGGTTCTTCTTGAGCTCGGCCACAAAGCCGGCGTAGTCACGCGCGGGGAAGCTGGGGTGCACCGCGATCACGTTGGGGGTGGCCGCCACATTGATGATGGGCGTGAAATCGGTCACCGGGTTGTAGGGAATCTTGGGGTTGATGGCCGGGTTGGCCGCCGTGGTCGAGACCGTGGCCATGCCCAGGTTATAGCCATCGGGGGCTGCCTTGGCGGTTTCGTTGGCCCCCACCACACCGCCGCCGCCAGCCTTGTTCTCGACCACCACCGACTGGCCCAGAGCCTTGCCCAGCGAATCGGAAATGGTGCGGGCCACGATGTCCGTGGTGCCGCCCGGCGCGAATGGCACCTGCAGCTTGACCGGACGGTTCGGGTAAGCCTGAGCCCAGACCGAGCCCACGGCCACCGACATGGCGGCCACAGCCACCCAGGTACGACGTTTCATCTCCATCACTCCTTCAAAAAACAACGAATCCATCATAAGCAAAAAACGGCGCATACCCCACGGGGGTTGCCCGCATGCGACAGGCAAAGCACTGCCGGGCCGCTATGCTCGCACGGTGAATTTCGCGCAACTTCTCATCCCTGACTTTTCCCTGATCCTGTGTGGTCATCTGGTGTGCCGTTTCACGGCACTCAACCGCCCGGTCTGGCAGCAGGTCGACAGCCTGGTCTACTACTTCCTGTTCCCGGTGCTGCTGTTCCATTCGATCGTCAAAAGTCCGCTCGACCCGGCCGCAGCCTCCAGCCTGATCGCAGCCGGTCTGTCGCTGGCAGTCAGCGCCATCGCTTTGTCCTACAGCCTGCCCTACTGGCCACTTCTGGGCCGCTACATCGATCGGCGCGAGCATGCCGCCAGCGCGCAGGTGGGCTTTCGGTTCAACTCCTTCATCGCGCTGGCGCTGGCCGAGCGCATCGCCGGGCCGCAAGGCCTGATGATGATTTCGGTGCTGATCGGTTTTTGTGTGCCCACCTTCAACATTGGCGCGGTCTGGCCCATGGCCCGGCATGGCAACACGCATTTCCTGCGCGAGCTCTCGCGCAACCCCCTCATCATCGCCACCGCCTCGGGCCTGATCGCCAACCTGCTGGGTTTGCGCATTCCAGGCTGGCTCGAACCGACGGTGCAGCGCATCGGCGGGGCCTCTCTGGCACTGGGGCTGCTGGCCGCGGGGGCGGGCATGCAGCTGGGCTCGTTGCGGCATGGCAAATTGCTGGGCGCGAGCGTGCTGCTGTGCAAGCACCTGGCACTGCCCCTGATGGCCTGGGCCTGGAGCCGTGTGTGGCTGCTCGATGCCACGCAGACCACCGTGCTGCTGGCGTTTTCGGCCCTGCCCACCGCCTCCACCTGCTATGTGCTGGCCAGTCGCATGGGCTACAACGGCCCCTATGTGGCCGCGCTGGTCACCCTCTCGACGCTGTCGGGCATGCTCAGCCTGCCGTTTGCGCTGGGCGTGCTCAGGTGACGCCCAGCGACCACTGAACCTGCTCGCGCACCACTTCGTCGGGATGGTCCGCATTGGCCTGCAGGGCCTCGCGCAAGGCCTGGGTCTCGTCGCGCTCAAGCCCACCAGAGGCCAGCGCATTGCCTGCGGCCAGTGCCAGGTTGCGCACCCAGCGGGCATGACCAATGCGGCGGATCGCGCTGCCTTCGGTGCGGCGTAAAAATTCGGCTTCACTCCAGCCCAGCAACTGGGCGATGGCACTGCCGCTCAGCCTCTCGCGGGGCTGCCAGTCGGGCAAGGCATGCACCTGCGCAAACTTGTTCCAGGGGCACACCAGCTGGCAGTCGTCACAGCCATACACCCGGTTGCCGATCAGCGGCCGCAACTCGTGCGGGATCGGTCCTGCGTGCTCAATGGTGAGGTAGGAGATGCAACGGCGCGCATCCAGCCGGTAGGGCGCGACGATGGCCTGCGTCGGGCAGGCCTGCAGGCAGGCACTGCACTGGCCGCAATGGGCGCCGACTGGGGCCGTGGGCGGCAAGTGAAAGTCCACAAACAGTTCACCCAGGAAAAACATCGATCCGGCCTCGCGCGAGAGCACCAGGGTGTGCTTGCCGCGCCAGCCCAGACCGCTGCGGGTGGCCAGCTCGGCTTCGAGCACCGGCGCGGAATCGGTGAAGACGCGATGCCCGAAAGGCCCGACCTCGGCCGCGATGCGGTCGGCCAGTTTTTGCAAGCGGCTGCGCAGCACCTTGTGGTAGTCGCGCCCCCGGGCATAGAGCGAGACCACCGCTTCACCCGGGCGCTGCAGGCGCTGCAGTTCGCGTGCGCTCCAGTCCTCGGTCGTGCCTTGCGGCAGGTAGTCCATGCGCGCGGTGATGACGCTCACCGTGCCGGGCACCAGCTCGGCCGGGCGGGCGCGCTTGCTGCCATGGCTGGCCATGTAGGCCATGTCGCCGTGAAAGCCCGCCGCCAGCCAGGCCTGCAAACCCGGCTCGGCCGTGTGCAAATCGATGGGGCTCACGCCTGTTTGAGACAATCCCAGCTCACGCGCCCAGTCCTGAATGCGGGACCAGAGGGCCGAAGGATCGAACCGTTGATGGGTGCTTTGATGAGCGAGCGACACGCCCCGATTGTAGAAAGCCCGCCCGTGCGGACCCTGCACTGGCCCGATGAACAGGCCACGCAGGCCTGGGCTGGCGCGCTGGCCTCCCACCTGGCACGCTGGCCCGGTGGCCGCGACGCCAGCATCGAGCTGCGCGGAGACCTGGGCGCAGGCAAGACCACCCTGGTGCGCCACCTGCTGCGCGCCTGCGGCGTGCAGGGGCGCATCAAAAGCCCGACCTACGCCGTGGTCGAGCCCCATCAGGGCGTGGCCGATGGCCAGGCGTGGCCGATCTGGCATTTCGATTTCTACCGCTTCAGCGACCCGCGCGAATGGGAAGATGCGGGCTTTCGCGACATCTTTGCCGGCCCCGGCCTGAAGCTGATGGAGTGGCCGGACAAGGTCGCCGGCCAGCTGCCGGCGCCCGACTGGGTGATCGCCATCGAGGCCGAAGACGAATCGGCACGGCGGGTCCGGGTCAGCGCCGGCAGTCCGCGTGGCGCGGCCTGGATGGACAGCGCGCACCGCGCCCTGTGGCTGGAAGGACCGCATGCGCTCTGAACGCCGCCATTTCCTTCAAGGGGCGAGTGTGGTGCTGGCCCTGGGCCTGCATGAGCTTGCGCGGGGCGCCACGCTGCTGGCGGTGCGGGTCTGGCCGGCGGCCGAATACAGCCGGGTCACCCTCGAATCGGACGTGCCCCTCAAGGCCCGCCAGACTTTCGTGCCCTCCCCCCCGAGGCTGGCGGTCGACATCGAAGGACTGGAGCTCAACCCTGCCCTGCGCGAGCTGGTGGGCAAGGTGCGCGCTGACGACCCCAACATCGCCGGTGTGCGCGTGGGCCAGTACAGCCCGGGTGTGGTGCGGCTGGTGTTCGACCTCAAGCAAGCCATCTCGCCCCAGGTCTTCACCCTGCCCCCGGTGGCGGCCTACCAGCACCGGCTGGTCTTCGATCTCTACCCCAGCACACCGCCCGATCCGCTGGAGCAGCTCATCCAGAACCGGCTGGGCAGTGCGCCCGCCCCGGTGCCGGCCACGCCCGCTGCGCCTGCAGGCCTGCCCGGCAGCGACCCGCTGGCAGAGTTGATCGCCCGCCAGACGCAGAGCAGCCCCGCGCCGTCGACTCGGCGCCAGGATGTTCAGCCCCCTGCAGGTCCGGTCATGGACACGCCCGACCACCCGCCTCGCCCGCAGGCCGGCACCGACCGCCTGATCGTGATCGCGCTGGACCCCGGTCACGGCGGCGAGGACCCCGGCGCCATCGGCCCGGCGGGCACCCGCGAAAAGGACGTGGTGCTGCGCATTGCCCACAGGTTGCGCGAACGCATCAACGCCAGCAGCGTGGGCAGCAGCCCGATGCGCGCCTTCCTCACCCGCGACGGCGACTATTTCGTGCCCTTGCATGTGCGGGTGCAAAAGGCGCGGCGGGTGCAGGCTGACCTCTTCGTGAGCATCCACGCGGACGCCTTTTTCACGCCCGACGCGCGGGGTGCGAGCGTGTTTGCGCTCAGCCAGGGCGCTGCGTCCAGCAGCGCTGCACGCTGGATGGCACAAAAGGAAAACAAGGCGGATCTGATCGGCGGCATCAACCTCGGCAGCCAGGACGCCCAGGTCCAGCACGCCCTGCTGGACATGAGCACTACGGCCCAGATCAAGGACAGCCTGCAGCTCGGCCATGCGCTGCTGCGGCAGATCGGCAGCGTGGGGCGGCTGCACAAGCCCCGTGTCGAGCAAGCCGGCTTTGCCGTGCTCAAGGCGCCCGACATTCCCAGCGTGCTGGTCGAGACCGCCTTCATCAGCAACCCCGAAGAGGAAGAAAAACTGCGCAGCGAACGCTACCAGGAGCAGCTGGTCGATGCGCTGATGCGCGGCATCGTGGCGTATTTCTCGCGCAACCCGCCGCTGGCGCGCAACCGCGGCACCTGAGCATGCGGCTCAGGCTGCCGAACGTCGCGCCCGCCAGGCGCCAAGGATGGCGATCAGCCCCGGCACGATGATCAGGGCCCAGATGATCTTGGACAGGTGGGTCTGCACGAAAGGCAGGTTGCCGAACAGGTAACCGGCCAGCGTCAGGCCCACCACCCAGATGAAGCCACCGATCACGTTGTAGGCAGTGAACTTGCTGCGCGTCATGGCCGCCACGCCCGCCACAAAGGGCACAAACGTGCGGATGAAGGGCATGAAGCGCGCCAGCACGATGGTGATGCCGCCGTACTTCTCGTAGAAGGCGTGCGCCTGGTCAAAAGCCGCGCGGTTGAAGAAGCGCGAGTTTTCCCAGCGGAAGACCTTGGGGCCGAAGTAACGGCCAATGGTGTAGTTGGTCTGATCGCCGGCAATGGCCGCCACCAGCAGCAGGCCCATGGCCAGCGGCAGGCTCATCAGCTCGGCACCGCACAAGGCACCGACGATGAACAGCAAGGAGTCGCCAGGCAAAAAAGGCATGACCACCAGCCCGGTCTCGACGAACACGATCAGGAAAAGCAGGGCATAGACCCAGGCCCCGTGCTGGGCCACAAAGGCCTCCAGGTAACGGTCCACATGGAGGATGAAATCGACGAGCTGCAAGAGGATGTCCATGGGCCGATTATCCCAGTGCCCACCGCCTAAAATGGCTGGGTGACTGCCCCGAACACCGCCCCCCGCCGCCCGATCCGCGAACTTCCCGACGAACTCATCAGCCAGATCGCCGCTGGCGAGGTGGTCGAGCGCCCTGCCTCCGTGGTGCGCGAGCTGGTGGACAACGCGCTCGACGCGGGCGCGCAGAACATCACCCTGCGCCTGCTGGGCGGCGGCACCCGCCTCATTGCGGTTGAAGACGACGGCGGCGGCATCGCGCCCGACGAGCTGGCCACCGCGCTCAAGCGCCACGCCACCAGCAAGATCGGCAACCTCGATGAGCTCGAATCGGTGATGACCATGGGCTTTCGGGGCGAGGCCCTGGCCGCCATCAACTCGGTGTCCGAGCTGACCCTGCTCTCGCGCATGGACGGCCAGCCCAGCGCCTTTGCGCTCGATGGCCGCACCGGTGAAGTGCGCCCTGCCCCCCGGGCCGTGGGCACCACGGTCGAGGTCAAGGAACTGTTTTTCTCCACCCCGGCACGCCGCAAATTCCTCAAGAGCGACAGCACCGAGCTGGCGCACTGCATCGAGGCGGTGCGTCGCCACGCCCTGGCGCGGCCGGATGTGAGCTTTGCCATCTGGCACGAAGGCAAGCTGGTCGAGCAGTGGCGCGTGCACCCTGGCCCGGCCGGCCTGGAGCAGCGCCTGGCCGATGTGCTTGGCAACGAGTTTGTGGCGCAGTCGATCCCGGTGGACTTTCACATCGGTCCGATGCACATCCTCGGCCGCGCCGGCACGCCCGACGCCGCGCGCTCGCGACCCGACCACCAGTTCGCCTATGTGAACGGCCGCTTTGTGCGCGACAAGGTGGTCATGCACGGCGCGCGCAGCGCCTACGAAGACGTGCTGCACGGACAAAAGCAGCCGGCCTACGCCCTTTTCATCCAGATCGATCCGACGCTGGTCGATGTGCACGTGCACCCCACCAAGATCGAGGTCCGCTTTCGCGACAGCCGCGAGGTGCATCAGGCGGTGCGCCATGCGATCGAGCAGGCGCTGGCGGCGCCGCGTTCGCAGTCTTTGGCGGAGGCACCGGCCGACGAACTGACGCTGCGGCCCGACCCAGCAGCCAAGGCCCTGCCCGAATCGGCCAGCTGGCGCCAGGGCAGCATCGGGCTGCAATCTCGCCCGGAACCCGCACGATTCGACCCCCCGCGTGTCGATGCACAACGGGCGATGGAAGATCTGAAAGCCCTTTGGGCTCCGAGGCCCGTCCCGGATCAGGAACACCTGCCGGACATGCCCCCCTCTGCAAAGGACGCCATCGCGGCGGACAACACGGACGCCTGGCCGCTGGGCCGCGCCATCGCCCAGCTGCATGGCGTCTACATCCTGGCCGAAAACGCGCAGGGTCTGGTGGTGGTCGACATGCACGCGGCCCACGAACGCATCGTCTACGAAAAACTCAAGCGGCAACTGGGGCCCCACAATGACGGATTCACGGGCGGCATCGCGAGCCAGCCGCTGCTGATCCCGGCCACCTTTGCCGCCACGCCCACCGAAGTGGCCACCGCCGAGGCTTGCGCCGAGGCCCTGTCGCAACTGGGCCTCGAAATCTCACCGCTGTCGGCCAAGACCCTGGCGGTGCGTGCCGTGCCCACCAGCCTGGCACAAGGCGACGCGGTGGAACTGGCACGCAGCGTGCTGGCCGAGCTGGCCCAGCACGACGCCAGCACCGTGGTGCAGCGGGCGCAAAACGAGATCCTGGCCACCATGGCCTGCCATGGCGCGGTGCGGGCCAACCGCCAGCTCACGCTCACCGAAATGAACGCCTTGCTGCGGCAGATGGAAGAGACCGAACGCTCGGACCAGTGCAACCATGGCCGCCCGACCTGGCGGCAGATGACGATGCGTGACCTCGACGCCCTCTTCCTGCGGGGCCGCTGATGGGTCCGCGCATGTCCCCGAACCTGGTGGTGCTGATCCTGGCCCTGCTGCTGGGCCTGCAGGCGGTGACCACCGACCTGTACCTGCCCGCGCTGCCGGCCATCCGCGATGTGTTTGGCGCGAGCATGGGCGAGATCCAGCTCACGCTGACCGTGCTGCTGCTGGCCTTTGGCGTCTCGCAGCTGGTCTGGGGCCCCTTGTCTGACCGCTTCGGTCGTCGGCCTGTGCTGGTGGGTGGCATGGCGGCGTATGTGGCCGCCTCGCTGGCCTGCACGTTTGCGCCCGCCATGGGTTGGCTGATTGCAGCGCGCGGCGTGCAGGGCGTTGCCATGGGCGCCGCTGTCATGGCCGCACGTGCAGTCGTGCGCGACCTCTATGCACCCACGCAAGGTGCTACCGTCATGTCCAAGGCCTTGACCGGGCTGGGCATCATCGCCTGCACCTGTGCGCCGGTGGGCGGCCTGTTGACCGACACCGTGGGCTGGCGCTACACCCTGCTGGCCGTCACCTTGTTCGGCCTGCTCACCCTGGCCATGCTGGTCTGGCGCTTCGAGGAAACACTGGCCCGCCCCAACCCGCAGGCCCTGCAATGGCAGAGCCTCTGGCGGGCCAACCTCGAGATCATCCGCCACCCCACTTTCCGGGCCTGGTGCGCCCTGTCCGCGGGCTCCTACCTCGGCCTGTTCACTTTCCTGGCCAGTTCGTCCTTCGTCTTCACGCGCAGCCTGGGCTACAGCAAGACGGCCTACGGTCTCTTCATGCTGACCATGTCGCTGTCCTACATCGTGGGCACCTTCTGGTGCCGCTGGATGCTGCGGCGCACCAGCGTGCACCGCACCGTGGCCGTGGCCGCCGTGCTCACCCTCAGCGCCGGTGTGCTGATGGCGGGGCTGGCCCATGCCGGTCAGGGCCAGGACTGGTATGGCGCCTGGGCCGTCATGCTGCCGGTCTACCTCTTCATGTTCGGTCACGGGGTGCACCAGCCCTGCGGCCAGAGCGGGGCCGTCGCACCCTTCCCGCACCGGGCCGGCACGGCTTCGGCGCTCAACGGCTTTTTGATGATGCTGGGCGCCTTTTTCATGGGCGGGTGGCTGGGGCAGCACATGGACGAGCCGGTCTTTGCTCTGGCCCACGGCATGCTGCTGTGGAGCGTGTTCATTGCCACGGTGGCGTGGACCCTGGTGCAGCGCCACGGTCGGCCGGTCGAAGTCCAGCCCGCATGAGCGCCGCAGCCGTGGACGCCATTGCCCTGGTCGGGCCCACCGCCAGTGGCAAGACCGCAGCAGCGCTGGCCCTGGCCGACGCCCTGGCGGCTCAGGGAGGCGCCGAGATCATCAGCATGGACTCGGCCCTGGTCTACCGGGGCATGGACATCGGCACCGCCAAACCCAGCCGTGCAGAACGGACCGCCGTGCCCCACCACCTGATCGACATCCTCGACCCGCTGGAGCGCTACAGCGCGGCCGACTTCGCTCGCGATGCCGCCCGCCTGATCGGCGAAATCCGCGCGCGTGGCCGGATGCCGCTGATCGTGGGGGGCACCTTGCTCTACCTGAAGGCCTTGCTCGAGGGCCTGAGCGACATGCCCGCCGCTGATGCGCAGGTGCGCACCGAGATCCAGCAGCGTGCGCTTGAACTGGGCTGGCCCGCGCTGCATGCGCAGCTGCAGGCGGTGGACCCGGTCACCGCCGCGCGCCTGGCCCCCAACGACAGCCAGCGCATCGGGCGGGCGCTGGAGGTCTGGACCCTGACCGGCCGCCCCCTGTCGGCTTTCCATCAAAGCACCCCACCCGATGCACCCCACTGGCACATCCCCGTGATCAGTCTGGAACCGCAGGACCGCGCCTGGCTGCACGGTCGCATCGCCCAGCGTTTTGACGAGATGATGGCCGCCGGTTTTGTAGACGAAGTGCGCAGCTTGCGCGCACGCGGCGATCTGCAGCCGGATCTGCCCTCGATGCGCTGCGTGGGCTACCGCCAGGCCTGGCAAGGCCTGGATGAAGGCTGGAGCGAATCCGAGATCCGCGAACGCGGCATCTTCGCCACCCGGCAGCTGGCCAAGCGCCAGCTCACCTGGTTGCGCGGCATGCCCGAGCGCACGGTGGTCGCAGCCGATACAGGCGATGCACTGACCTGCACCGTGCAGGCAAGCCTGGCAGCCCTTCACAGACCCTGTTGACGCCTGCCCGCCTTGAGCTGGCTGTGCCGGGCCTTGCCCTGCAGGCGCCTTTGCACCGAAGCCCGTGTGGGCCGCGTCGCCTTGCGCGCCTTGGGTGCGTGCACAAAGCGCGCCAACAGCCCATACAGGCGCGCCCAAGCGTCCTGGCGGTTGGCCTCCTGGGTACGGTAGCGCTGAGCCTTGATCACCAGCAGTCCCTCTGGCGTGAGCTGGTTGCCCGGAGCCTGTAGCCAACGCTGCTGGATGTCTTCGGGCAGGCTGGAAGCTCGTACATCGAATCGCAGCTGGATGGCGCTGGAAACCTTGTTGACGTTCTGCCCACCCGGCCCCTGGGCGCGGATGGCGGTCAGTTCGACTTCGGTTTGGGGGATGTGCGGATGGGGCATGGGTGAAAGCTCTTGCCTGGGCGGGTCTTTGCTCTGTCGTCCTCGGGCTTGACCTTTACGTCATCCTCGGGCTTGACCTGTACGTCATCCTCGGGCTTGACCCGAGGATCCATGGATTGCCCGGTCAAGCCGGGCAATGACACAGGAGGGTAAGGCCATACTCGAGAGCCGGCTTACTGCAAGGGTTCCTTCAAACCCGCTGGCACTGGCAGCGGCAGGATGTCGATGCCCTCTTCGAGCAAGGCTTCGGTTTCCTCGCGGCTGGCCTGGCCGCGGATGTTGCGGTGCTCGGTTTCGCCGTGGTGGATCTTGCGCGCTTCTTCGGCGAACTTCGTGCCCACGTCTTCGGTATTGGCCATGACATGGCGGACCATCTGCATCCAGGCGGCCTGCAGGTGCTGGGGCGTGACCTGGGCCACGTCCTGCACTGCCGGCACCTGGGCTGGCGGGCTCTCCGGGGCACCCTGACCGAGGTTCAGCCGGGGGGCCGAGGGCATCTTGGTGACCTCGGCGTCGTTGCAGACCGGGCAGGCAACCAGCCCCCGCCCGCGCTGCGATTCGTAGTCTTCATGCGAGGCGAACCAGCCTTCAAAGACATGGCCGTGACCGCACTGGAGGTTGAGGACTTTCATGGCAAGGGTATGGGGTCGAGTGCCTGCCATTCAAGGGGCCAGGCACCCGAGAGGGCATTTTGCACCCAGACCATGCAGCTGAGCGTCTTGGCATCGGTCACCTGACCGTCGCGGCACCAGGCCAGCAACTCGTCGGGCGTGGCACTGAATACATCCAGAAACTCACCCGCATCCAGCTGGCGTTCGCCCAGGCTCAGGCCTCGGGCAAAGTAGATGTGGATGACTTCGGTCGAGTAGGCAATGGCCAGGTGCATCTGCCCTGCCCTCGCCCACTCGCGGGCCTGGTAGCCGGTTTCTTCGAGCAGCTCGCGGCGGCCACACAGCAGCGGGTCTTCCCCCGCATCAAGTTTGCCCGCGGGCAGTTCAACCATGACCTGCCCCACCGGGTAGCGAAACTGCCGCTCCAGCACGATGCGCAGCTGTCCGTCCTCACCTTGCAGCAGCGGCACCACCACCACCGCGCCAGGATGGACCACGTATTCGCGCGTGGCCTCGCCGCCGTCGGGCAGGCGCACCGTGTCGCGAAAGGCATGGAGAAAGCGGCCCTTGAACAGCTCCTGGCTGGCGAGGCATTGCTCGATCAGGTGCGCGTCGGACATGGCGGGCCTGTCTGGGCGGAAAGACCGGATCAGTCGCGGCGGTGCGCGAGGTAGCGGTAGACGAAACCGGGGAAGGCCAGGGTCAGGAACATGGTGCCGGTGATGGCATAAAACTCCCAGCCTTGCGGGGCGATCTGGCCAACATTGTTTTCAAGCGCCAGACCGATGCCGCCGACGACAAAGTAAAGCAGCACCAGCTCCAGCAGACGCCAGGCCAGCGGTTTGGGCTGGCGCACCGGACCCAGCACCAGCAGGCGCTGGTTGACGAACGGCAGGTTGGCTGCCAGCAGGGCCAGCAGCACGAGAAGAACCACCTGCAGGGACTGGGACATGGGATTTACAGGGCCAGCATGCTCTTGACGGCCTGGGCGCACAGGGCCATCAGGGCGCCCGGCACGATGCCCAGCACCAGCACCAGCAGGCCATTGACCGAGAGGACCACCCGCACATCCGACGGCGCGGAGACAGTGGTTGCGGTGACCGGGTCGTCAAAGTACATGACCTTGACCACGCGCAGGTAGTAGAAGGCACCGATCAGCGACATGATCACGGCAAAAATGGCCAGGCCGATGTAGAAACCCTGCCCGGAAGCGATCAGGGACTGCAGCACGGCCAGCTTGGCATAAAAGCCCACCATCGGCGGGATGCCGGCCAGCGAGAACAGGCAGATCGCCATGACGCCAGCGTACAGCGGGCTGCGCTGGTTGAGACCGGCCAGGTCGGCGATCTCTTCGCTCTCGAAACCCTGACGGGCCAGCAGCATGATGATGCCGAAACTCGCCAGCGTGGTCAGCACATAGCCCACCACATAGAACATGGCCGAGCTGTAGGCGTTGGCCGCCAGAGTGGTCTGGCCGTTGACGACACCGGCCACAAAGCCCAGCAGCACAAAGCCCATCTGCGCGATGGTCGAATAGGCCAACATGCGCTTGAGATTGGTCTGGGCAATCGCAGCAAGGTTACCGATGAGCAAAGAGCCAATGGCCAACAAGGCCAGGATTTGTTGCCAGTCAAACGCCAGAGGCAACAAGCCCTCCACCAGCAAGC
>JACCDI010827533.1_pt1 | contig 12537 bp, 13 predicted proteins | sample 7442791 | NCBI WGS metagenome assembly JACCDI01 (sample SAMN15323434, study PRJNA562643) | freshwater metagenome | isolation source: river surface water | place: USA:Blue River Watershed | collected 2017-08-15
CTTACCCTGCAAAATCTCACACATCGCACTCAAGTCATCGCCACGTTGAATTGCGATACTTGAAACATTGAGAGAATCGTAAGCAGTCAAGAACTCCTGTGGATTTGCTAGGTCTCTCTTGGTCATCACGATGATCGGATTAATACCTTGGTCATATGCAACAGCAAGACATCTATCGATGAAACCATGGCGCGGCTCTGGATTAGCAGAGGCAGCCACAATCATCATCTGATCGATATTTGCTGCAATGGTTTTTTCAAATGCTCCCACATCATCAATAGTGCGAGAAAGTGAATTGCGACGTGGTTGGACAGCAACAATACGAGCTAAAGATCCATCCGCACCTGAAGTGTCACCAACCAGATTTACTCGATCACCAACCACCACGGAATTCTTTCCAAGCTCTCGCGCTTTCATTGCGCTGACATATGTTCCGGACTCTGTGCGACAGAGCGTTCGACCGCGATCGACTGTAACTACGTCGGCAGCGATTGCATTGTCGTGGGTGGGTCGATCTTTGCTACGTGGTCGTGTTGAACGTGATGGACGAATCCGAATATCGCTTTCATCAGGTCGACGTCTAGCCATTGAGAAGTGCGCTCCAAAGTCCAGGAAAGTCAGGGAGAGTTTTACGGGTCGTGGCGATGTTCTCGACTTGAACTCCATCGACAACAAGACCAATGACAGCACCAGCTGTTGCTAACCGATGATCTTCATAGGTATGAAATGTTCCGGCGTGCATTGGTTGAGGATTGATATGTAACGCGGTCTCTTCTTCAGAAACATCGCTACCGAGAGCGTTGAGTTCGGTACGCAGCGCGCTTAATCGATCAGTTTCATGGAGGCGCAGATGGCCGATTCCACGCAGCGATGAAGGAGATGTTGCAAGAGCGGCAACCGCTGCAATTGAAGGCGTGAGTTCACCGACATCATGAAGATCGATATCAATTCCATGGATTGTGTCTCCACCAGTAATCGTCAATCCTGAATCAGAGAAGGAGAGCGTTGCGCCCATCCGAGTAAAAATATCGCGAAGTTGATCTCCGGGTTGTGTGGTCGAACGTGGCCAGTCTTTGATGGTGACACTTCCTCCACAAACAAGAGCAACAGACATGAATGGAGCTGCGTTAGATAAATCAGGTTCGATGACAAGATCCTGGCCTTGCAATTCTCCTGGAAGGACTCTCCACTGTGAGGGAGTCGAATCATCGACCACAGCTCCAAATTGTCTGAGCATTGCAATTGTCATGTCGATATGTGGCTGAGAAGGAAGTGATCCACCGATATGTTTGACGGTAATTCCTTCGACCATCGCAGGGCCAACAAGGAGAAGTGCAGAGATAAATTGGCTAGAAGAGCTGGCATCGATTTCAATGATGCCACCTTTGATTGAGCCAGAGCCATTGATTGTCAAAGGAAGAGCAAATCTATTTTTATGATCGATACTGACGCCAAGTTCTTCAAGAGCGGAGATAACGGGACCTAGCGGGCGTTCGTGCGATCGTGGATCACCATCGAAATTGATCAATCCGCGCGCCAGCGCTGCAAGTGGAGGAAGAAAACGCATCACAGTGCCGGCATTTCCAACATCGATGGAGGCGGGACCAAAGAGCGGAGCGGGAGTTACGGTCCAAATTTCATCGCCGTTGTTATCTATGCTCTCGTCAATTTTGATTCCTAGTGCACGCAATCCCTTCACCATCAATTCGGTATCGCGAGAGCGCAACGGTTTCCTGAGTTGTGAAGGCGTTTTGGCCAGCGCACTGAGGATGAGAGCGCGATTAGTAACAGATTTAGAGCCTGGAATAGTCAGAGTCGCATAGACCGGTGTTGCACCTCGAAATGGTGCGCGCCAGAGTTCTTGAGTCTGTGACATATGGGCAAGTCTAGGTCATAGATTAGGAGCATGTGCGGTCGATTTGCCCTCTCAGCGATGCTCACCGATATAGCTGAGGAGTTCTCAACTAATGCATTACCTAACCGAACTCTGCCTGTCGACTGGAATATCAAACCGACCCAAGATATTTACATCATTAAGAATGAGCGAATCGAGATTGCATCGTGGGGATTGATTGCACCGTGGAGTAAGAATTCTGTTGATGCGCTCCGTAGTCAATCGCAAGCAATCAATGCCAGATCTGAATCAGTTCACGAAAAGCCAACATTTAGAAACTCCTTTCGTAATCGACGTTGTCTGGTTCCAGCAACTGGATACTACGAATGGGCTACAGAGCTCGGTCAGTACAAGACGAAACAACCGGTCTTCATTTCACGAGATGATAAGAACATTTTGGCATTTGCAGGAATATTTGATCGCTGGATTTCACCTGAAGGAGAGATTCGAGATAGCGTTTCGATTATTACTCGAGATGCTGTGAATGAACTCGCAAAAGTTCACAATCGAATGCCTGTTTTCTTGCCGCAAGATAGATGGCAAGCGTGGATGGATCCAGATTTCACTGATGTCGAGAAAGTCCGTGCATTGATGCAGTTCCCCGAACCAGATGCCCACTTACGGTTCTGGCCCGTTGCAGACCTGGTCAACTCAATTCGCAATAATGGCCCGGAGCTGATTGCGCCTATCGAATTGGGTGAGCCTGAAACTCTCTTTTAGAGGGAATAAACCCCATGAGATGCAGGTTAGAAGGCTGTGGCGATAACCTTGGATTTAATGCCAACCGAAATTTCTACCCCTGATTCCAGTAGCGCTGGAGAATTAGTTCGCGTTGATCGCGAAAAAGAGAGCGCTGCTGAACGCACGAAGCGTTTTGAGCGAGATGCGTTGCAATACATGAATCAGCTCTACGCAGCCGCCATGCGTTACACCAAGAATCCGGAAGATGCTCAAGATTTAGTTCAAGACACCTATATCAAGGCTTATAACTCTTTCCACCAATTCGAGCCCGGAACCAATCTCAAAGCTTGGCTCTATCGAGTTTTGACCACCACATTTATCAACACCTATCGCAAAGATCAGCGCAGACCCCAGACTTCAGATTCTGAGTTGGAAGATTGGCAGATTGCAGAAGCGTCATCGCACACCAGTGATCAAGGTAAATCCACGGAAGATGTCGTACTAGAGAATCTTCCCGATAGTGATATTAAAAATGCATTGGCAGAAATTCCCGAAGAGTTTCGCATGGCGGTCTATCTCGCAGATGTTGAAGGATTCTCCTATAAGGAGATCGCAGAAATTGTTGGAGTCCCTGCCGGCACTGTGATGTCACGACTACACCGCGGTCGTAAGCAACTCCGTGAAAAGTTGACTGATTACGCGCGCGAGCGTGGATATGTGAAAGGGGGAGCAAAGTGAGTCAGATTCCCTGCGAAAACTGTCGCCAATCACTTGTTCTCTTCATAGACAACGAGATTGATGATTCTGCAACTTTCAACGAAATAGCCTTCCACTTACAGGAGTGCGATGATTGCCGTAACCAACTTGAGACAGAACGTCGCGCCCTCAATCTCATCCGAACCCTCTTAAGTCGTTCATGCTGCGAAACTGCTCCATCGACCCTGCAAGAACGGATTGCACATCAACTACATGCGCTACAACTAGAGGAAATGGCTGGTTACACCCAGACTGAAATCATCACCCAATATCGACGTACAGAGATCACAATCGATGGTGAAACCCAGATTGAGATTGAAACCTCCCACGAAATTCGGAGAGATTTCCCCTTTTAGTTCGCAAGACAAATAGCCCAGTACTGCTAGGTTAATTGCCGATGCAGATTGAATCAGCGCTCGGAGCGGTCGGAATCTCACAGATGGTGGTCCGACCGGGTGATACCGCGTTGGCGCACGGCAGTGGAGACATGCCGATTCTCTCGTCTAGTTTCCTTCTTACGTTGATGGAGAGCGCCTGCAATTCTGCGATTGCAGAGTTCCTTGAAAATGGCGAATCAACTTATTTGAGCGATATTGAACTAGAGGTTCATGAATCTGTAGGAATTGGCACCGAGATCCAAGGAGCTGCCACATTCGTTGCCTATGAAGATGGAGTTCTAACTTTTGCTTGCGAAATACATGACGGCCCGCGCTTGGTTGCGGCATCTGTGATGCGTCGCAACTTGGTAGAACGTGTTACGTTCCTAGCGCGGACCGCTGCGTTAGCTCTAATGTCTCAGCAAGAGACAGATTAAACTTTTACTTCTTGGTCGCCCAGAAAATCTCGGCGATTTCATCAATCTTTGAGATCAACTTATCTGCAACCGCAACATCAACCGTGCCTTTTGTGCCAGCAGCACCAGCAAGTTTGGTTGCTTCATTGAAGAGTCCGTGTAGTTGCGGGTATGACTCAAAGTGATTTGGCTTGAAGTAGTCGGTCCAGAGCACCCAGAGGTGTTCCTTCACCATATTTGAACGAGCTTCCTTGATTGATACCGCGCGGGCTTTGAAATCCGCATCACTCGAGGCTGCGTACTTCTCCATGCATGCCTTAACTGACTGCGCTTCGATCTTCGCTTGTGCAGGGTCGTAAACACCGCAAGGTAGATCGCAATGTGCGTGAACTGTAAGCATAAAAGTCCTCACTTCTTCAGAGGTAGGTATTAGTGGAAGACTACCCGCCATGAGAAAGTTTGGCTTCTTGGGCTTCTCACGAGTGAAAGTCTCGGGAGAATCAATGTTGCCCACCTACAGCGATGGCGACATACTCCTTGTGAAATGGCTGGATGGGAGCTCCACAGAATTGGCCCTGAGTAGCGTGGTTGTTATAGAACGCGATGAGATGCCAGGGATTCTCTTTATCAAGCGGATTCAGAAGTCACATAGTGGTGCTTACTGGGTCGAGGGAGATAACAAGATTGCGAGCGCAGAAGAGCGGATGAATGATTCGCGACGCTGGGGTTATGTGCCTGCGCACGAAATTAAGGGACGAGTTTTATTGCGTATACGAAGAACTAGCGAGAGAAAGCTTCAGCGATAAGAGCCTTCTGCTCTTCTTCGTGAACGTAAATACTTCCAGTTGCTGGGCTAGCAGCAGCGCGACGAGAAACTCGACGAAGTTCGCGACCACCCAGATGTTCTGCCAAGTTTGCAGAGACAAAAGGCCATGGACCCTGATTCGCAGGTTCATCTTGTACCCATAGAAGACTTGCATTTGGATGTTTGCTGACTTCAGCGAAAATTTCCGAGACAGGTAGTGGATAAAGCTGTTCGACGCGGACAATTGCAGTGCTGTTGTCGCCAAGTTTTGCTCGTTCAGCAAGAAGTTCCCAATAAATCTTTCCACTACAGAGAATCATTCGTGAGGCGTTTGTAACGGTGGAATCACCGATGACGGGCTTAAAGGTTCCGGATGTAATGTCTGAGAGACTGGAAGCAGCTGCTTTGAGACGGAGCATTGACTTAGGTTCGAAAATAATGAGCGGTCGACGAGCTGGATTCTTTACATGCCAACGTAGCAAGTGGAAATAAGACGCGGCAGACGATGGTTGAGCGACAGTCATGTTGTTCTCGGCACAGAGCGTTAGGAAGCGCTCGATGCGACCTGAGGAGTGATCAGGTCCTTGTCCCTCATATCCATGGGGAAGTAGCAAGACCACAGAGGATCTCTCGCCCCACTTTTGAAGTGATGATGAGATGAATTCATCGATGATTGTTTGTGCGCCATTGGCGAAATCACCAAATTGGGCTTCCCACATTACAAGTGCATTCTCACGCTCTACGGAATATCCATATTCAAATCCCATGGCTGCGTACTCTGAAAGCAATGAATCAACGACGAAGAATTGGTTTTCATTGCTGAGTAGACCGCGAAGCGGAATCCACTCACTGCCATCCTCGCGATCTCGGATGACGGCGTGACGATTTGAGAAAGTTCCACGGCCAACATCTTGACCAGCGATTCGAACCGGGTGACCTTCAAGAAGGAGCGATCCGAACGCCAACATCTCTCCGCCAGACCAATCGATGGTCGCATCATCAAGCATCGTGACTCGGCGCTGGAGCTGTGGGGTAAGTTTTGGATGCACATTGAAGTTTTCAGGAACAGCAATTTGTGTTGCTGCAATCTTTCGAGCTACATCTTCAGAGATTGCTGTATTTGTCTTAAGTGGGTCGAAAGTCTCGAGACGATTGAAAGCTGGTTGCTCAGGGAGCTTGTCATGAACGGTATTGAAGATACCTTCGAGCTGCGCCTGGAATTCACGAGCGATCTGGTCTGATTCTTCTTGGGTGATATCGCCTCGACCGACGAGCGCTTCTGAGTACAAGACTCGAGTAGTGCGCTTTGCATCAATGAGTTTGTACATGCGTGGCTGGGTAAAACTTGGTTCATCGCCTTCATTGTGTCCACGACGGCGGTAACAGACCATATCGATGACAACATCTTTGTTGAATGTCTGTCGGTATTCGAAAGCTACTCGTGCGACGCGGACGCATGCTTCAGGATCATCACCATTAACGTGGAAGACCGGTGCTTGAATTAACTTCGCGATGTCAGTGGAGTATCGAGATGAACGGGCCGACTCAGGTGAAGTCGTAAATCCAACTTGGTTATTGATGACTACATGGATGGTTCCGCCGGTTCGATAGCCACGTAGTTGTGACATATTGAGTGTTTCAGCAACAACGCCTTGGCCGGCAAATGCAGCATCACCATGAATCAAGATCGGCATGACTGAGAAAGCGCTCTTGACGTTCTTCTTATCTTGTTTCGCGCGAACTATTCCCTCTAGTACTGGATTGACCGCTTCGAGGTGCGATGGGTTGGCAGCGAGATAGATCTTTGTTTTCTCGCCAGCCTCCGTTACGAAATCCCCATATGTTCCAAGGTGGTACTTAACATCACCTGATCCTTGGACCTCATTCTCTTGATAGTGACCTTCAAACTCTTGGAAGATCTGACCGTACGACTTTCCAGCGACATTTGCCAGAACGTTGAGGCGGCCGCGGTGAGGCATTCCAATGCAAACCTCATCAAGCCCTGCTTTCGCCGCATAACGTGCGATTGCATCGAGCAATGGAATAACAGACTCTCCACCTTCGAGCGAGAATCGCTTCTGGCCGACGAACTTAGTATGCAAGAAACTTTCGAAGGCTTCTGCAGAATTGAGTTTGCGCAAGATTCTAAGTTGCTCTTCGCGAGGGAAGAACGGTGATCCAACTTCAACTTGGCTCTGAATCCACTTACGCTCTTCAGGAGAATCGATATACATGTATTCGATACCAATCGAGCGGCAGTAGGAGTCACGAAGAATTCCAAGGATGTTTCGCAGTTTTGCGTATGGTCGGCCACCAAAGCCGCCTGTGGCAACTTCACGATCAAGATCCCAAAGAGTTAGACCATGAGTAACAACATCTAAATCTGGATGACTGCGTTGCTTGTATTCAAGTGGATCAATATCTGCCATCAAATGTCCGCTAGTGCGGTACGCCTGAATGAGTTGCTGTACTCGAGCGGCCTTGTTTAGTTGATCTTTGCCTTCTGGAATATCCGCGTGCCAATGAATAGGGACGTATGGAATACGAAGCGCAGCAAAAATCTCGCCGTAGAAATCACCTTCACCAAGAAGAATCTCGTGAATGCGACGGAGGAAGTCACCCGATTGTGCGCCTTGAATAATGCGATGGTCATATGTGGAGGTAAGTGTGACGATCTTGGAAATTGCTAACTCTGCAATCGTCTCATCGCTTGCACCTTGGAATTCAGCTGGATAATCCATGGCTCCAACACCAAGAATTAAGCCTTGTCCTTGCACGAGCCTTGGAACAGAGTGAACTGTGCCAATCGTTCCGGGGTTAGTGAGTGACACTGTTGTCCCGGCGAAATCTTCAACAGTAAGCGCACCTTTACGGGCCTTCTTGACTAGTGACTCGTACTCGGCCCAGAACTGCCCAAAATCAAGGCTCTCACATCCCTTGATTGATGGGACAAGCAGTTGGCGAGTTCCATCTTCTTTCGCTAAATCAATAGCAATACCCAAGTTAATGTGATCTGGATGTCCGATTGCTGGTTTGCCATCTTGTTCTGTGAAAAAGGCATTCATTTCTGGCATCGCGCGAAGAGCTTTGATCATCGCGTAACCAATGAGGTGAGTAAAGGAAACTTTTCCGCCCCGTGCACGCTTGAGATGATTATTAATTACAGTGCGATTATCAATCATCAACTTTGCAGGAATTGCGCGAACGCTCGTTGCTGTAGGTACTGTTAATGACGCTTCCATACTCTGCACTACGCGACTTGCAACGCCACGAAGAGGTTCGACTCGCGCAGATGTTGGAGTCGCAACTTGTGGAGTTGGTTTAGCAATTACTTGCGCCGGAGTTGGAGTCGGCTGAGTTGTTGGTCGAACTGCGGGTTGTGGAGTAGCAACAGTTGGTGTTGGAGAAGGCGTAGGTGTTGGAGCAACAGGTGCAACGGTTGGCTGTTGACGTTTGGGAACTGGAGGGACTCCGGGTTGAGCTACGGCTGCTGTTGCAGCAGAAGTTCCGTTGCTTGTTCCGGGTGTGTAACCGGCAAAAAATTCTTTCCAGTTATCTTCCACTGAATTTGGATCGGCAAGGTAGCGCTCGTACATCTCATCGACTAGCCATTCGTTCGAGCCGAAGGAGCCGCCAAACTTATTTTCGGGAGTCATACCTGCCACAGAACGAAAGCCTATCTGCGTCGGGTGAGAGCTCTCCACCTCACAGCAGCGTTATTGGCCACAGTTTCATGATGCGCCCGAAGCCCTACTAGGGCAGGCTCTCCGTATGAGTCTGGCTTTTGTTTCAGGCGCCAGTCGCGGACTGGGCCGAGAGGTTGCTCGCGCCTTGATTGCCTCAGGTCACCAAGTAATAGGTATTAGCAAAGACCCCGAGCGGGCCATTCAAGCCAGTACAGAACTGGGAATCGCCTTCGAGACAGTGGACTTTGCGAATATTGCTGAGACCCGAGCGCTCTCACAATCGCTATTGGCAAAGTACGGAGCCCCACAGATTCTGGTGCTCGCTCACGGAGTCATGAGCGACAAAATGACAAAAACTCTTCGCACTAATGATGACGAGTGGGCTCGCGTTATGAACACTAATCTCAATTCTGTTTTTACTTTGGTGAATGCAATCGGTGCTCCGATGGCAGAAGCACGCAACGGTCGCATCATTATTTTCTCTGCCTGCCTTGGTCGTATGTCCGGACCAGGAAATGCTGGGGGACTTGCGCCTTATCGAATCTCTAAAGCAGGAGTGAATGCTTTAGTTCGAAATTTAGCTCATGAGACTGGCCATGGATCACGCGGCTTACTCGTTGATGCTATCTGTCCTAATCACAGTCGCACCGATATGGGTGGACCCGATGCACCTCGCAGTGCGGAAGAAGGTGCCGCTACTGCAATCTGGTTAGCGACGCGAGAGTTTAACCCTGGAGATCAAACTGGCTTGCTTTGGGAGGATCAAGAAGTAGTCCCTTGGTGAGGTTTTGGAATTGCAGCTAGCGCAGCAATCAAAGTTGCAAGTGCAAAGGCTCCAAGTGAAATACCAAGTGCAATTCGTGCTCCATCAATCATGTAATACGCGACGCCAATAGCAATCAAATTCGCCATCACCGTCGGACCTCGGCCGTAATTGCGTTGTTGGAGAAATCCTCGTCCCGCAAAGAAGAGTCCAATTCCACCAAGAAGCAGGAAGACAATCTCGGCGATGACCGCATCAAGCTCTTCAACATCAGAGGTGAGTGTCCGAACTAGTAAGTAAGCGCCAAGCGCAAAGAGGAAAGTCGCCTCAATTCGCACTAACCAGGCGGCAATCACATGGATTTTCTTGATCGATACTCGCACAAGTCCAAGAATAGGGTATGAGAAAGCGCTATCCGTCACTTGCTTTCTTCACATAACGTGCCTTATGCCTTTTTATGATGAAGGAATCTACGACTCACTGACAGGCCTGTTGGCACCTGCTTATTTCTACGAAAGCACAACCAGGTTGATGTCGTGGGCAGAGCGAGCACATCAACCTGTCTCACTTATTTCTATCAAGCTAGATGGACTCAATGATGACCAGATTCTCAAGTGTGCTCGTGACTTGACCGCTGAGTTAAGAGGTGGTGATCTTTTGGCACGAATAGGGGAGAAGGTATTTGTACTCGCGCTTCTTGGAGATCACTTAGGAGCTGAGCAACTCATCTTCCGCCTAAGAAACACCATCAAACCTGAGTTGCAGTTTGCATCAACCTCTATGCATCTGGGAGAAAGTATTGAACGCGGATTGAGTCGACTAGCAATCTAGTTGTTGGGAATGAAAATGGAGGTGCGGTAGTAACGAAGCTCCTCAATTGAATCTTTGATGTCACCCAGCGCGCGATGATTGCCAGTTTTTTTGGGAGCGCTGAAGTAGACCTTGGGATACCAACGCTTCGCCAATTCTTTGATCGATGAAACATCGATGGTCCGGTAGTGCAAGTACTCATTCAATTTCGGCATATCGCGTGCGATGAAATTACGATCCATTCCCACAGAATTTCCAGCTAGTGGAGATTTTCCAGCCACGGTATGTAACTCAAGATATTTCAAGACAAGATCTTCGGCTTGTGACAGCGAGATTCCCGAGGGAATCTTCTCAAGTAAGCCTGATTCGGTGTGCATCGCACGAACTTCTTCTCGCATACCGGCGAGTTTCTCCTCGGTGGTAGCAATTACAAGATCAACCCCGTCGCCGAGGATATTTAGGTCAGCGTCAGTCACAAGAACTGCAATTTCGACGAGAGCGTCATTGTGCAAGGAGAGCCCAGTCATCTCGCAATCGATCCAGATTAAAGGGGGGTTCTCGCCTGCCATGAGAGTGAAGCCTAGGGGTAAGGCGATATTTCACCGCTCGTTCACCTTCCGTTAACTGATACTCAACCCGTCCAGAGCGAATACCTAGCAATATCCGCGCGTGACCATGATTGGTAGCCAGTCAGAACGAGCTATCCCGAACCCGCGGGAGATCACTACTCAACCCCGTCGCTCCGATCAAGTCTTTAGATTAATTGTCTTTCTCGGAGGCCTTTCCTCACTCATTATTCTCGCAGCGATTGCAATCTTCTTAGGTATACGCGGATTCGAGATCATTACTCGAGAAGGCTTGAGTTTTATCACCGGTTACGAGTGGTACTCATCAGTTAACGCCGACGGACAAGCAGGAGACCAACCTTCCATTTATGGAATTGGTGCGATGTTAATCGGAACGATCATCACCGCACTCATCGCCGTGTCAATCGGTGTTCCTATTGCAGTAGCTACTGCGCTCTTCCTAAATTTCTATGCTCCAAATTTTATTCGAGGAATTCTGGTCTCCGTTGTAGATCTTATGGCTGCATTTCCATCAATCCTCTTTGGGCTCTGGGGTTTGAATGTTCTGATGCCGAGCGCTGAATATTGGGCAAAGTTATTGCACAAGTACTTTAGTTGGATTCCACTTTTTGAAGTCTCGGCTCCCGTTTTCACGCGTTCACCATTTGTGGCCGGTGTGGTCCTTGCCATCATGATTATTCCGATTGTTACTTCTGTAGCACGAGAAGTCTTCTCGCAAACTCCATTGGATCGCATCCAGGCTGCATATGCACTTGGCGCAACAAAGTGGTCAATGATTCGCGCAGTCGTGCTCCCGTTTGGATCAAGCGGAGTGGTTGGCGGAGCAATGCTTGGCTTGGGACGTGCGATGGGTGAAACCGTTGCAGTATTCACAGTTCTCAACATTGTCTTCCAGGCGAACTTCCAGATCTTGCTCGGCGCTGGCGGCAACGTTGCCTCACTCATCATTCTCAAGTTTGGTGAAGCTTCAGCAGAGGAAATCAAAGCTCTTATGGCAGCGGGATTAATCCTCTTCTTGCTCACCTTAGTCGTAAATATGATCGCAGATTTGATCGTTAATAGAGCTGGACGTCAGGGACGATAGTGACAACAGCGACTCCAACAAAACCATGGCGGGCAACGCCGAAAGCGATGATTCCTAACTTCGTGGCGGCTCTGCTCGTTATCAGTGGAACGTGGTTCTTGATTGAATTTACCGGCCTTGCGGGCAAACTCGGAGCTTTCTTAGCCGCCTCTTTTCTTGCGATTGTTCTGCTATCTCTTGTTGCAGGAATCCAACGCGGTGGACAAGCAGCGAAGAACGCTGCAATCGGAACATTCGTTGCAATCGGATCGATAGTCGCACTCTTTCCTGTTGTCAGCATTCTTGGAACTGTCCTGGTTCGTGGTGTCAGAGGAATCTATGTAGGTTTCTTCGCATCAGATATGTCACTGGCCTCAGTCAATGATCCACTTGATAAGGGCGGAATTCTCCACGCGATTATCGGAACTCTTTTACTTATTCTCTTTGCGATGTTGATTTCTGTGCCACTTGGAATCTTGACTGCACTTTACTTAACGGAAATCAAAGGGCCCGGTTCACGTTTGATTCGCTTCCTTGTCCAAGCGATGAGCGGAGTGCCATCGATTGTCGCAGGACTCTTTATCTACTCAGCATTTATTTCCGGAACTGGACGAGGTTTCAGCGGCTCTATGGGTTCATTTGCTCTCTCAATCTTGATGCTCCCAACTGTGGCACGAACTTCTGAAGAAGTACTTCTAC
>JACCDI010970515.1_pt1 | contig 12537 bp, 3 predicted proteins | sample 7442791 | NCBI WGS metagenome assembly JACCDI01 (sample SAMN15323434, study PRJNA562643) | freshwater metagenome | isolation source: river surface water | place: USA:Blue River Watershed | collected 2017-08-15
CAACAGCAGACAATTGTTCGGTAGCTTCAGTGACCAACAATGCACCAACCGCCTTTGCTTTGGGAAGTACAATCGTTACTTGGACAGTAACCGATGGTTCAGGAAATAGTGCTACAGCCACCCAAACGGTAACCGTAACTGACAATGTAAAACCTTTAGTAACAGCCCCAAATACAATAGTATTGCAATGTCCTGGAGAACTACCTTTGGCAGCAACATCCATTTCTTCATTTAACTCTTTATCGGGAGCATCAGCAACTGACTATTGCACAGCTACATCGGGTCTTACAGTCTCATCTTCAACAATAATAACTACTCCTGGAAATTGCAATGGAGTTATTACAAGAACGTACATCATTACAGATGCTAGTAGTAATTCGCAAAGTGTAAATCAAGTTTTTATAATCAACGATACTACAAAACCTATTGTAACAGCACCAACAACTGTCGATTTGGATTGTTTAGGAGATCTTCCAGCTGAAGTAACTACCATAGCTGCTTTCAACACTTTACTTGGAGCAGCTGCTTCGGATAATTGTACTCCAACAGCAAATCTTATAGTAACATCAACAACAGGATCCTTGGTTGGAGATGCATACTCAGGGTCAATAACGAGAACCTATACGATAACCGATAATTGCGGAAATAAAACGAATGTAAATCAATTATTTACAATTTCAGATAATACAAATCCTATAGCAAAATGTAAAGATATTTCAGTAACATTAAACAATTCTGGGTTTGCAACCATTACTGTAAATCAGATTGACAATGGTTCAACCGATAATTGTGGTATTTTTTCTATCGAAGCTTCAAGATTAGTATTTAACTGCGGAAATATTGGAAGCAATACTGTCGTTTTGACTGTGAAAGATAATAATGGGAATACCAATTCGTGTAATGCTATAGTTACTGTTATTGATCCTGCAACTACGTCTACAGTGAGTATTTTAGCTGCACCTTCAACTCCAATATGCCAAGGCAGTAGTGTTATTTTTTCGGCAACAACGGCAAATGCAGGAATCAACCCACATTTTCAATGGTATAAAAATGGAGTACCTGTAGGTACAGATAGCACTACATACACCGATACTTCTTTGACCAATGGTGAAACAATTTATGTAACTCTTAGTTCAGGCCCTTGTAATTCATTTAAAAACAGCAATACGATAACGACTATTGTAAATCCGTTACCAACAGTAACTGCGCCCACTAGAATATGTGTAAATGCAACGGCAAATCTATCACCTACAACAGGAGGAACTTGGACCAGTAGTAATATAACAATTGCAACGGTAACCAATGGGGGCGTAATAACTGCAAAAGCTACTGGCACAGTTACTTTTACTTATACCAATTCAAGTACGGGTTGTAGCAGAACAACTTCAGTGCTAACTATTTATGCTTTACCAGTAGTTACAGCACCTGCTGAACTTTGTATCAATGCCACTAAAGTTTTGTCGCCAACATCTGGGGGAGTTTGGACTTCTAGTAATCCATCGGTGGCTACTGTTAATAATGAGGGTGTAATTACAGGAGTTTCAGCTGGGAATGCTAGTTTTACTTTTACGGATACCCTATCAGGATGTAGTAGCACCACATCTTCGGTTACTATAAAAGCACTTCCAGTAATTGTTTCAGCCACGGCGACTCCTGCAACAGTTTGTAGTGGTGATCAAAGTAGTTTGGATGTTATTGCACAAGGAGCTGCAATTACGGCTACAACAATTGTGAATTATAATTTTAATGCAGGAACAGATTATGGAACATTAGTTTCAAATGCAGCAACTGGTATAACAAGTACCATCTCAGGAACAAATTCCTTCCAGATTAATAATACAGGTGTCGCTACAACTGCAACAGCTTTTACAGCCAATACAACACCAGGGGAATACCTAAATTTAGGTGGGCCAGATAAATCTTTGGTGTTAAATCTAGGGGGCTCTGATTTGACAAATTATTCTACTTTCAAAATCTATTTTCAAGCTCAAAGAGAAGATACCAATAGAAGCAAAACAATAACAGTTTCTTATAAAAAAAATAGTGGAACGATTACTTCTGTAGGTACAGTTTCATTGAGTAAAGATGATACTTGGTTTGTTGGTGAGTTTACATTAAGTGGGGCGAATAATCCCACAAGTTTAGAAATCATTTTGAATTTATCTGGTAGAGGAGATGATGACATTTATATAGATAATTTTCAAGTGCAAGGTATTAAGTCAGGTACAACTTATTTATATTCTTGGACAGCAACTCCAGCTGCAACGGCAGGGCTTCCAGCCAATGCAGGAATTCCATCGGTTACGAATAAAAACATTCCTGTTTCGCCGACAGTTACTACCGATTATACTGCGATTGTGACCAATAGTGATGGATGTCAAGCTAGTAAAACAGTTCGAGTAAATGTATATCCAGATCCTCAATTAAATATTACTGCTGATTATTGTTATGGCCTCAATAAAGTGAAGTTATTGGCTAATGCTACAGAGCCAATTTTAAATTTTGTTTGGAGTACTGGAGAAACAGGAAGCACAATAACAGTGGATACAGCTCAAATTGTCGAAGTGGTTGGTACAACGCCCAACGGTTGTGCTTATGTTGCCACTTTGGGTGTCGCTCAAGAATTGGTTACTGATGGTGGTTTTACTAATTTCAATCCATTAGCACCAAGTTTTACTACCGAATATAGACAACATCAAGCGTTTTATTTAACAGGTGATGCTACTTCTGGATTATGGCCCGAAGGCGATTATGCGGTAAATACCAGTGCTTTTAGCCCATCAAACGGAATGGGATATCATCCCAATTTTCATGGAAAAGATCATACCAATAATTCCGTTGGCCCTAGAAATTTCTTGATGGTAAACGGAAGTACCACAACCACGCCTGATCCACCAGGGCCCAATAGACAAAGAATTATTTGGCAACAAACCGTAACAGTAACCCCTAATACCGATTATTATTTTAGCGCTTATGCTATGAATTTGAATCCTGTTGATCCGGCAAGATTACAATTTGAAGTAAATGGCGTTTTAGTAGGATCTATTGCTGATTTAAATACAGCTCCTAAACCCACATCAGAAGCAGAAGTCAATTTAACTAACTGGATACGATTTTATAGTACACCCACTTGGAATTCAGGTACTGCCACAACAGCCGTGATTAGAATTAGAAATTTAAATACTATTGCAGGTGGAAATGATTTTGCTTTAGATGATATTTCTTTCGGAACACTTTCTCCTTTCCTTATCTTGTCATCAGGACCAGGAACTGATATGCAAACACTTTGTAAAGACACCCCACTTACAGAAATTACTTATTCCGTGGGTAGCGGAAATACAGCACCTAATGTTATTGGCTTGCCTGCGGGTGTAACTTCTTCGTTTAACGGATATACACTAAAAATTGTGGGAACACCTACAGTAGCCCCTGGGACTTACCCATATACCATCTTTACAACTGGAACTTGCGGGAATCTATCAGCTCATGGTTCCATAACGGTTAATCCAGCAGCTGTAGTCAATGCTGGAAGTGATATCACAACTTGTTCCTCGACACCAACAGTGACAATGGCAGCTTCAATAGGGGGCAGCGCCACTAGTGGAACTTGGAGTGGAGGTTCCGGTAGTTTTAGCAACAATTCCATAAATGCTGTTTATACTTTGGGAGCGTCTGATTCGGGAACTATTACATTGACTTATACTACTAATGACCCTGATGTTGCAGGTCCATGTCCGGCTGTTTCTGATATGGTAAATATTATCATTACACCCATATTTGTTGCCGATGCTGGTAATGTAACTACCACCACAAATTGTGCCGATACTACGGTAAATTTAGCTGCCAACGGAACTGTAGGGCTTTGGACAGTGACTTCAGGACAAGATGCAGGTTCCTATAGTTTTTCAAATAATACAAGTCCTACATCAACATTTACTGGTGAAAGTGGACAAACCTATACCTTGACCTGGATCATAAAAAATGCTTCACCTTGTCCTGATACTTCAGACACGGTCACTTTTACTATTGCAAATTGTTTGAATATCTATTTTGATGGGGTAGATGACAATGTAAATTTTGGGAATAATTTTAATGCAACTGCCACTTTTAGTTTTGAAATTTGGGTGAAGCCTAATATTACAAATGGTTTTTCTAAGTCAATTTTTTCTAAACAAGATGCAAACAACAAAACAACGGGATATGATTTAAGAATAGAAAGTAATAGCATTTCTTTTTATGTAAATAACACAAAAGTAGTAACTCGTTCTGGGATTACCATCGATAGATGGTATCATGTTGTTGTCACCTTTGATGGAAGCACCTACAAATTATTTTATGATGGCATCGAAATGGATTCGAAAACAGGCCCAAGTCCGACGTCAAATAATTCGAATTTTTTAGTGGGAGCTTTATATAAATCGGGAAGTAAACCCGTAAATTATTTTAATGGTTCACTAGACGAATTGCGTATCTGGAAAGTTTGTTTGACAAAAGAACAAATTCGACAAATGATGAATCAAGAAATTGTGATGAATGGAACAGCAGTTTATGGAGCAATTGTTCCACTACAAATTAATGGATTAACTTGGAGTAATTTGGCAGGATATTATCAAATGAATCAAAACACTCGTGACATTGCAGCAGGGACTTTAAATGAAACTGGTTTTGTTTCCGGACGATTACTCAATATGACACTTTCCCAAGCTGAAACTGCTCCCTTGCCCTATACCACGGGAGTTCACAATCAAGAATGGACAACAGACAATACTTGGACAGAACATCAAGTTTGGGATTGTCCAAATAGTCTAGGGGTCAATGGTGATCCAATTGATTGGAATATTGTAAAAAGCACACATAACATTCTATCAGGAAATAAAAATATTACATTATTGGGATTAATAGTGGATTCTGGAAAAATAACTGTGGCCGATTCTTCTCAAGCATTAGACGAAAATAATAACGGAATCGGATTGTGGATTACCCATTATTTAAAATTAAATGGAGTAATAGATTTGGTTGGCGAATCTCAATTGGTTCAAAAACAATATACCCCTTCCCAATCAAGCGAAAGTATTTTAGACGAAAACAGTACAGGATACATAGAGCGTGATCAACAAGGAAAAAGAAACAGTTTCAATTATAATTATTGGTCTTCACCAGTAAGTATTCAAGGTGGTGCCAATAATGCTCCTTATTCAATCGAAGCGGTTTTAAGGGACGGAACAGTTTCATCAACACCTAAAACCATATCTTTTGGTAGTGGTGCTTACTTTGCCGATAGTGCTCTTTCTAATCCAATAAAAATAAGTAATCGTTGGATTTGGACTTACAATTCAATTATTGTAGGAGGTGATGAATTGGCCAATTATTACCAATGGAACAATGTGGCTCAAACAGGCTTGTTACGAGTTGGCGAAGGCTATACAATGAAGGGGACAGGTGGGGTAGCTCCTATTTCTACAACTCAAAATTATGTCTTTGTTGGGAAACCCAATAATGGTACTATTTCGCTAAATTTAAATAAAGACAGCAATTATTTAGTAGGAAATCCGTATCCTTCAGCAATGGATGCCAATGAATTTATCAAAGATAATTTAGCAGCTCGAAATGCTCAGGGCAAAAATGTTTTTAATGGAGCACTCTATTTCTGGGATCATTTTGGTAATTCAAACAATCATCTGCTAGCCGAATATCAAGGAGGCTATGCCACCTATAGCTTAATTGGTGGTGTAGAAGGAATAAATGACAGCGAATTAACTCTTAATGACGGATCAAAGGGGACTAAAAGACCTAAACAATTTATCCCAATAGGTCAAGGGTTTTTTGTAAATTCCTATTTAGATCCAACCGTTTTTGAGACCGGAATCCCTACATCAGTAGATGGAGGTACTTTGATTTTCAAAAACAGCCAAAGAACTTTTGTTAGAGAAAATGCGGTGAGTTCTCTTTTTATGAAAAAGAAAGAAACTGCAAAAACAACCCTTGAAACTACAGCAAAAATCAGATTAGGTTTCTACTCTGCCCTAGGTACACACCGACAATTATTGGTAGGAACCGACCCAAATACTACCGATGGTTTCGACATTGGATACGATGCACCTATGTTTGATAGCAATGAAAATGATATGTTTTGGAATTTAAACAATAGTCAATTTGTAATTCAAGGAGTGCCAGATTTCAATGCTGACCGAATTATTCCTCTAGGGCTTGCTGTAGCAAATGAAGGTGAAATAACCCTAAAATTGGATGAATTAGAAAACGTTTCAACAAACACAGAAATCTACTTATTCGATAGTCAAACTGATCAATATCATGACCTTAAAAACAAGGATTACAAAGCCGTTTTAGCTGTTGGCAACTACGACAATCGCTTTTCATTGCGATTTACAAACAAAACTTTGGGAGTAGAAGAGGAAATAGAGGGGGTAAATGATGGAATAATAGCCTTATATTCCAATAATTATAATGCCCTAATTATCCGAAACAATCTAATAGACACCACAGTAAATCTAGTGACTCTTTACAATTTAGCTGGGCAAAAAATCGCGTATTGGGATGTAAATGATAATGAGCAAACTAATATCCAAATTCCAATTAAGCACTTTCCATCCGAAACTTATATTGTAAAAATTAACACCAACAAAGGAGAATTCAGTAAAAAAATAATCATTAAGTAAAAAGTATTTCCCCTTTTTGATGGATATCGAAGAAATATTCACAACAGCATTAGATTAGAAAAAATACACACTCTAGCTTTGCTATTTTCAACAATGAAGACTCGAGTCACAATTAATATTGTGACTCGTTTTTTTTGTACAGTATCTTGCATATTGAAAAAATTTAGGATTTTTAGCAAATAAAAAATGTTTAAATCACTTCAGCATTAAAAACCAAGAATCAATCCTAAAACCCTTAGAATAATAAATAGTAAGAATCATTTATTTAATTGAAATTGAGATGAGAATAACGTTTTTCAAGGATTTCTAAAACCATTTCTTGGCCCTTTTTTATCTCAATTAATTTATTCGTTTTCGCTAAAAGGATACTATTTATTGTGGACCAAAAAATAGTAATTACTCCAAATTTATTCAAATACAACCCGCCGACAATAATTATTTTGTAGTTAATAACTGTAATATTAACTGTAAAATGTGTTTTATCGGCAAAAAATTGCATTATATCGATAAATTTCAACAATTTTGCTTTGATGCTAATTATAAAGATTTTAATTTAGCATCTTAAAAATATAAATTATGGTTTTTGTACATTAAAAACACGTCAAAACGCAAAACAAAAGCAATAATCAAAAATTAAAAGAATTAATGATATTTATTCAATTTTTTATGTATATATTTTTATTAAAAATTGAAGAGATTGAAAAGAATTTAAAATAGATTTAATTAAACCTAAAAATTACAATTATGATTGGTCTTATTGTACTTTCTACATTAATGCTAACAATGAATTTAGAAACGCTTTTTTTTTCTTTAAAAATTTTTAATTTGTTAGCTATTTTAAAAAAAACTAATAATCAAGTTTTTTATCTTCTTGTAAATAGCAAATTGAAGCAACGACTACAATCGTGTAAATTAAAAACTATATATTCTGAAGTAATCTACTCACACAACTCTTTTCTCTTTTCTATTAAATCGACAAAATGGTTGGCTTTAACAATTTTATTTTTTCTCGGTTTCATTGAAAGAATTGAGGCTCAAAACACATTAAACTTTGAACCCATCTATTCCGCTGGAGGGGCTAACTATGTGACGGGTAACTACAACGTGGGTTTGGCTGGAGCTTATAATTGGTCTTATACAGGAACCAAACCCACTGACGAACAAAATCAATTTATTGTACCAAATCAAACTTCTGATGATGGCATTAGATTTACTAACACTACTTTTACTATTAATTTTACAAATTCAGTAACCAATCTTAGGTTCTCATTGTCAGATATAGACTCAGGAACTAAGGGGACACATTCCGTGTATGAGAAAATCGTAATTAATGTATACGACATTAATGGAACGCTTCTTAATTCAGATTTATATATTGAACATATTGGTTCCAGAGTTGTTAATAGTGCGTCAACAAATACTTATGATGGTTTAACAACCTCTCCAGACTTAAATGGTACTGATTTAAACGGAACATTACGATTCAATTTTGGTAACGTAGCGGTTGATAGAATTGTTGTTTCTGGAGAAGTGGTAGGTTCTACTTTGCGATTTCAAGAACCTACATATGTTGTTGTACCTATGGCTATCGCAGAAAATGGATCGGCCAATAGTGTGCTCGGAGGTACCGCAATTGCTAATGTAAGATCAAACGACACGGTAAATTTTGTTGGTGCAACCAGCTCTAATAGTTCAATTAGTCAAGTTGGTACCTGGCCATCAGGGATTACTTTAAATACTACAACTGGTGCTATATCAGTTGCTCCCGGAACTCCTCCAGGCGTATATCCTGTAACTTATCAATTATGTAACTTAATGACGCCATCAACATGTGTAACAGCAGATGATACTATTACAGTGCTAGGAACAATTGATGCAATAGATGATGGACCATTTTACATTCCAGTTTCAACTAATTCAACGACTTTAGCTACATCAGCTATCAGTAATGATACCCTAGATAATGTACTTGTTACTACCACCAATACTAATGTAACTACCAATACTAGTGGTCCATTATCAATTAATGCAGATGGAATTGTTACTGTTACTGGCAACACACCACCAGGAACCTACACCATTACTTATCAGTTGTGTCAGGCTAATCCATCAACTAGTTTAAATACTGTTCCCTCAAATTGCGACTCTGCAACTGTAACAGTAACTGTTTATCAACCACCAACTGCGTTAATATCAGCCATTTCATCAAGTTGTGCAAGCTCAACCACATTATCAGTAGTTTTAACAGGTAGAAGCCCTTGGACAATTACCTATACCAATGGTTCAACACCAACCACTGTCTCTGGTATTACTGCATCACCTTATACATTTATAGTGTCCCCAACTACAACAACTACTTACAGTTTAGTATCTTGTAGTGATGCAAACGGAAGTGGAACTACTAGTGGTTCAGCAACAATTAATAGGAAAATTTGGAATGGATCTATTAGTCAGAATTGGCAAACAGCAGATAATTGGACTCCATCAGGTATTCCAACTTCGGGTGATTATGTAATAATTCCTTCTTCTCCAAATAACCCGATTATTTCAGGATCGAATTACAAAACTTTTGCTTGTAAGCTATTGATAAAAAATAACGCGAGCTTATATATACAATCATCCAATAGTATCACGGTAACTAATGATGTGACTGTTGAGAGCAATGGTATGTTTCAAATCGAAAACAATGCGAGTTTGATTCAAATTGATAATGTGGGCAACACAGGAAATATAGTTTACAAACGTATTTCAAATGTCAGAAATGTAGATTATGTATATTGGTCATCACCCGTTACAGGTATGAATGTAAGCAACTTAGCGAGCCCTCTAACTCTAGGCCCCATTTACAAATGGAATCCTACTATTGCTAATGTTAACGGAGGTCAAGGTGATTGGGTATATGCAACATCAGAAATTATGACCAATGCAAAAGGATATATTTCTAGGGCACCCTCTAGTTTTAGTCCAACTACTCCTCAACCCTTAAATGCGACTTTTACAGGAACGCCAAACAATGGTACCATTAATTACACTATTTCGCGTGGTTCAGATACCAATACAAGCTATCATCAAGGAATAAATGGAATAGAAATATCCAATTTTAGCGATAACTTCAATTTAGTTGGGAATCCTTATCCGTCAGCAATCAGTGCCAGCCAATTTTTATTTGATAATTCGTCAAAAATACTAGGCACAGTTGCTATATGGACACACGGAACACTCCCACTATCAAGCACACCCAATCCTTTTTACGCAAGTTTTAACTACAATTACAATTCTGATGATTATTTGGTTTTCAACTTTACGGGAACCTCTTGCTGTCCTCAAGCATCTGACGATTATTATATTGGAGCGGGTCAAGGATTTTTTGTTCAAATGCAGGATGGCACTGCCGCAAGTGATGTAATCACTTTTAACAATTCACAAAGAAATAATAACTATACAAATACTACTTTTTATAGAACAAAATCAGCTAAAAGTAAAGTTTCAGTTTCAGATGGATCTGTTAATACTATTGAACGAAACAGAATTTGGTTGGATGTGGTGAACAGTTCAGGTCAGTCGAATCGCACTTTGTTTGGTTACATTCAAGGAGCCACAAATGCTTGGGATTCGTTGTATGATAGCTACACTTCTGTGTCAGGAACTATGGATATTTTCTCGGTTGATGGAGATAAAAAATACCAAATACAAGGGCGTAAACTACCTTTCGAAGTTACAGATGAAGTACCAATTGGATTGTATTTGCCTGAAAGTGGTAACTTTAGTATCGCTATTGCAGCAGTTGATGGTACTTTTACAGAAAAAGAAGTGTTTTTAAAAGACCAATTGTTAAATATTACACACAATCTAAAATCATCACCCTACAATTTTACTACAACTGAGGGTTTAATCAATGACCGATTTAAAATAGTATATCTTTCTAATTCTATGAACAACACAGAACCAGATGCAATAGATGTTGATAATGTTATCATTTCAACAAATAATAGTATTCAAATTAATTCGCTTAGTAGCCCTATACATCAGGTTACTGTAATAAATGTTTTGGGAATAAAAGTCGCTGAATATGAAAATGTGAATTCGAATGAATTGAAAATTCATTTAGAAGAAAAAAACAGAATTCTACTAATTAAAATTCAATTAAAAAACGGTAAAGAAGTGACTAAAAAAGTTATATTTTAATACTTATTTCAACAGCTATTAAAACCTACTTTAAAAAAAATTAATCAGTTGGCTCAAAATTTATAGTGTAATGTTAAAAGAATTTAAAATGGATTTTTTTTAATTTATGTGATAAATTATCATCACCCTATATAGTTGTATGGATTAAAAAAAGTGACGTGGTTTCAAGCTTAAACAAAATTGTATATATTAAGAACATTCAGAAAAAATAGAAACATCATTCTCTCAACTTTATGACAAATTTTTAATTTGACGAAATTATGTCAAAATTTTGAAGAATTTAAAACTCGAATTTTCAAAAAATAACAGCATTCATTGAAATTTAATAGATCAATAAATTGCTCTTTGTTAGACAAAAAAGTTGAAATTAAAATAAATTTATTATCTATTAAATTGACCTATGAAATTGCCATTAACAACAAGTTTGCGTAAGCAACACCAATAAGTAAAAGACGATACTATATATGACCGCTATAAAATTAAAATTTACATATATGAAACGCCCACGACAATTATCATTGACACACACCAATATGATTATAGGCGTTCCATCTTCCAATAATAAACAAATATTATAAACAGATGAAATTGCCATTAACAACAAGTTTGCGTTGGCAAACACCAATAAGTAAAAGACGATACTATATATGACCGCTAAAAAATTAAAATTTACATATATGAAATCACCATTAACAACAAGTTTGCTTATGCAAACAACAATAAGTAAATGGCGATGCTATATATGACCGCTGAATAATCAAAATTTACATATATGAAACAAAATTTGCCCCACAAATCACATTTCTTTTTGTTAGAAAAAATAAAGTTATTTTATTTTTCGCTAATGTTATTATCGGTTTTGAATGTTAATGCTGCTGGAATTGCTATTCATTCAAATACTAATGCCTTCTCCTCAGCAAATGGGATATGGACTACTCGTTCTGGTCTTTACACATTTACTCCATCCTCTGATTCAGCAAATATTATTTACATTGACATTCTGAATAGACTTCTAAGAGTAGAAGGATTTACATCTCGAAGTGTACCAATAGTTACAGTTTGTACCCGAACAAGTACCCCAGCAGGAAATGTAACAGTATCAAGTCCTATAACAGCAACAGTATTCAATTCGACTGTATTCACTATAAATGCATCAGGAATTATTACTGATAATAGCGCTGTAAATCTAACAGCCACTGCAACAGCCAACATCACTGTTACTGCTAATCGTATAGTAGGTGCTGCATCTAGTACACCAACAGTGTATAGTAGCACGCCTATGATCAATATTGGACAATTTACTTAAAGAGGATCCACATTAGCGAGCTCCATAGGACTACCAGCTTTCTTGGAAACTTCTCACCTCACCACTACAAATGATAGTATTTTAGAACAATATAATGCAAATAGTTTCAGTTTGTTGCTATCAGACTATTAATAATTTTTAAGTACAAAAGGAGTATATCAACAAAATAAAGTGAAAAAATGAAACACCCATGACAATAGTTGTTGACACACTGCAGGGGATGATTATGAGTGTTCCATCTTACCGATGAAAACAATAAATATAAACAGATGAAACGCCCACGACAATTATCATTGACACACACCAATATGATTATAGGCGTTCCATCTTCCAATAAAAAACAAATATTATAAACAGATGAAACGCCCA
>JACCDI012048175.1_pt1 | contig 12536 bp, 9 predicted proteins | sample 7442791 | NCBI WGS metagenome assembly JACCDI01 (sample SAMN15323434, study PRJNA562643) | freshwater metagenome | isolation source: river surface water | place: USA:Blue River Watershed | collected 2017-08-15
CAGGGTGTCTTTTTGCGTTTGCCACCCGCTTAGGCCAAAGACACATTCGCCCTCCCCATGCCCCAAGTACGTGCTGTTTTTGCCAGCCTAATGGCGTTCTGCTTGTCCGTGTCAGGTCTCCTCGCTCAGGCGGGCAAGGCCGATGCGAGCTCAGGCAAGAGCGCCGTCAACGTACGCTCCATCCACTTCGACCCGGTCAAGCTCGGCGGTCAGCAGAACCCTTGGATCCGGACGCAGGTCGAACTGCACGCCAATTTCAACCCTGAGGCCAAGGCCGCCGGGGAGGCCGAAGCCGGCCCGAAGAAGCCGATCAACAAGACCTGGGTCGACAAGGTGAAGGTCACCCTGACCCTGATTTTCAAGCCGATCGGCACCACGACGGCCGCCGAATTCGCCTACTATCGCTCGTCCGCGACGGTGCTCACGATGGAAGTGAACACCGATCGCTCCGTCTATTTCTACCTGCCCGGAGACATCATCAAGCGCGACCGACTCAAGATGCAGCCCGATTTCTACTACGTGCAGGTCGACGTCGGCGGCACCGAGCAGCCCCTGTTCACCGAGGCCGGCCGTCCGGTCCCGGACATGGCCAACGCCCTGCACAAGATGTTCATCGACAAGAAGGCCTTCGATGTCGCCCGTTCCGAAGCCGACCGCGCCGTCAACGCCAACAATGGCATGCTCCGCCCCCATTATCTCGTGCCGTCCGCCTTCTTCGACAGCCTTCCGCAGGGTTCGCCTCAGCCGGAATTCATTCGGGAAGACGCCTCGGCGCGCTAATCCTCCCTATCCTTTCCACGTATGAGCCAGAAGAAGGCCACCATCGTCAATCTCGCCGCGTCCAACGTCTCGGTCTCTCAGTTCTCCGCCGCTTCCGGCGTCCTGGTCCTCGAGCAGTTTTACGTCGAAGAGATCGCCCCCGGCCTGACCGGCGACGACGAGTGGTTGAACGCGGCGATCGCCGCGCTCGCCAACCTGGTCAACCAGCATGAGCTCAAGGGCCGCGTCACCGTCATCGCCCCGGCCTTCCTGCTGCTGCAGAAGCCGCTGAAGGTGGCGCAGGTCGAGAAGGCCAAGCAGGCCCAGATCGTCGCCTTCGAGGCCCAGAACGCGATTCCTTACCCGCTAAACGAGGTCATCTGGGACAGTCAGCTGATGGCCTCCGACGGCGTCGAAGCCGAAGTGCTGCTCTTCGCCCTGCGCACCGAGGTCGCCACGCGCATCGCCAATCTCGTCACTTCGACGGGTCTCCGCCCGATGTCCATCCAGGCGGCCCCGCTGCTCGACAGCCAGGCTTTCCGGCTCGGCGGCGGATCGTCCGCCGAAGAAGTCCTCATCGTCAACGTCGGCGCCCGTTCGACCACCCTCAGCTTCGTCGGTCCCGGCGGCGTCAACATCCAGACCGCCACCAACATGGGCGGCAACCTGCTCACCCAGGGCGTCTCCGACAACACCGGGCAGCCTTTCGCGACCTCCGAAGCCATCAAGGTGGGCTATTTCTCCGGCGTGCTGCAGCTCGCCGAGACGGACCCGCAGGTGGCCGTCCTGCAGGCGAACGCGCAGACCTTCATCCGCCGCCTCGCGCAGGACATCAATCGCCGCCTCATCAACGTCCGCCGCGGCGCCAACGGCCGCCAGCCCGCCCGCATTCTCGTGACCGGCCGCGGTTCCCAGGTGCCCGGCCTCTCGGAGCAGCTCTGCGAGACCCTCCGTCTCCAGGTCGAGCTCTTCGACCCGTCCGCCGTCATCACGCCAGGCGAAAGCATCACCGCCGAGCAGCTCCAGCGGGCCAAGTATCAGATCACCGAGGTCATCGGCGAAGCCGCGCGCCTCGTCCTGCCTCAGCCGATCGGCGTCAACCTGATCCCGCGCGACATCGCCGCCCAGCAGGCCTTCGACGCGCGCAAGCCGCGTCTCCTCGCCGCCGCCGCGCTCGCCGCCGCCGCCCCTTTCTGCGTCTGGCTCGCCCTGGCCTCCTCCGAGGGCTGGAACAAGGAGCAGATCGCCGAAGTGGTGGCCCGTCAGGGCGAACTGGCCGCCCGCCGGTCTTCCATCGAAGAATCGCGCAAGCAGGCCATCGACCTCGCCGCGAAGTGCAAGGACCTCGAATTCGTCGTCCTCAACCGTTCGAACTGGCCGGCTTTCCTCGGCGACCTCCAGGCCCGCGTCGGCACCTGCAAGAACACCTGGATCGAGGAGATGCACGTCAGGTATGACACCCAGCCGGCGGCGCCCGCGCCGGAAGGCCAGCCGCCGCTGCCGCCCGTGGTCGTCACCAAGGTCATCCTCACGGTCCGCTTCCTCTTCGCCGACGTCGCTTACGATGTGAAGCAGTATAAGTCCGCTTCGGAAAAAGCGCATATCGGACGGCTCCTCGAAGCGGTGCGCAAGTCGCCTTACGTGAGCGCCGTCCCGGAGAACGAGATCAGCGTGACGGAGCAGAACACCATCCGCAGCCCGAAGGCCACCATCACCCTCGTCATCCAAAAGGACAAGGCCCTCTAAGCCCATGCACCGTTTCAAGAAGAACCTCGGCTTCAACCTCGGACTGATCGTCCTCGGGGCGGCTTTCCTCGCCGGCCTGGTCATGGCTTACCTCGCTTACAGCGGCGGCGAAGAGACCTCGCGCGCGCTGCGGAGCAGCGTCGCCGTCGAAGCCTCCCTCCTCAACGGACACGCCTTCGCCCCGGGCGAAGCCCCCGTCTCCCTCAACGAGGACAACGTCAAGGCCGCCCAGAACGACGTCGCCGACCTCGTCGCCCACCGCGACAAGCTGCGCGCGCTCATCGCCGGCAATCCCGAGATGGCCATCCGCGGCAAGGCTTCGGCCAACTCGGCCGAGCTCAGCGCCTTGCTCCGCGAATCGGTCGACGGCTGGCGGAAGCTGGCGTCCGACCAGGGCGTGAAGTTCTCGCCGAACGAGCCCACCGCCTTCGGTTTCCATCGCTACATCCACAACCAAGGCACCTCCCCTAAGCGCGACTTCCAGAAGGTGGACCAGCAGCGCCTCATCATCGATTTCCTCGTCCGGCAGCTGATCGAGTCCCGGCCCGCCGGCTCCCCGTTGCTGATCGAGTCCGTCGACCGCGAGCCCGTCGAGACTTACATCCTCATCCCGGAAGGCCGCCCCGGCGCCGGCACGTTCGGTCCGGACAGCGAAGCTCCTCGCAACGAGACCGACGAGTTCACCCCGCTCCGCACGTTCGCCCGCAACGGCCTCGTCGACACGCTTTCGTTCCGTGTGCGCTTCGTCGGCTATACCCCGACCCTGCGCACGTTCGTCAACAAGATCCGTAATTCCGGCCGTCCGCTCGCCGTGACCACCATCGACGTGGGCACGACGACCAAGGAGGTCGAGAAACTCCTCTCCGCCCCCGTGGCGCTCGTCCCGGCCGCCGGCGCCGCCGCCGGCCCCAGCCCCGTCGTGGTCGGCACGCCGGCCCTTTCCTTCTTCGACCAGGCTCCCGCCGCCTCGGCGGCCGCCGCCGGCAGCGGCGCCGCTTCCGCCGAAGACAAGCGGGTCCAGGTCGTGCAGCGCAAGCTTTCGACCTTCGTGGTCCAGGTCGACTATCTCTCTGTCCCCGAGGAGAAGCCCGCCCCCGGTGCCGAAGGCGAACCCAAGAAATAAAGCATCCCGGAAATGAACTCCCGCAAGGACATCCTTCTCGTCGCCCTCGGCGCGCTCCTGTTCGCCGGCGGTGTCGCCGTCTATCTCAATCCGGGTTGGATCGCTCCGCCCGTGCCCGACGAAGAAGGCAAGGCCGCCGTCCTCGCCAAACTCCGTCAGGCGCCCCCCGCCGGCGCCGCCTATCCCACCGCTCCCCGGGCCTCGCTTGAGGACAACGTCAAGGACTGGCTGAGCCCCGAAGAGGACGACGAGAACTGGGATTACGACCTCTTCACCACCATCGACGTCGTCTGGGATCCGACCATCAAGGAGTATGTCCCGCGCAGCCGCAAGGCGGACGTGCTCCCGCCCTTCGGCGTGGAGCTCGTCTCCGTCGGCTACCCGATCTACACCTACATGCTCAGCTCTTCTTCGCTCCCTCCGGGCAAGAAGGAAGAAGACCGCCTGTTTTCGCTGAAGAACGTGAAGACCAATCGTTACCTCGACGATTGCAAGCTGAACAAGCCCATCCCCGACGCCCCCAATCTGACCCTCAAGTCCTACCGGGTGGTCAAAGGCAAGGATGCGGACGGGTTTCCGTTCGTGCGCAACATCCTCACGGTCGATGACCGCCAGTTCGGTCAGGTCCTCGACATCGATGACGAGAAGCCCTACGAGTTCAAAGGCCGCGTCGACATCGTCCTCCGCTCCCCCGAGGACCCTGCCTGGAGCCTGACCCTGCACGCGGTTGGGGATAAGTTTGTCCTCAACGGAGCCTCCTTCGTGGTCAAAGGCATTGACTTGACGAACAAGAGCGTGAGTTTTGAGAAGACCATTGCCCTCAACCCCAAGAGGCCGAAAAAGCTCACTTTTGACCAGCAGACGCTCGTCGTCCCGGCGCCCCCGCCCCCCGCGCCCAAGAACAAGCCCGCCCCCGCGCCCAAGGCCTCCGTCCCCGCCATCAAATAATTTTCAAAGCCCCCCACTCATGAAAAATATCCACCGTTCGCAGCTCGCTTGGGCCGCTTTCGCCCTCGCCCTCGCCGCCGGCACCCTCGTCGCGCAGGACGGGGACGCCGCCTCGCGCAAGCCGCTGCTCCTCGCCGAAGCCTTGAAGGCCCGCGACGAAGGTAATCTTCAGGTTGCCAAGGAGAAGTTCGAGGCGATCCTCGCGATCGACCCGAAGGACATGGGGGCCAACGAAGGCCTGACCTCGGTCAACGCCGCCCTGTCCGAAGCCGCCGCCACCAAGAAGGCCGCCGACGCCGCTGCCGCCGTCAAGGCCGCCGCTGCCGCCGCTCCGGCCGACGGTGCTCCGGCCGTCGCCCCGGCTCCGGCCGCACCGAGCGCCCTCGACGAAGTCGCGACCGCCCACCAGAACCGTTTCGACGAAGTCTCCCGCGCCATCGAAGCCGCCAAGGCCAAGGTCGCCGCCGGCGATTTCAAGCGAGCGCAGGAGATCCTCGACGGCGCCAGCGGCGCTCTCGCCGCCATCCCCACCGCCGCCGCCCAGAAGCTGCGCGACTCGATCGCCCTCGCGAAGCAGGAGCTCGCCGTCCGTCGCGACGCCGGCAGCCCCGCCGTCGCGCAGGAAGAGGTCCGGCGCCTCGCCAAGGACAACGCCGCCGCCCTCGCCAAGCAGGACGATGCGATCGACGCCGCCGAGAAGCTGCTCCGCAAGGGCACCGCTGAATCGGTCGACAAGGCCATCTACGACCTCAACGCCGCCGACCGCGCCCTCGGCTCCGAGAGCCTCTCCAACAAGGCCCTCAAGGAGCGCATCAAGGCCACCAAGGGTTCGGCCCTCGCCCGTCGCGCCCTCATCGCCATCGACGCGCGCGACATGACGCGCGCCACCTCCCTCGTCGCCGAATACGCGAAGCTGAAGGGCGAAGATGACCCCGCCGTCCTCCGCCTCCAGAAGGAGCTCGCCGCCAAGCGCAACGACCCGACCTTCCGCAACATCGACGAGCTTTCCCCCGGCGTTCGCGTCAAGGACGACAAGGTCAACGAGCTCCTCGTCAAGGGACGCGCCCGCTATCTCTACGGCGATTACCAAGGCGCCCTCGACGCCTATCGCGAAGTCCTTCAGTACCAGCCGAATAACTCGGAATCCAAGGCCTACCAGATCCGCATCCGACAGATGCTTTCCGATAACTCTGGCCAGTGGAACCGGGGCGTGACAAAGGGCAAGCTCCTCGAGTTGCTAGACGAAAGCTGGAAACTCCCGGAAGTGTTCAACCGTGAGAACACCAAGACCGTCGACGTCGGCAACGATCCGGTCACCGAGAAGATGAAGACGATCCGCCTGCCTGAAGGCTTCATCGCCCGTGACGAACCTCTCGATCGCGCCCTGACCAAGCTATCCAGCCTTTCGCAGACCTACGACAAGGACCAGAAGGGCGTAAACATCGTTCCCGTCACCGACGGCGGCGAAAGCCCCACCGTGAATCTGCAGCTCCGCGACGTCACGGTCTTCCAGGCCCTCGACTACCTCTGCAAGCGCGTCGGCTACAGCTTCTCGGTCAGCCCCTCCGGTATCGTCGAAGTCCGTAAGGACGCCGGCGACGGACTGCTGGACACCCAGTTCTTCGAACTTACCCAGGCTGCCGTCGTCAAGATGACCGGCCAGGGCCTCAACACCACCGCGCCGGGCGGTGCGGCGGCCAATCCGTTCGGCGGCGCAGGCGGCGCGGCCGGTCCTGCCGAAGGAAATCCGCAGGAAAACGCGATCAAGAGCTTCCTTACCCGCTCGGGGGTCCCGTTCGAGCCGCCGGCGACCCTATCATTCGACGGTACCCGCCTTATCGTCACGCAGAGCCCGAAGAATCTGGACCGCGTGAAGAACATCATCCGTCGTTACTCCGACATCAAGCAGGTCCACATCGAAGCCAAGTTCATCGAGGTCGAGCAAAAGGCGCTCAATGAGCTCGGAGTCAATTGGTCTATTGATGGCGTAACTCCGAGAATTCCCGGCGTTGCTCCTACTTACACAGATTTGCCGCCAGTCATCGGATCTCCCGCAGGAACGCCTGGTACTCGGTGGTTTACGGATAATGGTATCGCTGCGTCCGGTGGTCAGGCTGTGACCCGTGCTCAGTCGGGGTTACGATCGATTAACAGCGTATTTGCCAATAATAACGGACCTGGAAAATCTACGGTAATCAATGCCGGTCCGGGAAATGAGAGAGTCTTCAATCAATTTGCCCCCACTATCCCGGGAACGGCAAATCTAGGAAATGCCACTAATACGTTTGGTGGCAGGGTGGGTGTGCTTGGTTCATACGACCTGAGCGTGTTCATCCGGGCCATTGAGCAGACAAACGGTAGCGACTTAATGTCCTCCCCTAGTCTCACCGTTCTCGATGGAAAGACCGCCGTCATCAAGGTGGCGCAGCTTCTGCGATACCCGCAGGCATACGGAGACATTCAGTCCAATGTCGGAAATGGCGGCGGTGGTCAGGTTGGCGTGGCAAGCACGTCCGTGGCGATCACGGCCGGCACGCCCCAGGACTTCACCGTCCAGGAAGTCGGCGTGACCCTCGAAGTCACCCCGACCGTCGCGGCCGACGACTCTATCGCCCTCAACCTCAAGCCGAAGGTCACCGAGTTCGAAGGCTTCGTCGAGTACGGCGGCACGTCCGTCGCCTTGACCGGCGGCGTCACCGTCACCGTCCCCTCCGGCTTCTTCCAGCCGATTTTCAGTACGCGCGAAGTCACGACCGACGTCACCGTCTTCGACGGAGCCACGGTCGTCATCGGCGGCCTGACCCGCGAAGAGGTGAAGACCGTCGATGACAAGGTCCCCGTCCTCGGTAACCTGCCCCTCATCGGCGCAGCTTTCCGCTCCACTGGTAAGAGTGTGCAGAAGCGCAGTCTTCTTGTGTTCGTCACTGCCAACCTAGTCTCCCCCGGAGGCGCAACCCTCCGTAGTACCTTCCCAGGCATGCGCGCCGGCGCGACGTTCTCAAACCCGACGCTCATCTCTCCGGCCGGCGCCGTCTACCGCGAGCCGATCGAAGCCGCGACGCCGACCGAGCCCGCTCCGGTTGTCTCCGAGCCGGCGAAGTAAGCCGAACTCATCCGCTCGGACCGACAGGCCCGCCATCTGGCGGGCCTGCTTTTTTCTCGATGCTCTCCGCGGGTGGAGCGAGAATCCTCCTATGCGCTGGCTGCTCATCGACGGGTTCAATCTGGTCTTCCGCAGTCACTTCGCGATGGAGCGCTCCAATCTCCGCCGGCAGTCCGACCAGTTCCCGACGGGCGCCCTGCACGGCTGGATGAAGTCCCTCCTGGACCTCCGGGAAGGGGAGCAGCCGGACCGTTGCGCCGTCTTCTTCGACCTCGGCGGGTCGGACCGTCACTTGGAAGTCCTGCCGGAGTATAAGGCCCAGCGCGACGAGACTCCGGAGGATATCGTCCTGCAATTGCCGGAGATCAAAAGGCTCACGGTGCTCCTCGGCTTCCAGGTGTTCGAGCGTCGCGGCGTCGAGGCCGACGACCTGATCGCGACCGCCGTCCGCATCCTCTCCGCCGCCGGCGACGCCTGCGTGATCGTCAGCGCGGACAAGGATTTCGGCCAGTGCGTCGGGGGCCCGGTCGTCCAGCTCGCCCCGCCGCCCACCGCCAATCCGGCGCTCGGCTGGCGTCGCCTCGACCCCGCCGCCGTGACCGAGAAGTTCGGCGTCCCGCCGGAGCGCATCGCCGATTATCTCGCGCTCGTGGGAGACGCGTCGGACAACATCCCAGGACTCAAGGGCGTCGGACCCAAGACCGCCGTGAAGTGGCTGACCGAATACGGCGACCTGGAGGGCGTCCTGGCCGCCGCCGACACCTTGCAGCCCGAACGCTTCCGCGAGCAGGTCAAGGCCGAGGCCGAACGGATCCGCAGCAACCTCCGCCTCGTCACCTTCCGGACCGACTTCGAATTCGAACCTGGCGCGCCCGTCGCGGAGGATATCGCCGGGGTGGAAGCCTTCCTCGCCGAGATGGAGATGCATTCGACGCTGCGTCGTTATCAGACGAAGCACGGGCGCGTTTCGGCCGCTTCCTCCTCGGCCGAGTCCGAGGGGCCGAAGCCCGAACCGAAGCCCAAGGCCAAGGCGAAGCCCGCCGCGGATGCGCAGCAGGGCGAGCTTTTCTAGCCAACAAAAAGGCCCGCCGGTGAGGGCGGGCCTGATGGCGAAGTCTAAGCGCAGGGCTTAGTTCTTCTTGTCGGCCTTCTTCTCGAGCTTCGGGGCCTCGACGGCGACCGGAGCCGCCGCGGCCTGCTGCTGCTGGGCGGCGGCCATGATCTGGTTCACTTCTTCCTGGTTGAGCAGGATGACGAACTTGGACTCGAGGATCTCGACTTCGTAATTGTGGGTGATCGAGTAGCCGACGCTCTCGAGCATCTCCTTGTTGCCCTTCTCGAGGAGCTCGCGGGTCTGGTCGAGCTGGGTCTGGATGCGGGACTTGTCTTCGTCCTTCTCGGCGCGCTTGAGGAGCTCGGTGAGCTGGAGGAAGGCGTCGCGGCGGGCCTGGAGGACCTTGGCGAACTGGTCGAACTGGACGACGAGGTCGAAGCCGCGGATCTCGGCGGTCTGGAGGAGGCGACGGTCGCCGCGGACGACGATCTGCTCTTCCTTGAAGTTCTTATCGGCGCGGGCCTTGGTCAGTTCTTCTTCGCTGACGACCGCGAGGAGACGCAGGCCGGTGTTCACGAAGGTCGACTGGCGGGTGGCGATGGCCGGGACGTTGAAGCCCCAGACCTTGGCGAAGACGGCGTCCTTCTCGTTGAAGTCCTTGAGTTCGGCTTCGGCGACCTTGGTGAGGGCGTCGCGCTCGACGGTGGTGAGGGCGACCTGGATGCGCTGCTGGAGCTGCTGGAGTCGGCCGAAGTGCTGGCCGAGGGTCTGGAGCTCCTGCTGGAAGCGGGCGAGGGAGGCCTGGTTGGAGATCGTCAGGACGACGCGGGCGAGGTTCTGGCCGAGAGGCAGGATCTCGATGACCGGACCCTTGGGGGCTTCGGCCGGGGCGGCGGGGGCTTCGGTGGTGGACATGTTAGGGTGGGGTTAGGGTTGGGGTAAGGGGCTTACTTCTTTTCGCCGGCGGCAGGAGCGGCCGGGGCGGCCGGAGCCGACGGAGCGCTCTTGGCTTCGATCGCCTTCTTTTCGTCTTCGGTGATCTGGACGGAGAGCTTGGCTTCGGCCGGGAGCGTGATGGCTTCGGCGTTGAAGTCGAAACCGTGGGACTTCTTGAACTCCTCGAGGTTCTTGGAGAGGTCGTCCTGCAGTTCCTTGATGGCCTTCTCGACCTTGGTCTTGTCGTCGTCCTTGGTCAGGCGGGGCTGGAGGTCGACGAGCTGCTGCAGCTGGGCCTTGGCGTCGGTGATGCGCTTGAGGGACAGGCCGAAAGTCTCGACCTCAGCCTGGCCGGAGACGGTGTTGCGGATCTGGAACTTCTTGTCGCCGAGGGCGAGGATGTTCTCGGCCTTGAAATCCTTGGCGGCGGAGAGCTTGGTGAATTCCTCGTTGGAGAGGGGGGTGGCGATGATGGCCTTGGTGAAGATCAGCTGGTAGGGGCGCTCGATGCTGAAGCCGCCGTAGAGCTTGCCCATCGATTCGTTGTCTCCCTTGAGCTTGGCCTGCTTGGCGGCGATCTCGTGGCCGCGGGCTTCCTTCTCCGGGGTGGTCAGGGCGTTCTCGAGGAAGATCTGCAGGCGCTTGAGTTCTTCGACCTGCTTGGCGAGGACCTGGATGTTGTTCTGGAAGGTCAGGCAGTCGGAGATGCTGCGTCCCACCCAGACGTCGGCGAAGTAGGCCTTCGGTTCGGCCTTGGAGCCGCCGGTCAGCTTGACCTCCGGCGCGGCAGCGGCGGGCTTGGCGTCGGCAGGCTTGGCGTCCTGGGCATGCAGGGAAACGCAGAGGGCGGCCAGGAGGAACGAGAACTTGTTCATGGGTGTGGGGAAGGAGGATTGAACATAGGCAAAGCCTAGACGTGGACTACCAAAAAATCGCCGTAACCTTACTTTTTCGGGGGCTGGAGAGCCCGATCGATCACCCTGGCCAGGTCGACCTTTTCGGCCTCCTTCTGGAGGACCTCGTCCGCGAGGACAGCCCGGACCTTAGGGTGGTCGATAAATCCACTTAAATCGTTGTTATTCAATAACTCACGAACTTTCTTGTCTTCCCAGGCCTGGTAGAGGGTGGGGTGGGCCGCCAGGGCTCGGATTTCGGGTTGAACCATCAGGCGGCGGCGGGCCTCGGGGTCGGCCATGAGCCGGCGGGTCTGCCGGACCAAGGTCCTCTGTTCGTCAGGGATCGGCGACCAGTCCTTGAGCTCTCGCGTCAGCGGCGTCGCGGCGAGTTCGTCGCGCAGCTCGACGGTCCAATGCTTGGATGGGCTGCCTGGCCGGGCGAGCAGATCGTAGACCGAAGCCACCGAGGCCAGGATGCCGACCAGCAGGAGGAAGTAGAGGGCGCCGGTCCAGCAACCGACCAAAGCGCCAAGCACCGGGCTCTCGGCTTCATCCTGACCTTCGGGCAGCCGACCCAGGCGCCAGAGCAGGGCATAGCATAGCAGGCCGCTCACGCAGGCCAGGCCGACGACTCCGGTGACGCCGCGCAGCATCCACGGATACGAGGTGCCTTGGAGCAGGGCGTGGCCGAGTTCTCCGCCGAAGAGCCAGCCGCAGAGCTGTCCGACCGTCAGGGCGGCGGGTCCGGCGAGCTGACGGAGCGGGCCGCGACGATAACCGCGCCAGGCCCCTCGGACCATGAGCGCGGCCAGGAGGGCGGCCGCGATCCAGAGCGTCGTCGAGAAGGCGGAGAGATCGTTCGTCATCAGCGTTCGCCGAGCACCTTGCGGATGGCGGGCTCGCGGGCTTCGATGCTCTCCGCGAGCTTGAACTGCACCAGCGCGCGGCGGAGGTTGTGGCCCGGGTAGCGGACCTTGAAGTACACGTCGCCCGCGAGGTGGTCGGCGAGGAAGCGCAGGCCGAGTTCGAGCGGGATCAGGTGGATGCAGTCGTACAGGTGACGGTGGTCGGCCTGGCTCAGGAAATCCTGCGCATGGGCCTGATAACCCCTGTAAAACATGGTGAAAAGGTCTAGGTCGAAGACCACCGAACCCAGCTCCGGCGCGTCTTCGCCGGAAGGATTGCACACGGAGCGCGTGGCGTCGCCGATGTCATAATGCACCAGTCCGGGCTGCACGGTGTCGAGGTCGACGATGCAGGTGCCGCGGCCGGTGGCCTCGTCGATCATGATGTTGCCGACCTTGGGGTCGCCGTGCGTCGTGCGCAGCGCGAGGTCGCCGCGGGCGCGCGCTTCTTCGAGCACCGCGCAACGCGCGCGACGGGCTTCGACGAAACGCACGGCGCGTTTCGCTTCGACCGACGCATGGAGGCGCTCCTGGCCGCCGGGCGTGGCGAGCGCGGCGTCCATCTTCGCGAGGTAGCCGGGCGTGACGTGGAAGCCGGGCAGGGCGTAGCCGAGCTTCTCCGCGGGGAGATCGCTGACCATGCGATGGAAGTGGCCGAGCACGATGCCCGCTTCGTGCGCGTGCTCCGGGTTGCGCACCTTCTCGAAGGCCTGCGCGCTGGCGATCTGGGAGATCGCGCGCCAGAGGTCGCCGTCGGCGTCGGTCACCCAGTCTTCGCCCGCCTTGGTCTGGATGATCTTCGGGAGCTGCCAGATGCGGTCCGCGCCTTCGGCTTCGGCCTCGAGCTTGGCGTGGCAATGGTCGGTGAGCACGCGCATGTTCTGCATGATCACCTCCGGCTGCGGGAAGACGGCCTTGCGGATGCGTTGCACGATGAAGCGCTGCTCCGAAAAGGTCGTCCGGAAGATCGCGAGGTACGTGTCGTTGACGTTGCCCGACCCGTAGGGCTCGACGGTCACGAGCCTTCCTTGGACGTCGAACTGGCGGGCGATCAGGGCGGCTCGCA
>JACCDI010635351.1_pt1 | contig 12534 bp, 12 predicted proteins | sample 7442791 | NCBI WGS metagenome assembly JACCDI01 (sample SAMN15323434, study PRJNA562643) | freshwater metagenome | isolation source: river surface water | place: USA:Blue River Watershed | collected 2017-08-15
AAACGAAGAAAAGAGGAAAAAAAGGTGGGTTAAATGACTTTTATCATTTAATCATGCGGTAAAAATAAGTTCCCTCGATTTAGTTTTTTTTCGTGAGAAGGACTTTTCACTCGAAGTAATACGAAAATCTTTCCTTTTCCAATCCTTTAATCACCTCCAAGCGACCGCGGTGTACTGCTAAAAATATTAAGGAGTTATCCATTGCTAATTCCAGATCGTGGGTTGATAGCACAATGCATTTATTTTTTTGCTCGGCAATTTCTACCAACTTTTCCATCATACGTTTCTTGTTCTTATAATCCAGGAAGGCCGTTGGTTCATCAAGGAGCAATACAGGAGTATCTTGTGCTAGTGCTCTGGCAACGGCCGCTAATTGACGCTCTCCATCCGAAATTCGATCGGTAAATTTATTTGCCAAAGACAGAAGTGACAACTCTTCTAACAGTTGCTCCACATGATCAGCTTCATCTTTTGGTAGCTGACCCAAGATTGAGCTACTCCCAAATTTACCCAAGGAAATATACTCCCGAACTTTTAGGTATTCAATTCCATCAAATTTACTTGCCACAAATGCCACATGCTTTGCCAGAATCGACCTGCGTAAGGAATGTACATCCATGCCGTCAATTTTCATATTCCCTGACATCAAAGGCACATGTCCCAACAGTGAATTCAATAATGTTGATTTTCCCCCACCATTCTTGCCGATAATCGCATAAACCTTACCTTTTTCCAAGACGAGGTCTTCAATTTCAAATAATGGCCTTTGGTGACCAACAATGGCATGTGATATTTCGATCATCTGACGCGGCGCATTAAAATGAGTAAAACAAATGGAGCACCGATTAACGAAGTAAATGCGTTCAATGGAATCGGCAATACAGGTGCCCAATGCAAAATTAAAGCGTCGCAAATCAGCACAAATAATGCACCAATTATGAGATTCATTCCTATTAACAAATGATGTTGCTGTGTTTTAAACACCAAACGCGTGAGGTTCGGAACAGCCATCCCAACAAAAGCAATCGGACCACAAAAAGCTGTCGTAACTCCTGCTAAAATTGCCACTGCTATCAAAATGATAATCCTTGTTCGAACAATGTTTACACCCAATAACCGCGCAGGTTTTTCACCTAAAACTAGAACATTTAAGTATTTCCCCATAGAAAATGCCAATAGAATACCCACACTCACCGTACCTGCGAAAATGTACAGTTCTTCAAAACTAACTTGTTGCAGCGTTCCCATCGACCACATAGTGAATGCTTTCAAGGCTTCAGCCCCGCTCAATTGCTGTAAGATTGACACAATAGCCGAGGTAAAACTTCCAAACATCATTCCTGCCAACAAAAGAGATATTTGATTCCGCAAATACCCGGAAAGACCAATCATAAAAATACACGAAACAAAGGCTCCAACAAGGGCAGCACCCACTATTCCTAATTGAGCGCCACCAATTGAAATACCCGACATCAAAAGTAGTCCAACGAACAAGCTCGCACCTGAATTAATTCCTAAAATGTACGGTCCCGCAAGAGGATTATTAAATAAAGTCTGCATCAACATACCACTCAAGGCGAGAGAGGACCCTGCCAAGATAGCCGTTAGGGTTCTGCTTAATCGAAATTCGCGGAACAATACATGATCCATCACACTCGGGTCATATTGAAAAATTGCATCCTGCATCACGCCTAAAGAAACAGCTGTTTCTCCGGAAAGCACATGCAAACAGGCGGCTCCAAATAATGCCAAAAGACCAATAATCAACCAACCGATTTGCTTTGTTACGCTCATAGCACTTCTTTATAAAAATACAAGTTCTCCAAATCTTGTTGAGTAAAAATCCTATGGTAATCCTCAAGAATTAGGTGCGGTTGAACGGCGTTCATTTCCCAAAACTTATTAGCGTCATGCGTGTAACAATAAATTTTACCAGTGGTGAAAGCTTTGATAAATTTAGCTTTCGGATTAGCACGAATAAGACTTTCCTTTGTTGAAAATCCTGGGTTTAGCCAAATCGTGGCATTTTCCGCATCTTTCACCACTTTTTCTAAAGCCAGTGACAAACTCCCAATGCCCTTTGTTTGGGCATAGACATAGCTTCCTCCGGCATCAGCAATTAATTGGGCATGGTAACTTTCACCCGCAGGTGTATCCCAAAAATCTCCGTACACATTTCCGGAAATAATACGCTCGTTACCTTTAGTTGAATTTTTAAATGTTGCCAGATACGCTGTTTCAATGGCCTTAAATTTTTCTTTTGCCAGGTCTTTTTTACCTGTTAAATAACCAAACAACAATAACCATTCGGCCTTACCAAGTGGATGCGTTTCACTCCAGTCGAAATTCGAAATGCATGTAATTCCAATTTCAATAAGTTTTTTTTCATTTGGAAAAGGCCCGGCATATGCGCTGTGAATAATAACTTTCGCACCACTTTTTACAATTCTTTCGGCATCGGGAGATCCCTCGCTTCCAAAAGAAGTAATCCTTCCAGCATTAAATGAATTTCGAAGAATTTCGTTGTAAACATATTGAATATCTTGAACAGCCACCACCTTATCCAGGCTATTTAATTCTGCTAACATACCTATGTGGGTGGACGAAAAAGTAGCCAATGTTGCCCCGGGAATAATTCCACCATCTCCAATTTTTATGGTTTGAAGCAATTCATTAGTTGAAGGATTTAGAATGTCAATTTGCGTATATGTCGGAAATTCAGCAATTCTTAGCCATTTACTGTAACGGCAAATGTTGTCTTTGTTGTCAATTGGTGTCAGTTTCTGTTCCTCCGAGCATGCGGAAAGGAGAAACAACCACAAAAAACTAAAAAACCAGAACTTCATCAATATTGCTCTGAAGAATTCGGGAAATCCCCTGAACGTACATCTTGGATATATTGCTGGAAAGACTTCATCATCTGATCGTAAAGATTATTGTACTTTCTCAAAAAGCGCGGACTAAAATCATTATTGATGCCCAACATATCATGAACGACAAGAACTTGTCCGTCCACCCCATTTCCTGCTCCAATACCGATTATAGGGATTTTAACTTCTTGTGCCACTCTTGTTGCAAGTTGCGCTGGAATTTTTTCTAAAACAATTGCAAAACATCCTGCCTCTTCGAGCGCTTTGGCATCTTCCAGTAAACGATTTGCCTCTTCTTCCTCTTTGGCGCGCACGACATACGTACCGAACTTATAAATTGACTGTGGCGTTAATCCCAAATGCCCCATTACTGGAATTCCCGCTGTAAGAATTCGCTTTATGGATTCCAAAATCTCTTGGCCACCCTCCATCTTCACAGCGTGTCCACCCGATTCTTTCATAATTCGAATTGCACTGGATAAGGCTTCTTTGGAGTTTCCTTGGTAAGAACCGAACGGCATATCGACCACAACCAATGCGCGATCCACCGCTCTCACCACTGAAGAAGCATGATAAATCATTTGATCGAGCGTTATGGGTAAGGTCGTTTCGTGTCCTGCCATTACATTTGATGCAGAATCGCCCACCAAAATAACGTCGACACCAGCGGCATCAATGATTTTAGCCATCGAAAAATCATAGCCCGTCAGCATAGAGATTTTCTCTCCAGCTTGTTTCATTTCATGTAATGTGTGCGTGGTGACTTTTTTAACTTGCTTGTGTATCGACATAATTTAAAGAATTATTAATGTGTTAAGCTTCGAGGTAAGCCCGTACATTGCGGTCAATGCGTTGCTCAATATTCTCAACATCACTTTTTACAAAATCATTACCGGTAATTTTCTCATAAAGTTCAATATAGCGCTCCGTGATCGTATGCACGAAATCGTCCGGCATAAAAGGCATTTGTTGTCCCTCTTTTCCTTGAAAACCATTTTCCATCAACCATTGTCTAACAAACTCCTTCGATAATTGCTTTTGAGGTTCTCCTTTTTGTTGTCGTTCCTCATAACCATCTGCATAAAAATAACGTGAAGAATCCGGTGTATGAATCTCATCGATTAGGATAACTTCTCCGTTCCTTAATCCAAATTCATATTTAGTATCTACTAATATTAAACCACGTGCTGCAGCCATTTCACTCCCTCGCTGAAAAAGGGCGCGTGTATAGTTCTCCATGGTTTCATAAATATCTTTAGGAACAATACCTTTGGCCAAAATGTCCTCACGAGAAATATCCTCGTCGTGTCCTTCATCAGCTTTTGTTGCAGGAGTAATAATTGGCGATGGGAATTTATCATTCTCCTTCATTCCTTCCGGCATGGTGACACCACAAAGCACTCTCTTTCCAACTTGGTATTCGCGTGCTGCATGCCCCGCCAAATAACCACGAATGACCATTTCAACACGTATAGGCTCACATGCCACACCAACAGCCACTGACGGATCCGGGGTAGCTTGTAACCAATTTGGACAAATATCGCGCGTTGCCTCCAAGAAGTACGTCGCAACTTGATTTAAAACTTGACCTTTAAATGGAATTCCCTTTGGTAACACGTGGTCAAAAGCAGAGATTCTATCCGATGCCACCATAACCAACAATCCATTTTCTAAGGTATACACGTCGCGAACTTTTCCGTTGTAAACCTTTATTTGACCGGGGAATTCAAAATTCGCCTTGGTGATTGCTTTCATTTATTTCGTTGATTTTTTTATTTCATTTTTTCTTTCTTCAGCTTCTGCGACATCAAAGGCAGCAACAATTCGTTTTACCAAGCTGTGACGAATCACGTCACTCTGACCTAATCGAACCACACCAATTCCTTCAACATCCTTGAGAACGTCCAATGCGTATGATAATCCGGAACGTTGCCGAAGAGGTAAATCCACTTGCGACATGTCACCTGTTATTACAAATTTCGCCGTCATCCCCATTCGAGTGAGAAACATTTTCATTTGCATGCTGGTGGTATTTTGGGCCTCATCTAATATTACAAACGCCTTATCCAATGTACGACCACGCATGAATGCCAACGGGGCTATTTCAATAATACCGAATTCTATCATATCACCCAATTTTTCTGCGGGTATCATATCGCGAAGGGCATCATAAAGAGGCATTAAATAAGGATCCAATTTTTCTTTTAAATCCCCGGGTAAAAAACCAAGGTTTTCTCCTGCTTCAACAGCTGGTCTTGTCAATACTATTCGTTTTACTTCTTTTGCTTTTAATGCGCGTACTGCCAAGGCTACAGCGGTATATGTCTTTCCTGTACCTGCGGGGCCTACCGCAAAAACCATATCGTGGGTATTTACTGCTTGCACCAGTTTCTTTTGATTTACCGTGCGTGCTTTGATTTTCGTCCCACCATTTCCATGAACAATAGTTTCGGAGCCGTCATCAGTACTTAATAAGTTACCGCCGTCACTTAACATGAGGTTGTCAATGTTATTTTCGGTTAAGGAATTGAATTGATTGAAATGCTGTATAATTAGGTTAAATTTCCGCTCGAATTCATCCATTACTTCGTCATCACCACTGATGCTTACAACATGACCTCTCGCGGTAACTTTCAATTTAGGGTAGAAAGACTTTAAATGCTTAAAATTGGCATCGTTCACTCCAAAAAGTTCTGCAGGATTAATTCCTTGTATTTCGATATTTCTTGTTCCCGTCACAAATAATTTTTAGGTAATGATTCACTTGAAATTCACGAATTACATTACTTTTGGTAAAATTATAAATTAATTGCTATTCAAGCCTTGATTTGACATGCAAATCATTACACTAACGACAGATTTCGGACTGCAAGATTATTATGTTGCGGCAACTAAAGGAGCTATTTTGCATCAAATTCCAAATGCGAATATCATTGATATTTCCCATTCCATTCGACCGTTCAATGTGGCGGAGGCTGTTTTTCAATTAAAATGCTGTTACCACACGTTTCCTGCCGGAACAATACATATTGTCGGCGTAGATTCTGAACCAGTATTTAGCGATACGAATCCAAGTTTTCCAGCGGTGATGCGCTATAAGGATCAATATTTTATCTCGAACGACAACGGTTTTTTTGGGACTTTCCTTGAAGACGACGTGCCACAAGCGCTCTTTAAATTGGAAAAACCAACTTTCAACGAAGAATTTTATAAGTTCCCAACAAAAAATACCTTTATTCCACTTGCTGCCTTGATAAGTAACAAAAAAGATTTGAAAGAAATTTGCGTAGAATCTTTTACGTTTAAAAAGGCGTTTATTCAAAAACCGACCATAGAACACAACAGAATGCTTGGAAATGTGGTACACATTGATGCTTATGGAAATATCATCACCAACATCACGAAAAACGACTTTTACAGGTTTGGAACCAATACGCCGTTTACCATTTATTATGTGAACAAAACGTATTTCATTGATACGATTTCAAGGACCTATAACGATGTGACAATGGGTGAAAAGGTAGCTGTTTTTAACAGTAGCGATTTACTTGAAATTGCAATTAACAAAGGTGCTAATGGCAGTACCGGCGGTGCTAATAAATTATTTGGCGTGCGGGTTGGCGACGTGATTACCGTTGAATTTCATCCTCCGGGATCTGCAAAAGACATACATTCCTTATTTTAAATGATTACGAGAATAGTAAAACTTACTTTTCAAGAGGAAATGGTTGGTGAATTTTTCACTCATTTTGAAACAATAAAATGGAAAGTTGCTGAGTTTCCCGGTTGTCATGGAATGAGGCTACATCAAGACCAACGTTTTCCGAATGTCATTTTCACCTATAGCCTTTGGGAAAACGAAGCCTCACTTAACAACTACCGAGATTCAGCGTTATTTCAAAACTTGTGGCCAACCATTAAACCTTGGTTTAAAGAGAAGGCCGAAGCATGGACTGTCTCCACCTATTTTGATGGATTTTCGAAATAAATAAGGAAAAAACTTGATTAGCCTGAAAATTAGCCTACCTTTACACAAATTATAATTATTTCAAAATGAGTAAAGGAACAGTAAAATTCTTCAATGAGACAAAAGGTTTTGGTTTCGTTGTTGAAGAAGGAACTGGTAAAGAGTACTTTGTACACGTTACCGGATTAATCGACAAAATCCGTCAAGAAGACGAAGTCGAATTTGATCTTCAAGAAGGTCGTCGAGGTTTGAATGCAGTTAATGTAAAAAAAGCATAATTATTTAGTTTAAATCTTTACTGAAAGGGCTTCACATGTGGAGCCCTTTTTTTGTTTGTAACTAATCAACACAATCGCGCTCATAAATTTTTAGTCAAGAAACCACCAAAGTGATTAATTTTGGACGTTTAATAAAAACATGAGGGCATTATTTTTCAAAGAAATTAACAGTTTTCTCAATTCATTGATAGGCTACGTATTCATCGTAATCTATTTAGTGAGCTGTGGTCTTTTTCATTTTGTACTCGACAGTGAGACTAACCTGTTTTATAATTTTGAGGCTGATCTTATTCCATTTTTTGGATTATCCCCTTGGATTTTCCTAATGCTGATACCGGCTATCACCATGCGCTCTTTTGCGGAAGAGAAGCGAACGGGAACTATCGAACTACTTGCCACCAAGCCCATTTCGGATTTGAAAATAGTACTTTCCAAGTATTTTGCTGGTGTTGCCTTGTTAATAATTGCCATATTACCAACTATCGTTTATTACTATACCATTTATCAATTGGGAAAACCCGTAGGAACCATAGATTCTGGCGCCACCTTTACGTCTTATTTAGGACTGATTTTAATTGGTTCTGTATTCGTAGCTATTGGAATTTTCGCGAGTACACTCACGAGCAGTCAAATCATCTCTTTTATTTTGGCCATGTTTCTCTGTTGGTTTTTCTACGATGGATTCGAACGACTTGGAACTTGGGGGACCTTTAAGTCATTTGATTATGTTATAAAATATATAGGAATGACTTCTCACTACGAAAGAATTGGAAAGGGAGTAATCTATCTACGTGATATAGTTTATTTCATTTCGTTAATCGTCGTTTTTTTATACTCTTCTTTACACGCATTGAAAGTAAGTAAATCATGAAATTTAGGCTTCCCTCCTTCTCGTTGAAATGGTTGTATGGTAGTTCAATACTGATTATCCTCATTATTAGTGTGATATTGGTCAATATTTTGGCTAATTTCTCTTCGGAAAAAATTGACATGACGGAGGACAAGCGTTATTCCTTGTCTGAACCTGCGAAGAATTTTCTCAACAAAGTAAAGGACATCGAAGGAAAAGTGTTTGTTGAAGTTTACCTAGATGGAGAATTGCCTGCAGAATTGCGCTCGTTCAAAGAATTGATTCAAGAAAAATTAGAGAATTATAAGGAGTACTCAAACGGAAAAATAGAATTTAAATTCATTGATCCGAAAAGTGATGGGAATGGAAAACCTAATGAATTAGAGTTGGAAATTTTCAATGAGGGAAAAGGAGTTAAACCAGTCGAGGTTAATTACAAGGACAATAAAGGGGTACTAAACGTATTGCGTGTTTGGCCAGGCGCAAAAATGTCGTACAACCAAAACGGAGTAACGAAAGAGGCCTATGTACAGTTCATCCCGCCTCGACCAGGTGGATTAACAAACTTAGAAATGATCAGAGGCGCGGTGGATAATTCTTTTAGCGATGTTGAATATTTATTAGCTGCCGGGGTTCATGAACTTATTTTAAAGAAGAAAAAGCGCATTGGTTTTCTACAGGGTCACGGAGAATTAAGACCAGAGGAAACAAAAGCAGCCAAATTATTGCTCAAGAATTTCTATTATATGAACGAGGTGACCATTAACGACACTTTAAATAAATTAAATGACTTTGATGCAATTATTATTGCCGACCCTAAAAAACCGTTCTCTGATAAAGACTTGTACGTCATTGACCAATTCGTAATGAAGGGAGGAAAATTAATGGTTTTCATGAATACGTTGGAAATTCCCTCAGATTCTTTGGAAATTAATCTAGGCACACATACGCTGAGAAAAAAGGTTGGAATTGAAAACATGTTGTTTGATTACGGTCTGAAAATAAACGAACATTTAGTGATGGATGCTAATTGCTTTGAGCACATCATCGATAACAGGATGACCAAAATGCGACAAGCCACCAACAAAGCGACATTTCCTTTTATACAACATGTTATGGCGACCCCATCCGACCATCCAGCGGTTAAAAATCTAAATAGAATTTCGCTAAAATTTGTAAACGAAGTATCCTCCTCTAGTAAATCAAATACTAATTTCAAAAGTATATTAACCAGTTCAAACAATACCCTTGCCTCTCGCCAAGCACCCATAGTCACCTTTGTAGACCACAAGAATTTTGGTGAACCACTTAAGTTAAATGATACTCCGGAAAATGAGGCTAATCGGCTTACGCTGGCAGCTGAGGTATCCGGAACATTTACAAGTTATTTCATTGATAAATTAGATCCTTCATTTGCCAATAACCCGGAAGCAAAATTTGTTCCCAACAGCATTAAACCAGGGAAAGTTATAGCGGTAGGAAATGGTACTTTCCTAGCCAATGCAATCGATTCTGTTCGTTTTTCCGATGGCATCACGCGTTATCGTCCTTTAGGTAAGGATGATTTAATTATGGATCGCCATTTGGCAAGTTTCGATATGTTAGTACCTATAGACAATGCCGCTTTTCTTCAAAACCTTGTAGACTATATGTTAGATGACAATGCAATTTTTGAATTGAGAAGTAGAAAGTTGACCATTAAAGAACTAGATCGAGATAAAATTGCAGAATCAAAAAATTATTTCACGTTATTGAATATTGGATTACCTGTACTATTAATCTGTTTATTAGGTATTATCGTTACTTGGTATCGAAGAAAGAAATACACAAGAAATTAAAATGTCAAAACGAACCAAAAGAATTATTTATTTATTCATCGGCCTCGTTATCTTGGCTGTTTTAAGTTATTTCACTTTTCGTATATTAAAACCAACAGAGGAACAACCATTTGACGCGCTTTCATTTGCTATCGAAGACACCAATTCAATTAACAAAATCGTTATCACAGACGCTTATTCTCGTTCATTCGAGTTGAACCGATCCGGGGAAAGTTGGGTTGATAAGAATGGGCAATGTGTGAATAAGGAAGGTGTTCACAATATTCTAGAGGCCGTAGCAAAAATTCAATTCAAAGCGTATTTAAATGAAAAGGCGGAGAAAAAGTTTTACGATTTAATGATGACAAATCACATAAAGGTAGACTTTTATCAAAACGGTAATTTTTCAAAACGCTGGTATATCGGCCCGAATGCTCAAGATCACAATGGTCAAATTATGGTAGTTGAGGGCCCTAACAAGGAAAAAAGTAAGAAACCAGTAATTATGTCTATTCGTGGGATTTTTGGAATCATAGAACCGCGTTTTTTCGCAGATCCAAGAAAATGGATGTGTACAGGAATTTTCAATTTAGAATCTGAAAAAATAAGTAAAGTAGATGTATCGTTCTCACAAGAAACTTATCGCAATTTTTCAATTGAGAATTTTGGAACTAATTTCAGTGTGAAATCTAATGGAATTGCTCTCAGCGCTGTTGACACATCGAACGTAATTCGTTATTTGCAAAAGTATAAAAGAGTGAATTTTGAATCTGCTAATTACGAATTAAATAAGGTACAATGCGACAGTTTATTAAAGGCGGTTCCATTCTGCACACTTTCCTTGACCGAAAAAGGCAAACAATCGCCAGTTGTTCTTAAGATGCATCGAATTCGCGTAAATGAACCCCAAGAAAATGAATTCGGTGAATTAGTGAATATGGACATGAATAAATTTTGGTGTGTTCTGCCTACTAAAGAAATTGTAAAATGTCAATATTTCGTCTTTAATCATTTGATTTTAGGAGATGTGTATTTTCCAGCATTATCCTCACAATTCCCGAAACAAGACGCAAAGAAGGCCGCAACTTCAACTAAAAAAACGAAATAACGCTTATTCGTAACTTTTTATTCTTCTGTTCGAATAAGTCCTAGATGATATTTCACAGAATTGTAGAAAAGCTTAAAAAGAATTGGAAACTTCTGTTAAGTCCTCTTTTATTCTTTGTAACGGATTTTATTTATCGATTTCAACAATTGAAAGAATTCGATTCTTTTCAGCTTATTTTCTATTTTATTTCCGTATGTCTTTCTTTTAGTTACTTCATTTTTATATTTCTTTTACTTCGAAGTATAATTCATAAAAGATGGCTATTTTACCTACTTTATTTTCTAATTGGTCCTTTGTGGTTATTTTCTTTCTTTGGATCCTTTCAATTCGAGTCTATGAATGGAATCTTCCCAAATTACCATACCTTTTTATTTATTAGGGAAGAACCTTATAGCGCATGGACATTAGCAACCTATACCCTAAATTTATCAGTTTCTCTGCTGATATTAGCCCTATTAATTGGCATTGGATTTTTATTGCGGAAATTTATTATAAATTCAATTCCATTAATCTCAAATCGAAAATTACTAATCTACAGTGTCATACAGCTTATTGCTTTCGAAATAGTTAGCCTTTTTCAGCCAAAGTTCGATCAGTGTGCCATAGCAGATGTAAATTTCGCGATGAATATTCAACGTGCAGTATTTGATTTCTCAGATTATTCAAGACCCGGAGGTGGACTAAAGGAGAGGGAAATTCCTAAAATTGAGCCTACGCTTACACCAAAGAATTTCAATGTTTTGGTTGTAATATTTGAATCTGCGAGAAAGAGAAGTATGGGACTATATAATAAGGAGCTGTCAACTACTCCTTTCTTAAATGAATTTGAAAAAAAATACGCCAGTAATTTTTATAAATTCTTAGAACCAAAAACAATTGCGACTTCCACCATGTTAGCGGTTCCTGCGATTCTGAATGGAATAGGTCCATATCAGGATAAATCAGTTATGTTCAGCCAACCGTTGATATGGGAATACGCCAAGGCTTTGAACTATAAAACATTTTTTATGTCGTCTCATCAACTTAGCATGTTTGCTTTTGATGACTTTTATGACCAAACATCACTTGACTTCTATTATCATCAGGAAAATTCGGGAAATCCATTGTTTAATGAACTCGGAATGGACGACAAATTTGCTACCGAGCAACTCACGAAAAAACTAAGTGAATATAAGGATGAGCGATTCTTTGGTGTAATTCAATACAATACGACCCATTACCCATATACGGTTCCTGAGGAATTCATGAAATGGGGAGACGAGACAATAATGGATGAGTATTTTAACGCCATGTATTATCAGGATCAATTGTTAAGTAGAGTGATAAGTCAAATGGAAAAAGAGAATCTTATGTCTAATACAATTATTCTCTTTGTAAGTGATCATTCTGAAGCCATTGAAGAACATAAAAACATAGGCCATTTAGAGACGAATTATATTGAAACACTGGACATTCCAATGATGTTATACGTTCCGGATGGCACATTAAAAAATGAGGAATTGAATTCGATTAAACTAAACCTTGGAAATCTCACCTCCAATATAGACGTAACACCCACAATTTTTGATTTATTAGATTTAGAAAAAAACGAGAAATTTGCTCCTTACAGTAAAAATTTCACTGGCTACAGTTTATTGCAACCTG
>JACCDI011325607.1_pt1 | contig 12534 bp, 13 predicted proteins | sample 7442791 | NCBI WGS metagenome assembly JACCDI01 (sample SAMN15323434, study PRJNA562643) | freshwater metagenome | isolation source: river surface water | place: USA:Blue River Watershed | collected 2017-08-15
ACGCCGAAGATCTTCGCCGACCTGTCGATGAAGCCGCGCGGCCTCGTGCTGGTGACCGGCCCAACCGGCTCCGGCAAGTCGACCACGCTGGCAGCGATGGTCAACCATGTGAACGAAAACGAATACGCGCATATCCTGACCATCGAAGACCCGATCGAATTCGTGCATGAATCGAAGAAGGGTCTGATCAACCAGCGCGAAGTCGGACCGCACACGCTGTCGTTCGCGGCAGCGCTGCGCTCGGCGCTGCGCGAAGACCCGGACGTGGTGCTGGTCGGCGAATTGCGCGACCTTGAAACGATACGGCTCGCGCTGACGGCCGCCGAAACCGGCCACCTCGTATTCGGCACGCTACACACGGTGTCGGCCGCAAAGACGGTCGACCGCATCATCGACGTATTCCCCGGCGACGAAAAGGAAATGGTGCGCGCGATGCTGTCGGAATCGCTGCAGGCGGTGATCTCGCAGACGCTGATCAAGACCCGCGACGGCAACGGCCGCGTCGCCGCGCACGAGATCATGCTCGGCACGCCGGCGATCCGCAACCTGATCCGCGAGGCGAAGGTCGCGCAGATGTATTCGGCGATACAGACCGGCTCTTCGCTCGGCATGCAGACGCTGGATGCGAGCCTGATGGACCTCGTCAAGCGCAACCGCATCTCGATGGCCGCCGCGCGGCTGGCGGCGAAGATGCCGGAAAACTTCGTGGGCTGAACATGGATACATCGCAATCGCTGGCGAATGTGCATCAGCTGCTCGCGCTGATGAGATCCAGAGGCGCATCCGACCTGTTCGTCACCGCAGGCTTCGCGCCGGCGATCAAGCTCGACGGCAAGATGACGCCGGTATCGCAGCAGCTGCTGTCAGCCGAACAAAGCCAGGCATTGGTGACATCGGTGATGAACGACAGGCAACGCGCCGAATTCGCCGAGACGTCGGAATGCAATTTCGCTATCAGCGTCGACGGCATCGGGCGCTTTCGCGTGTCGGCCTTCGTGCAGCAGGCAAAGGCCGGCATGGTGGTGCGCACCATCACCACCGACATTCCGGACATCGATGCGCTCGGCGTGCCGCCGCAGCTGAAGGACATCGTGATGACCAAGCGCGGGCTGGTGATCATGGTCGGCGCGACCGGCTCCGGCAAGTCGACCACGCTGGCCGCGATGCTTGGCCACCGCAATGAATACAGCCATGGCCACATCATCACGATCGAGGACCCGGTCGAATTCGTGCATCCGCACCGCAATTGCATCATCACCCAGCGCGAGGTCGGCACCGACACCGCCGACTGGCACACCGCATTAAAGAACACGCTGCGCCAGGCGCCGGACGTGATCCTGATCGGCGAGATCCGCGACCGCGAGACGATGGACCATGCGATCGCTTTCGCCGAGACCGGCCACCTGTGCCTCGCGACTTTACATGCGAACAACAGCAACCAGGCGCTCGACCGCATCGTCAACTTCTTCCCCGGGGAGCGCCGGCAGCAGTTGCTGATGGATCTGTCGCTGAACCTGAAGGCGATGATCTCGCAGCGGCTGATACCGCTGAAGGCCGGCAAAGGCCGCTGCGCGGCGGTCGAGATCATGCTGAACTCGCCGCTGGTATCCGACCTGATCTTCAAGGGGCAGGTGCACGAGATCAAGGAAGTCATGAAGAAATCGCGCGAGCTCGGCATGCAGACCTTCGACCAGGCGCTGTTCGACATGGTCGAGGCCGACAAGATCAGCGTCGAGGATGCGCTGCGCAATGCGGACTCGGTGAACGACCTGCGGCTGGCGATCAGGCTGCATGGCAAGGATGCCAAGGATCGTGACCTTTCTGCCAACACGGCCGGGCTGGGCATTGTCTGAAGACCCATAACGGCAGGTTCCGTTGAATATTTAGGGTGCCCAAGCCACTGATCTGATTCGTCTTTTTCAGTCTTTTCGACGGAACCTCCGCGGCACTGCAGCCGTACATTGAGCGCATGGGAAAGCGTATTGAATGTTTTCCCGGATCGAGCCACTTCAGGAGATTTCCATGCGCCCCCGACTCAACCTCTCTGGCCGCCAGCAGGGTTTCACCCTGATCGAACTGGTGATTGTCATCGTCATCATCGGCATTCTTGCCGCGATCGCGCTGCCGAAAATGACCGACCTCGCCGGCAACGCGCGCGCCGCCACCATCAAGGGTGTCAGCGGCAGCCTCGCCTCGGCCAACACCGCAATCTATTCAGCTGCACAGATCAACAACCAGGGCGGCGCGACCGGCACCGTCAATGCGTGCAACACCACCGGCATCGCCACCGTCTACGGCTACGCGGCCGACACCACCGAACTGCTGAAGTGCGTGACGCTGTCGCCGGCATCCGACTTCAATACCGCGACCGCAAACACCGTGTCGCATTCGGGCTCGACCACGCCGGCTTCGTGCAACATCGTCTACACCCCGGCAACCGCCACCGCAGCGCCGGGCTACACCGTCACCGTGACCGGCTGCTGATCAAGCACGGCAATGGAGTGAGATCGTGAAAGCCCTGCCTCGCGCAATCCGACCGCTTCGCGGCAGGTTTGCGCGCGGCTTCAGCCAGCTCGAGCTGGTCACCACGATCGCTCTGGCCGGCATCATGTCGGCCTCAGTCATTCCGAAAATGATGCCGCAGGCCGCGAGGAGCAGCGCGCCGTACCAGGCGCTGCGGCTGGCCGACGACCTCCGGCACACCCGATTGCTGGCGATGGGCTGGGGCCAGGCCCTGGTCTTCACTGCCGACGCGTCGACATGGCGCGTGAGTTGCGCAAATGCCGGCAGCTGCACGAATGCGATGCCGAGTGCCGTCACTTGTCCCAACCCTTCTTCCAGCGTGGTTGATCCCGGCCACCACGGCCCCTTCTGCGTAGCGCTGGAAAACGGCGTCACCTTGTCCGGCCCGGCATCGATTCAATTCGACCTGCTCGGCCGCCCGCAGTATGCGGGGACCATCACTTACACCCTGTCGGCCAATGGCGCGAACATAGCCACGGTATCGGTCGCGCCGGATACCGGCTTCGTGTCGACGGTGGAGCTGCAATGAATGCGCGCCTGCCCGCCACCACCGCCGATGGTTTCACGCTGATCGAGCTGCTGGTGCTGATCGTCGTGTTCTCCGGCTCGCTGGTCGCGCTGCTGTCGGTGTCGCGGGAAGCGGCGCGGCGCATCGCCGAAGTCGATGCCAGCGCGCGCGCAATGCAGTACGCGCAGGAGCGCATCGAGATGGTGCTGGCCGACCGTCGCAACCCGAATCGCGGTTATGCCTATGTGCCGCTGCAGGCTGCGTCCTGCACGACGCCGTCGGCCAACTGCGCGTATCCGATCGAGAATCCCGTCACCGGTACTTCACTGGTGCGCAGCGTCGCCATCACCGATGTATCGGCCGCCAGCAACTGCCCGAACGCCGGCAACGGCTGCAAGCAGGTACTGGTGACCGTCACCCAGAGCGGACGCAAGCTCGCATCGATCGCAGCGCTGCTGGCGAACAACTGACATGGAAGCGCGCGCCTCCCTTCAACAAGGCTTCAGCCTGCTGGAGCTGGTGATCGTCATGGTGCTGACCGGGCTGCTGGCGGTGATGGCGATGCAGCCGATACTGCGCGCGATACAGGCTCGCACAACGGTCGCGAACAACCTGGGCGCGATCGACGCGCTGCGCTACGCGACCGAGCGCATCGTGCGCGAGCTGCGGCAGGTGCGCTACGACGCGCAGGGAAGCGGCTTCCAGCTCGTGTCATTGATCCCGATCGCCGGCACCACGAACGCCAGCAACGGCATCTGCTTCACGCGCGTCGGCGGCAGCGCCGGCGGCATTTATTCCAGCATCGCGATCCGGCAGAACGGCACGCAGGCCACGCTGGACAATGTCACTTTCCCCACATGCGCGGCGGTCGCGCCGAATGCGCTGGCCGACAAGGTCGGTACGCTGCGCTTCGACTACTGGTCTTATGGCAGCGGCAGCACGCCAGTCGCGCTGGCGCTGACGGACGCATCGTTCGGCACGAAGCTGTCTTTCATCGACGTCACGCTGTCGGTCACGCCGAACAATGGCGCAGCCGTCAGCTACCGCTCGCGCGTCGTGCTGCGCAATGGCGCATGGGGAGCGCCGAAATGAGTCGCGCTTCATTCTCCCTTCCGAGCCGGCAGCGCGGCGCATTCGCGATCGTCGCGGTGCTGATGCTGCTGGTCGTGGTCGCGGCCGCATTGCGCTTCATGCTGGCGGTCGCCGAATCGAACAGCAGCGCGACGCTGTCGCACCAGCAAGGCGCGAAGGCGCTGATCGCCGCCGACAGCGGCATCGAGGCGATGCTGGCAAAGCTGCGCAAGAACGGTCCGATGTTCTGCAATGCCGCCAGCGTCAGCGGCGGCACGCTCGATGGCGCAAGTTACAGCGTGGTATCCGCGTCCACCGTCACCGGCATGGCTGTCGCGCAAAGCTGCAATGGCTTTCTGGTCGCGCGCGGCTGCCGCGCGCAAGCGCAGGCCAGCGTCGGCACCAGCCGCCGCAGCGTCAATGTCGACATCGCCTACTGCTCGCCGACGGCGGCCGGCGTGGCCGGCTTCGGCGGCCACACGACCGACATCGCACAGACCATCAATCCCTACCAGCCGAATTCGGTCATCGTCAGCAACCTCGCGTTCCGCCGCAAGGACGATGCCGGCGGCCCCAACACCTCGGCCGTCAGCTGCATGCAGACCGGCACCTACAGCGGCACCTGCACGCAGGGCTGGAGCATACAGTCGAGCTCGGGCATTCCGGCCGTCGGCGGACGCGGCGTGATCGCGACCACCACCACGGTCGGCGACTACAAGGTGATACAAAACCTGGGCCTGGACCGCAACTTCGTCGCCACCGGCGCGATCTTCGAAGGCACCGGTGTCACCTATCTCGGCGCCTACGCCGACGACAAGAGCGCTCAGAACAAGGGCACGGCGGGCACCTCGAACACCGTCGCCGGACAGGTACAGGATGGCCGCACACTGGGCACCAGCGCGACCGGCACGGCCGGCTGGTGCAAGGGTGCCGACACGCTGGTGTTCGGCTTCTCCGCGAAATCGGAGTCCGCCAGCGACACGCTGACCTCGGTCACCTTCGGCGCGTCGCACACGCCGATGACGCTGCTTGAACGCTTCCCTTCGCTGACCTACGACATGTATTCCGAGGTCTGGTACCTGTACAAGCCGATCTCGTCCGGCGGTGTCGACAGCCTGTTCGCCACCGGCGCGCCGACCGACTTCAGCTTTATCGTCAATGGCACCACCACTGACGAGTGGGCCGCAGGCTTTGCGTGCCTGAAAAACGTGGATCCGAACACGCCGCGCGGACTGGTCAGCTTCATGCAACCGTATAACTGGTGGGAGCCGTTCTGATGCGCATCGACTTTACGCGGCTGCGCTCGCGCCTCGAGCAGCTGCTGGCGACACGGCGACGCGCGCAGCACTGGGCGGTCGCCGACCTGCAGGCCTCGCACATGCTGGCCGTGTGTGTCGCACCTGCGCGGCCGGGCGAGCGCCCGGTCGTGCTGGCCGCGTGCACGCTCGAATTCAATGGTACGGCGCCAGACGCCGGCGCGCTCGCGGCGTTCGCGCACGAACTGCACCCGGCCCGGCAGCGCTGGGCGCTGCTGCTGCCGCGGGATGACTACCGGCTGTCCATGATGCCCGAGCCCGAGGTGCCAGCGGCCGAGATGGCGCAGAGCCTGCGCTGGCAGCTGTCGACGACACTGGATTTCCCGGCCGACGATGCGACGATAGACTTCATCGGCATACCGACGAAGCCATGGCAGCCCGAGCGCGCATCCGCGCTGTACGTGGTGGCTGCGCGCGGCACGGCGGTGAATGCGCAGGCCGCGCTGTTCCGCGGCGCGCACCTGAGCCTGCGCGCAATCGACATCCGCGAGACCGCGCAGCGCAATATCGGCATGCTGCTCGAACGCGAGGGTGAGCTGCTGGTGCTGGTTGCCTTCTGCGACGACGAGGTCCGAATCAGCTTCAACTGGCAGCGCGAGCTGTACATGGACCGCCTGATCGCCGAGCCGTCCGTACACGACGAGACGCCCGAGCGGCGCGCTGCCGCCTGCGAGCGGATACAGCTGCAGGTGCAGCGCTCGCTGGACGCGGTGCGCGCGGACTACCCGTTCATGCAGGCCGCGCGCATCGTGCTGGCCGGCGCTCCGGAAGGATTTCGCGCATCGCTGCAAGTCGCAGTGTTCGATCCGGTCGATGAACTGGATCCTGATTCACTGTTCGACCTGTCGCGCACCCCGGAACTGCATGACATGCGCGTCTTCATGCGCCACTTCCATGCGCTCGGCGTCGCGCTGCGCGACCGGGATGACATCGCATGAGCCGGCAGATCAACCTGCTGCCACAGCCGCCCAAGCGCGCGCTGCTGTCGGCGACCAATGCGGCAGTGGCGATGCTCGCCTGGTGCGCCACGCTGGGCTTGCTGGCCTGGTCCGGCAGCCGCGATATCGACGCGGCGCGCGTGGCCGCCGAACGCAATGCGCTTGATCTGAAGTCGCAGCAGCAATTGCTGCAGGCCCTGCAGAAAAAGCTCGGCGATGCCGGCAACCCGCACAACCTGGCGGCGCAGATCGCGGCGCTCGAGCCGCAGACGCGCGTGTCGAAAGACTTGCTGGAGCGCCTGAAGAACGGCGAACTGGGCAGTCTCGACGGCTATGGCGAACAACTGACCGAATTCGCGCGCGTGCCGCAGCGAGGCGTCTGGGTCACGCGGGTGACTGTGTCTAATGCGGGTCGTGCGCTGCGCGTCGAGGGCCGCGCATTGAAGAAGGAGCAGATCCTGCCGTATGCGTCGACGCTGAACGCGGCGATGGCGAAATATGGCATCTCGCTGAAAGACCTCGAGGTCGCACCGATGCAGCAGACCGTCGACGAAGACCAGTCGATGGCGCCGGTCTGGACTTTCAAACTGTACTGACGGGGGCGCGATGAAACTCCAGACTCTTCTTCAGTCAGCCGATGCACAGTTCAGTGCCAAGACGCCGCGCGAGCGGCTGCTGATGGTCGCCGCGATCGCTGCGCTGCTGTACTTCGCTGTCGATGCGTCGGTGATGACGCCACAGCGCCGGCAATTGCGCCAGCTGAATGCGCAGGCCGAGACAGCGCAGGCCGACACGCAGCGCATCAACAAGCAGATCGTCGAGCTGTCCGCAAAACTGGCGAAGGAAACTGCCGGCAACCAGCAGGCCGAGCTCGATGAACTCAAGCGCATCATCGCCGAGGCCGATGCACTGCTGTCCGAAGACGACGGCAGTTCGCTGAAGCTGTCCGTGCTGCTCGAGACCATGCTGCGCACCACGCCGGGCCTGAAGCTGATGTCGCTCAAGACCCTGCCGGTGCTGCCGCTGCTGCCGAAAACGAACCCGAAGGCAGCCGATGGCAGCGACCTGAAGCCGTCGCCGCCGATGATGGGCAGCGCAAAGAACACGCCCGAGCCGCCGCCGGTCGCGGTGCACCAGCACGGCGTCGAGATCGTCATTCGCGGTAACTACCTCGCGCTGCTGCCTTACATGGACAAGCTGCGCCATTACCCGAAGCGGCTGTTCTGGACCAGCGCATCGCTCGAAGTGGTGAAGCATCCGGATTCGATGCTGCACCTGACCATCACCACGCTCTCCGAGCAAAAGAACACGCCGCTCGAATGAAGACCTTGTCAATCCTGCTGTCGCTTCTGCTGTGCGCGCCGGCGATTGCCGTCGGCAACGGATTGCGCGATCCGACCCGGCCGCTGGCGGCGACGGTGCGCAATACGGCCCCGGCCGCCGGCGCGCGCGTGGCGGCGCCGGTCGTGATGCCGCAGCTGCAGCTGGTGCTGGTCGGCCATGACCGCCGCTACGCAGTGATCGATGACGAACTGCTGGCCGAAGGCGACGTGATTCGCGGCCTGTCGCTGCTGAAGATACTCGACGACGCCGTCGTGCTGAAAACCCCGAGCGGACCGCGCACGCTGCCGCTGTCGGTGCCGCTCGAACAATGAAGGAAAGACCATGGGAATCCTGATGCCGAAACACGCGCTGGTAGCGATCGCCGTGCTGTCAGTCGCCGGCTGCGCGTCAACGCCGCCAGCAAAGCTGCCGAAGAATGAAGCGATCAGCGAGGCACTGCAGCTGCCCGACCCCATGCCGGCGCCTGCAGCAGTGCCGGCTCCGGTCGTCGCTGCCGACCTCGCGCCGGCAGTGCTGCCAGCTGACCCGAATGAGCCGCGCATCAGCATCGCGATGAACAATGCGCCAGCGCGGCAGTTCTTCATGGCACTGGCAGCCGGCACCTCATACACGATGCTGGTGCACACGAATGTCACTGGCAATCTGTCAGCCAAGCTGCAGAACGTGACGGTGCCGGAAGCGCTGGATGCAATGCGCGAGCTGTACGACTTCGACATCACGCTGCAGGGCCGCAAGATCACGGTCAGGCAGCCGGTGATGGAAACGCGCGTGTTCCAGGTGAATTACCCGACCGGCAGCCGCAAGGGAAGCTCGGATACGCGCGTGGCAGCAGGTTCGCTGACGGACATGCCGATGGGCGCCGCGCTGCCCGGCGCGCCGGTGCCGTCAGCCGGACGCAGCCCGGACAGCAGCCGTGTCTCCACCGTTTCCGAAGCGGATTTCTGGACTGAATTGAAGACTTCGCTGGCGGCGATCGCTGGCGTCGCCGAAGGCGGTAGCAAGAGCATCGTGGTCAGTCCGCAATCCGGCGTGGTCGTGGTGCGCGCGTTGCCGAAGGACTTGCGCGACATCGCGTCCTACCTGAAGGCGACGCAAGTGTCGATAGAGCGACAGGTGATACTGGAAGCGAAGATCATCGAGGTCGCGCTGTCGGACGGCTACCAGAGCGGCGTGAACTGGTCTGCGTTCCGCGCCGGAAGCACGCGCGCGGCGGCCGGCGTGCTGCAGCCGGGTACGACGCTGACGAACACACCGGATACGCCGATGAACAGCGGCAACCTGTCCGCGATCACCGGCGCAGCCGGCTCCGCGATTTCGACAGTGGCGAATGCCGGCGGCACGATGTTCGGGCTGGCGCTGCAAGGCACCAGCTTTGCCGCTCTGGTGTCCTTCCTCGAGACGCAGGGCACGGTGCAGGTGCTGTCCAGCCCGCGCGTGTCGACGCTGAACAACCAGCAGGCAGTGCTGAAGGTCGGCACCGATGAATTCTTCGTCACCGGCGTGACCGGCGGCAGCACCACGCCGTCGGCCGGCGGCGCGATCACGACGCCGCCGAACGTGACGCTGCGCCCCTTCTTTTCCGGCGTCGTGCTCGACGTGCTGCCGCAGATCGACGCCGACGGCAACATCATGCTGCACGTGCGACCCTCGGTGTCGCAGGTATCGACGGTGAACAAGAACATCAACCTTGGCGCCGGCGGCCAGCTGCAATTGCCGCTGGCCTCCAGCAGCGCGTCGGAGGCCGACAGCGTGGTACGCGCGAAGAACGGGCAGGTGGTAGTGATCGGCGGGCTGATGCGCGAAAGCGGCAGCAGCGATCGCTCGCAAGTGCCGGGGCTCGGCAACGCGCCTGCGGTCGGCAAGCTGTTCGGCAACAGCAGCCGCGCTTCGCAGAAGCGCGAGCTGGTGATCCTGCTGAAGCCGACCGTGATCGACGATGGCAGCCAGTGGCATGACGACATCCTGAAGTCGCAGCAACGCGTGCAGAAGCTGCGCGCACAAGACACGAAATGAAATCGCGCGACGCGCTGGCCGGCGCCGGAGGAACGATGCCCATGCTCGACCTGCAACGCTATGACATCGACATTCAGCTCGCGCGCCAGTTGCCCGAGGCGCAGGCGCGGCGCCATCTTGCGCTGCTGTTGCGCGACCAGGGCGACAGCCTGCTGCTGGGCCTGGCCGACCCGAACAACCTGCGCGCGCAGGATGCGATCTCGCAGCTGCTGAAGCGCCCGGTCGACGTGGTGCAGGTCGAGCGCGACGCGCTGCTGGCGACCTTTGACCGCGTCTATGGCAAGACCGAGCAGCTCGGCGAGTTCGCGCGCGAGGTCGAGCGCAACATCGAGCGCGAGAGCGGCATCGTCGACCTCGACACCATGGGCAAGGTGATTGATGACGTCGATGCGCCGGTGGTCAAGCTGCTGCAAACCATCTTCGACCATGCGGCGCAGGTGCGCGCATCCGACGTGCACATCGAGCCGCAGGAAAAGCGCCTCGTCGTGCGCTACCGTATCGACGGCGCGCTGCACGTTCAGGCCGAGGCCGACCTGAAGATCGCTTCGCCGCTGGTGGTGCGGCTGAAGCTGATGGCCGGGCTCGACATCGCCGAAAAACGATTGCCGCAGGACGGACGCATCGCGGTGCGCTCCGGCCTGCACAAGCTCGACGTGCGCATGTCGACGCTGCCGACGCTGTACGGCGAGTCGGTGGTGCTGCGTATCCTGATGCAGCAGAACGGACTGGTCGCGCTGACTGACACCGGCATGGACCCGCAGGTGTTCAAGAGCTTCGAGCATGCGATCGGTTCGCCGCACGGCATCGTGCTCGTCACCGGCCCCACCGGCAGCGGCAAGACCACCACGCTGTACGGCGCGCTGCAGATGCTGAACCAGCCGGACGTGAAGATACTGACCTGCGAAGACCCGGTGGAATACCGGATGGCCGGCATCGTGCAGGTGCAGACGAATGACAAGATCGGGCTCGACTTCGCGCGCGTGCTGCGCTCCTTCCTGCGGCAGGATCCGGACGTGATCTTCATCGGCGAGATCCGCGACCATGAAACCGCGCAGATCGCAAGCCGCGCCGCGATGACGGGCCACCTGGTGCTGTCTACCTTGCATACGAATGATGCGGTCAGCACGCCGGGGCGGCTGATCGACATGGGCATACCGGGCTACCTGATCGCATCGACGCTGCTGGCCGTGGTGTCACAGCGGCTGGTGCGGCTATCCTGCACGCACTGCGCCGCGCCTGTGCAGGCAGAAGAGCATGAACTGCAATGGCTGCTCGAAGGACTGGGCGTCGATGCGCTGCCCTTCTCCGCGCAACTGAAGCGCGGCTGCGGCTGCCCGCGATGCAACGGCATCGGCTACAAAGGCCGCACCGGCGTGCATGAAATCCTGACCATCACGCCGCCGCTGGCGCGTGCGCTGCGCGGCGGCACGCTGCAGGAATTCGAATCGGCGGCGCAGCAATCGATGGCTGATGGCTCGATCGCGCAGCGCGTGCTGCGGCTGGTGCTCGACGGCCGCACCACGATCGCCGAGGCAATGAAGGTCGTGAACTGGGAGGAAGGCTGATGCAGCACTTCCTTTATGAAGGCCGCAACCAGCGCGGCGAACTGGTGAAGGGCAAGATCGATTCGCCGAATCCGCAGGCGGTGGTGCAATGGATGATGGGCGCGGGCATCGTGCCGGTGAAGATCAGCGCGCAAGCCGAGGCCAAGGATCAGGGCTCGCTGCTGGACAAGATCAACGGGCGCGGCTCGCTGAACGCGACCGACCTGCTACTGTTCACGCGTCAGCTGGGCACGATGGTGCGCGCCGGCCTGCCGATGATGCAGGCGCTGTCCGGCATGCAGAGCTCGTCGGGCAACCCTAAACTGGCCGAGCTGCTCGGCAAGCTGCGCGAGGACCTCGACAAGGGCCTCGAGCTGTCGACTGCGATGGCGCACCATCCGGAGTTCTTCGACGACTATTACGTCAGCATGATCCGCGTCGGCGAAGGTGCGGGACAGCTGGATGAGATATTTACGCGGCTGTTTGCGCAGCTCGAGTTCGAGCGCGACATGCGGCAGAAGATCAAGGGCGCGCTGCGGTATCCGACGTTCGTGGTGATCGCAATCGCGATCGCGATCGGCATCCTGACCATTTTCGTGATCCCGGTGTTCGCGAAAGTCTATGCGGGCATGAAGGTGGAGCTGCCGCTGTTGACACGGGTGCTGCTGGCGGTATCGGACTTTGCGGTGAACTGGTGGTGGGCGGTGCTGGCTTTCCTCGGCGCCTGCTTCTATGGCTTCCGGCTGTGGATCAGCCAGCCGGCCGGGCGCTACACGTGGGACAAGTTCAAGCTGGGCCTGCCGCTGATAGGCAGCATCTTCGACAAGGCCGGCATTGCGCGCTTCTGCCTGTCTTTCTCGATTGCCTGCAAGAGCGGGGTTCCGATCGACCAGGCGTTCACGCTGGTTGCGAAGGTAGTCGACAACGCGTTCTTCGAGGAGCGCATACACGGCATGCGCGAGGGCATCACGCGCGGCGAGACCATGCTGCAGATCGCGCAGAACTCCGGCATCTTCAAGGCGATGGAAATGCAGATGATCTCGGTCGGCGACGCAACCGGCGAGATGGAAAAGATGATGGAACAGGTCGCGACGATGTACCAGGAAGAGCTGCAGTACGAAGTCAGCCGGCTTGGCGATGCGATCGAACCGATACTGCTGGCGGTGATGGGCGGGCTGGTGCTGGTGCTGATGCTGGGGATATTTTTACCGCTGTGGGATTTGGGGCAGCTGGCGCAGCAGGGATAAGTGGGATGGTGGGTTTCGCCTGCGGCTCTA
>JACCDI011070856.1_pt1 | contig 12532 bp, 5 predicted proteins | sample 7442791 | NCBI WGS metagenome assembly JACCDI01 (sample SAMN15323434, study PRJNA562643) | freshwater metagenome | isolation source: river surface water | place: USA:Blue River Watershed | collected 2017-08-15
GCGCTTGATGGAGTCCACCAAGGATTCGCGGCAGCCGTACAGGTTGTCAAACTTGCTCTTGGTGACCGAGTCGTTCACGTTGATGGCGCGGAACATCAGGCTGCCCTTGGCGGCCATCTCGTTCAAGCGCAACACGCCGGTGGTGGTCTCTTCGGTCACGCCAATGATGTGCGCGCCTTTGCGGCTGTACCAGGTGGGGTCCACCGCCAACTTGGCCTTGATGGCGTTGAACAAGCAGGTCTCTTCTTCGCTGGTGGGGTTGGCGATCAATGAGGCGTCTTTTTCAGCGCGCTTGCCCAAGTGCATCAACAACGTGGCATCGCCACCGTCGTCCAAGATCATGTTGGGGCCTTCGCCTTCGGTGCCGGCGGCGCCAAAGTCAAAGATGCGGTGCGTGTAGTCCCAGTAGTCGGCCAATGTCTCGCCCTTGATGGCGAACACGGGGGTCCCTTTGGCGGCGATGGCAGCCGCAGCGTGGTCTTGTGTCGAGAAAATATTGCACGATGCCCAGCGCACATTGGCGCCCAGGGCTTGCAGAGTTTCAATCAGCACGGCGGTCTGAATGGTCATGTGCAAAGAACCGGTGATGCGCGCGCCCTTCAAAGGCTGGCTCTTGGCAAACTCTTCACGGATGGCCATCAAACCGGGCATTTCGGTCTCGGCGATTTTGATTTCTTTGCGGCCCCAATCGGCCAAACCGATGTCGGCAATGACGCAATCGGCGTTCAGGGCGGTGTTCAAACGTGCATTCATGTGTTCAGCTCCAAAGCAATGTGAATGAACCACAGGCGTGGATGAAAGCACTGAATGGAAAAAACAGGCTCACCGCACGTCGAGTGGATGAGCGTCGTTGCTGTTGAAGTGATCCGAGCCTCACGCCCCGCTGCCAACTTGTCGCCAAGTCAGGGGGCGCTGCAACGCTCCTCGGATGGCCGCCATTATACGAAGATCACCAAAAGGGACAAGTGCAACCCGTAAAATCACCCTTTTCGCCACCCTGACTCGGGTTTGGCGACCACGGGCGGCCTTCAGGGTGCCCGCATGACCTCAGGACCCCCTTGTGACCTACGCCCACGAAACCCGGCGCCGCCGGACTTTTGCCATCATTTCTCACCCCGATGCGGGTAAAACCACCCTGACCGAAAAACTGTTGCTGTTTTCGGGGGCCATTCAAATTGCCGGCTCAGTGAAGGCGCGCAAAGCCTCTCGCCACGCCACCAGCGACTGGATGGAAATTGAAAAGCAACGTGGCATTTCGGTGGCTTCGTCCGTCATGCAGATGCTGTACCGCGAGCACGTCATCAATTTGCTCGACACCCCCGGCCACAAAGACTTTTCAGAAGACACCTACCGCGTGCTGACGGCGGTGGACTCTGCCTTGATGGTGATCGATGCGGCCAACGGGGTGGAAGCCCAAACCCGCCGCCTGATCGAGGTGTGCCGTCAACGCGACACGCCCATCATCACCTTTGTCAACAAGATGGACCGCGAAGTACGTGATCCGCTGGACATCTTGGACGAAGTTGAGCGCGAATTGGGCATGCCCTGCGTGCCCATGACTTGGCCGGTGGGACAAGGCAAATTGTTTGGCGGCATTGTCAATCTGCGCACCCAAGCCATGACGGTCTTTGACTCGGGCAGTGAGCGTTTGCCGCAAGACTTTGAAACCATTCCTCTGAGTGAACAAGCCCAACTCGCCGAGCGTTTTGGCCTCGAGTGGCAAAGCGCCATGGACAGCATGGAGCTGGCCACCGGTGCGTCGCCAGCGTTTGACGAAGCGGCGTTTTTGGCGGGCAAACAAACCCCGGTGTTTTTTGGCTCGGGCGTGAACAACTTCGGCGTGATGGAAGTGCTGGACGCCTTGGTCGACTTGGCCCCCGCACCCAAGCCACGCACCAGCAATCTGCTGGTCAACAAGCAGCCCGTGGTGAAAGAAATTCAGCCCGAAGACAGCGCGTTCTCGGGCGTGGTGTTCAAGGTGCAAGCCAATATGGACGCCAACCACCGCGACCGCATCGCCTTTGTGCGCATGGCCTCGGGCAAATACGCCCCTGGCATGAAACTCAAAGTGCAACGCACAGGCAAAGAGCTGCGCCCCACCAGCGTAGTGACCTTTTTGTCGCAACGCCGTGAGGCGGTGGACGAAGCCTATGCGGGCGACATCATCGGCTTCACCACGCATGGCGGCGTGCAACTGGGCGACACCATCACCGATGGGGCCAATTTGCAATTCACCGGCTTGCCTTTCTTTGCGCCTGAACTCTTCATGACCGTGATCTTGAAGAACCCGCTGCGCACCAAACAACTGCAAACCGGACTCGACCAACTGGGTGAAGAAGGGGCGATTCAGGTCTTCAAACCCGAAATCGGCGGGCCGATGTTGCTGGGTGCAGTGGGTCAGTTGCAGTTTGAAGTGGTGCAACACCGACTGAAGGCCGAATACGACTGTGATGTGCGCTTGGAAGGCTGCCAGTACACCGGCGCCCGCTGGATCACCGCCGACACCCCGGCCGAGCTGCGCGAGTTCACCAACGCCTACCCGCAGCGCATGTCACTCGATGCCGCCGGTACACTGGCTTATTTGTGCACCAGCCCTTATGACGTGCGCTTGGCACAAGAGCGATTCCCAAAAATCCATTTCCACCCCCTGCGTGAGCACGCGGGGCTGTCATTGGGCAGCGCAGGCTGACCCCATGCGCCCTCTTTCCAGCTGGCGGCCACCGCGCCCTCTTGTGGGTGTCTTCACCGACATCGACGACACGCTGACCACCAAGGGGGCCATCACCGGCGATGCCTTGCAAGCCCTGGCCGACCTGAAGGCCGCGGGCTTGCTGGTGGTGCCGATCACCGGCCGGCCGGTGGGCTGGAGCGAGCCCTTTGCCAAGCGCTGGCCTGTCGATGCGATCGTGGCCGAGAACGGCGCCGTGGGTTTGCAACCGTCCACGCCAGACGGGCTGCGCAAAATCTACCAACAAGATCCAGCCACACGCCGCGACCACTTCGCGCGCTTGCAACAGATGTTGACGCACATCGAGCACACCGTGCCCGGCGCGCAACGCGCACGCGACAGCGCAGGACGAGAAACCGACATTGCCATCGACCACAGCGAATTCACCGCATTGCCCGAAGTGGGCATCCAACAGGTGGTGCACCTGATGCAAGCACACGGCATGAGCGCCACTGTCAGCAGCATCCACATCAACGGCTGGTGGGGCTCGCACAACAAGCTCACGGGGGCACGCTGGATCGTGCGCGAACTTTGGGGGCGAGACCTGGACGCTGAGCAAGCGCAATGGGTGTATGTGGGAGACTCGAGCAACGACCAAGTGATGTTCGAGTACTTCGAGAACAGCGTGGGAGTGGCCAACTTGCAGCACTGTGCGGCCCAACTGAGCCACCTGCCGCGCTACATCACGAGCCACGAACGCGGGGCTGGCTTTGCCGAGCTGACCCGTCATGTGTTGGCCGCCCTGCACCGGCCTTCGCCCCTCTGATGTCGATGGCGCCACAAAACTTTTACCGGACTTGCACATGAACGCCCCTTCCCCTTTGTCGTGGACCGAGAACGACACCTCTCGCACGGCCCTCTGGCGCTCAGATCAAGTAATGCCCAAGCACGTCGTGCTGGCCGATGACACCCTGAGCGCCGACACCGCTTACCGACTGGCCTGTGCGGGCACAGGGCTGTTGTGGCGTGGCGATTTTCAAAACGCCCGCCAAATGCTGCAAGCGCTGACACGCCGCATCGACAAGCCCAAAAAAGCTCGCCCCCAAAAATCAAACGGCGATGCGCCTGTGCTGCCGGGCGCCGCTTTTCATCTTCACCGACAAGCACAAGCCCAGCGCACACGGGTGCTGAGCCAAGTCTTGGTTGAGTTGAGTGCCGACTACCGCATCGATCTGCGTCGTGCACCGGATGTGCACGCCGCCTGTGTGCAGGCGTTTGGGCCATCCAACGGGCAAAACTCGGTGGTGTCTTTGCGCAGTTTGCAAGGGGTGATCGGTGCGTTTGAATGGCGCAAAAACGGCGTCGCCGTGCCGGCCATGGGCGAAGCCTTGCGCATCTATCCGCACTACGGCGTGTTTTCGCCCGTGCGTGGCGAATACATCGATTTGGTCACCCACGCGCCCTTGCCCCCCGCATTTGCCGCCGACCCGGTGGCATTTGATATCGGCGTGGGCACCGGTGTTTTGTCGGCCGTGCTCGCGAGGCGCGGCGCAAAAAAGGTGATCGGCACCGACCTCTCTGAACGCGCCTTGGCCTGCGCCTTGGACAACCTGCAACGCTTGGGCTTGCAAAACCAAGTGCAGTTGCTGCAAACCCACCTTTTCCCGCCCGGTCAAGTGCCCTTGGTGGTGTGCAACCCGCCCTGGTTGCCAGCACGCCCCACCTCGGTGCTGGAACAAGCGGTGTACGACGAAGGCAGCCAAATGCTGAAAGGCTTTTTGCAAGGCCTGCCCACGCACCTCAGCCCCGGCGGCGAAGGCTGGTTGATCTTGTCTGATCTGGCCGAGCATTTGGGCCTGCGCTCCCGCGAGGCCTTGCTGGGCTGGATCGCCGATGCCGGACTGCAAGTGTTGGACCGTCTGGACGTGAAGCCCGTGCATGGCAAAGCGCAAGACCGCACCGACCCCCTGCACGCCGCTCGCGCGGCCGAAGTCACTTCGCTGTGGCGATTGGGCGTGGCGGGCTGATCACCCCCGCGCCAACACCGGCCCCAGCGCCACGCCGGTGTGGGTGCCCAAGCGCACCAAGGCCTCGGGTGTGGTGGCCGCCACCACACGGCCGCCAGCGTTGCCGCCTTCGGGGCCCAAGTCGATCACCCAGTCTGCTTCGGCAATCACATCCAAATCGTGTTCGATGACGATCACGCTGTGGCCGGCATTCACCAAGCGGTGCAACACGCTGATGAGCTTGTCCACATCGGCCATGTGCAGGCCCACAGTGGGCTCGTCCAACACATACAGGGTGTGCGGCGCTTTATTGCCGCGCTTGCCGATGTCGTCACGCACTTTGGTCAGCTCGGTCACCAACTTGATGCGTTGCGCTTCACCGCCACTGAGCGTGGGGGAGGGTTGCCCCAGCGTCAGATAACCCAGACCGACATCTTTCAACAGTTGCAGCGGGTGCGTGATGCTGGGCATGCTGGCAAAAAAGTCCACGGCTTCATCGACTTCCATTTGCAGCACATCGCCAATGCTCTTGCCGCGCCAAGTGACCGCCAGTGTTTCGGGGTTGAAGCGCGCGCCACGGCAGGTTTCGCAAGGCACTTTCACATCCGGCAAAAAGCTCATTTCGATGGTGCGCATGCCCTGGCCTTCGCAACTGGGGCAACGGCCCTCTCCGGTGTTGAAACTGAATCGACCCGCCGCATAGCCTCTGGCTTTGGCCTCTAGGGTTTCGGCAAACAACTTGCGAATGGTGTCCCAAAATCCGATGTAAGTTGCGGGGCACGAACGCGGGGTTTTGCCAATGGGGGTTTGGTCGACTTCCAGCACCCGGTCAATCGTCTCAAAGCCTTGCACATCGGCACACGCCGTCAAAGCCACGCGTTGGCCAGCGTCTTGCGCGGTGCGCCCGGCAAACGTCGATCGCTGGCCAACCAGCGCTTGCACGTTGGCCAACAACACATCGCGGGCCAAGGTGGATTTGCCCGATCCGCTGACGCCCGTGACCGCAACCAAGCGCTGCAATGGCACCTGCACATCGACCTGACGCAGGTTGTGCAGGTGAGCGCCCTTCAAGCTGAGCCATTGCAAGGGCAGCGCAGCCGCCTGCACCTCACGCCGCACTTGCAGCGGGTGCTTCATGGCGTGCAGCAAATAACGGCCTGTTTGAGAATCTGCCGTGGCCGTGACATCGGCCACCGAGCCTTGCGCCACCAGGCGCCCTCCGCGCTTGCCTGCACTTGGGCCAATGTCGATGATGTGATCGGCGCGGCGAATGGTGTCCTCGTCGTGCTCGACCACCACCAAGGTGTTGCCTTTGTCGCCCAGTTTGTGCAGCGCGTTCAGCAAAATTTGGTTGTCCCGCGCGTGCAGGCCAATGGTCGGCTCGTCCAACACATAGCACACCCCTTGCAAGTTGCTGCCCAGTTGTGCGGCCAGCCGAATGCGCTGGGCCTCACCGCCCGACAGCGTGGGAGCGCCACGATCCAAGGTGAGGTAACCCAAGCCCACTTCTTCCAAGAACTCCAATCGGCTCTTGATTTCGGGCACCAAATCGCGCGCGATTTCAGCGTCGCGACCCGTGAGGCTCAGCTGCTCTACCCACTGCCGCACCTCGGTCACGGACAAGCGGGCAATGTCGGTGATGCGCCAACCCTGCCCCGGCGCAGAGCCAAGCCGCACGGCGCGGGCCGTGGCGTTCAGGCGCGTGCCCTCGCAAGAGGGGCATGCCACATCGGCCAAGTCTTCGATTTCGGGCTCGGCAAAAGTTTGCTCGCGCCCTTTGTCTTTGTCGTCTTGCACCGAATCGTCAAACACCTTGCGTTCGTCTTTGCTCAGCTGAATGCCCGTGCCCACGCAATCTTTGCACCACCCGTGCTTGCTGTTGTAAGAGAACAAGCGGGGGTCGAGTTCGGCATAGGATGTGGCGCACTGCGGACAAGCGCGCAGCGTTGAAAACACGCGCTGCTGGCCGATGCGCGCGGTCGATGTGCCACTTGCCATCGCGTCGCGCAAATCGCCCAAGTCGCTCAACACGTGCACCACCCCTTTGCCATGCTCTAGGGCCTGCGTCAGGGCCTGACGCAATGCGGTTTCTTCTGAGGGCATGACATCCAAACTGGCCACTGGCAATTCGATGCTGTGTTCTTTGAAGCGGTCGAGGCGCGGAAAACCTTGTGTGGGCAAGAAGTCACCATCCACGCGCAAATGCGTGAAGCCACGGGGCCGCGCCCAATCGGCCAATTCGGTGTAGACCCCCTTGCGGTTGCTCACCAGCGGCGCCAGCAAGCCAATGTGTTGTCCCCGAAACTGCGTCATCAGTTGCGCCACGATGCTGTCGGGCGTTTGGGGTTGCACCGGCATCTGGTCATGCACGCAATGCTGAATGCCCAGCTTCACATACAGCAAGCGCAAGAAATGCCACACCTCGGTGGTGGTGCCCACGGTGGATTTGCGCCCTCCCCGCGACAAGCGCTGCTCAATCGCCACGGTGGGCGGAATGCCGTAGACCGCATCCACTTCAGGGCGGCCTGCAGGCTGCACGATAGAGCGCGCGTAAGCATTCAGACTTTCCAAATAACGGCGCTGCCCTTCGTTGAACAAAATGTCGAACGCCAAGGTCGACTTGCCCGAACCGCTGACACCCGTGACCACATTGAATTTGCCACGCGGAATGTCCACACTGAGGTTTTTCAGGTTGTGTTCTTTGGCGTTGACGATTTGGATGTTGGGGTTGAAAGCCGGCACCCGTGGGGTGGCGGGCGTGTATTGGGCCGCCGCCTCGCGGGCTTGAACTATCTGTGGCAAGTGGGCGACGGGCTGGCCATCCACCACCATCTCGCCCATCGACTCGGCGTAGTCGCGCAGCGCCTGCGCGGTGTGCGATCGGGGGTGTTGTCGCACGTCTTCTGGCGCGCCCTCGGCCACGACCCACCCTCCGGCATCACCGCCTTCGGGGCCCAGATCGATCAGCCAGTCGCTGGCCCGGATCACATCTAAATTGTGCTCAATCACGATCAACGAATGGCCCGCCTCAAGCAGCTTGCGCAAAGCGCGCATCAACTTGGCAATGTCGTCAAAGTGCAGGCCCGTGGTGGGCTCGTCAAACAAAAACAGCGTGCCTTTGCGCGCCAAGCTTTGGCGGCTCTTGGCGGCGCTGCGGGCGGCCTCGGCCAAAAAGCCCGCCAGCTTGAGGCGCTGCGCCTCACCGCCCGACAAGGTGGGCACGGGTTGCCCCAAGCGCACATATTCGAGGCCCACATCAACAATGGGCTGCAAGGCACGAATCACCTCGCGGTCTTGCGCAAACAAAGCCGCCGCCTCGCTCACCGTGAGCGCCAGCACATCGGCCACACTCAAATGGCGGGGCGCAGACTCGCCAATGGCTTGTCGCTCGACTTTGATCTCCAAAATTTCAGGCCGGTAGCGTTGGCCATCGCAATCTGAGCAGCGCAAATACACATCGCTCAAAAACTGCATTTCCACATGCTCAAAGCCCGAGCCGCCGCACACCGGGCAACGGCCATCGCCGCTGTTGAAACTGAATTTGCTGGCGGTGTAGCCGCGCTGCCGTGACAAGGGCGCAGTGGCAAAAATTTCTCGGATGGCATCCCAAGCACCGACATAACTCACCGGGTTGGAACGCGCTGTTTTTCCAATCGGCGACTGGTCCACAAACACCACATCGCTCAAATGGTCGGCGCCCAACAAGCGGTCATGTGCGCCGGGGGTTTCGGTGGCCTTGCCAAAGTGCCGCATCAATGCGGGCGCCAACACATCTTGAATCAAGCTGGATTTGCCCGAGCCGCTCACCCCGGTGACGGTGACCAAGCGCTGCAAAGGAAAATCAACGCTGATGTTTTGCAGGTTGTGTTCGCGCGCGCCTTCCAAAATCAAACGCGGTGTGCTGTCACTGACCCGTCGCTTGAAGCCCAAGCCCACTTGCTTGCGCCCTCCCAAATAAGCCCCTGTCAGGGTGTCGGCTTGTCGCAAGTCGTGTGTGCTGCCATCAAACACGATCTGCCCGCCGCGCTCGCCGGGGCCAGGGCCCATGTCGATCATGCGGTCGGCCGCCAACATCACGGCCGGGTCGTGCTCCACCACCACCAAGGTGTTGCCCGCATCGCGCAGGCGGTGCATGGCCTGGGTGATGCGGTTCATGTCGCGCGGGTGCAGGCCGATGCTGGGCTCGTCGAGCACAAACAAGGTGTTCACCAGGCTGGTGCCCAAAGCGGTGGTCAGGTTGATGCGTTGCACTTCGCCGCCGCTGAGCGTGCGACTTTGGCGGTCAAGGGTGAGGTAGCCAATGCCCACATCGCACAGGTATTTCAGGCGGGTGGTGATTTCTTCCAACAGCAGCTTGAGGGCTTGCGCCTCGGCATCGGCCGAAGCCAAGGCCACAGCCGAGGCGCTCATGCGGTCAAAAAATTGGCGCAGGCGATCGATCGGCATGATCATCATGTCGTGCAGACTCAGGCCCGGCAAGGCTTCGAGTTGCGCGCGCGTCCACTTGACGCCTGCGGGCATGAATCGTTTTTCCAACGGCAACACGCCATCGGCATCGGCATGGCTGCCAATGCGCCACAGCAAGCTCTCGGTCTTCAGGCGTGCGCCTTGGCAAGTGGGGCACTCGGTGTAGCTGCGGTACTTGGACAGCAGCACACGAATGTGCATTTTGTAGGCCTTGCTCTCCAAGTATTCAAAAAAGCGTTTGATGCCGTACCACTGCTGGTTCCACTTGCCTTTGTATTCAGGTGAGCCTTTGATGACCCAATCTTGTTGCGCGGGGGTGAGTTTTTCCCACGGCGTGTCGCGGGGGATGCCGGCGGTTTCGGCGTGCCGCATCAGATCGTCTTGGCACTCCTTCCAGGCCGGGGTCTGGATGGTCTTGATGGCCCCGGCACGCAGGGTGAGCTTTTCGTTGGGGATGACCAAACCGTAATCCACCCCAATCACCCGACCAAAGCCCCGGCAAGACTCGCAAGCCCCCACGGCCGAGTTGAATGAAAACATCGAGGGGATGGGATCGGTGTAGCGCACATCACTGTCCGGGCAATGCAGACCAGTTGAGAAACGCCACTGCTCAAAGACCGCCGGAGCCGAGTCGGACTCGGCCGCTGTTTCGGCATACACATTCAAGCGTCCGCCGCGCTTCAAGGCGACCTCAATGGCTTCGATGGCCCGCACTTTTTCGGCCTTGGACAACCTGAACCGGTCGGCCACCACATCCAACACTTTGCGCGGCCCGGTCGGCGTGGCGACCTCGCGTTCGGCTTGCACCTTGGTGAAGCCACTGGCCGAAAGCCATTGCGCCACTTGGTCGGCGCTGGTGTTGGCGGGCAACTCCACCGGAAAGGTCAACACCAAACGCGGGTCTTGCGCTTGTGCGGCGCGCTGCGCCAACTCGGCATAAATGGTCTCGGGGCTGTCGTGTCGCACCGCTTGCGCGGTGTCTTTGTCAAACAATTGCCCCAAGCGCGCGAACAACAATTTGAGGTGGTCGTTCAGCTCGGTCATGGTGCCCACGGTGGAACGCGAGCTGCGCACCGGGTTGGTTTGGTCGATCGCAATGGCGGGGGGCACGCCCTCGACTTTGTCCACCGCCGGTTTGTCCATGCGGTCTAAAAACTGACGGGCATAGGCGCTGAAAGTTTCCACATAGCGGCGCTGGCCTTCGGCATACAGCGTGTCAAAGACCAAGCTCGATTTGCCAGAGCCACTGGGCCCGGTGACCACCGTGAGTTCACCGGTGCGGATGTCCAAGTCGAGGTTTTTGAGGTTGTGCTGGCGAGCGCCACGGATGCGGATGAGACCTTGGGACATGGGTTGGCTTTTTTCGGTGAAGGCCAAACATTCTAGGGCGCTGCTCCGCCCCAAGTTGGCGGCACAAAAAAAGGCCACGCAGTGGCGTGGCCTTCGTGAGGGCACCCGACCTGGATCGGGCGCACGGCAAGAAAAATCTCGCTTGAATCTCTCTTATTTGGCGGCGCTGGCCGCAGGGGCTGCCGCATCGGCCTTGGCTGGCTCGGAGTGCACCGCATCAGCGCCATGCTTTTCGCCGCTCATGTCCAATTTGTCACCGCCCTTGCCGATCACATACAAAGCAAGCGCCGCAAAGATCACAAAACCCACAGCAATTTTCCACATCGTTCAACTCCAGTAATGAAAAAGGCCCTCCACAGAGGGAAGGCCTAAATTTAGCACCCGAGTCACCCCGGGTTGCTTACAAGTCAGATCAGTCGTCTGCGTAAATGTCGTTGTCTTTGGTTTCTTTGACGAACAAACCACCAACGACCACGGTCACACCAGCGATGATGATCGGGTACCACAAGCCGTTGTACATGTTGCCGGTCTGCGCCACGATCGCGAAGGCAGTTGTCGGCATCAGGCCACCAAACCAGCCGTTACCAATGTGGTAAGGCAAAGACATGGAGGTGTAACGGATGCGTGTGGGGAACATCTCAACCAACATGGCAGCGATAGGACCGTACACCATGGTCACCAAGATCACCAAGTAAGTGAGGATCAAGATCACAGTGACTTTGTCGAACTTGGCCATGTCAGCCTTGGCGGGGTAGCCAGCGGCTTTCAAAGCGGCGCTCAAGTTGGAGCCCAACAATGTGGCACCAGCAGTCTTCTCGTTGCTCAGGTCTTTCACAGCCTTGGTGGCGGCTTCGATGGCCTTGGCATCTTTGGGTTCTGCGGCGTTCAGAGCTGCCAGTTTTTCCTCGGCCTTGGCCTTGGCAGCAGCGATGTCTTCAGCAGAGTACTTCACGTTCACCACGGTCTCGCCCACTTTGATCACAGCAGGGGTGCCAGCAGGCGCTGCAATGTTCTCGTAGGACACAGAGGCACCAGCCAAGCGTTGCTTAGCGATGTCGCAAGAAGAAGTGAATTTCTTGGTACCTGTGGGGTTGAACTGGAACGAGCACTCAGCAGGATCGGCAGTCACAGTGACTTGAGCCGATTGTTGAGCAGCGTACAGATCAGGGTTGGCCGCTTTGGTCAACGCCTTGAACACAGGGAAGTAGGTCACCACGGCCAACAAGCAGCCAGCCAAAATCAAAGGCTTACGACCGATTTTGTCCGACAGGGAACCGAAGATCACGAAGAACGGTGTACCGATGATCAGAGAGATCGCCACCATGATGTTGGCGGTAGCGCCGTCCACTTTCAACGCTTGTGTCAAGAAGAACAAAGCGTAGAACTGACCGGAATACCAAACCACAGCCTGACCCATGACCAAGCCGAACAAGGCCAAGATCACGATCTTCAGGTTTTTCCACTGACCGAAAGACTCGGACAGAGGGGCTTTAGAAGTCTTGCCTTCGGCTTTCATTTTCACGAAAGCAGGCGATTCGTTCATGCTCAAACGGATGTAGACCGAGATGATCAGCATGATCACCGAGACCAGGAAAGGCACGCGCCAGCCCCAATCGGCGAAAGCTTCTTCACCGACGATGGTACGGGTGCCCAAAATCACCATCAACGACAGGAACAAGCCCAAAGTCGCAGTGGTCTGGATCCAGGCGGTGTAAGCACCACGCTGACCCTTGGGGGCGTGCTCGGCCACATAAGTCGCAGCACCACCGTACTCACCACCCAAAGCCAAACCTTGCAACAAGCGCAAGCAGATCAGGATGACGGGAGCGGCCACGCCAATGCTGGCGTAGTTGGGCAAGATACCCACGATGAAGGTCGAAACACCCATGATCAAGATGGTGACCAAGAAGGTGTACTTGCGGCCGATCATGTCGCCCAAGCGGCCGAAGAAGATCGCGCCGAAAGGACGCACGATGAAGCCGGCAGCAAAAGCCAACAACGCAAAGATGAAGGCAGAGCCTTCGTCCAAGCCGCTGAAGAA
>JACCDI010121188.1_pt1 | contig 12530 bp, 11 predicted proteins | sample 7442791 | NCBI WGS metagenome assembly JACCDI01 (sample SAMN15323434, study PRJNA562643) | freshwater metagenome | isolation source: river surface water | place: USA:Blue River Watershed | collected 2017-08-15
CAACAAGTTAAATCTTCAAAAGAAGACTTACGTACTATCGAAGTAATTGGTGCAGCAAGTACTAGCTTACCACCTAATATTATTAATGTGAGTTTTGTAATTAAGGAATTCACTAATAATTCTGAAACAGTAAGTATCGATGCTTCTGAGGCAAAGGTATTGAGAATCTTAAAAGAAATCGATGTGCCTGCATCTAATTTGACCATCGTAAATATTTATGGATACACTGGTTTCTCAATGGGTGAAACGGGTGGCAGATACGAAGAGCGAAGAATGTATGCATTAAAATTTAAAGATGTTAGCGAAGTAGCAATGTTCAAAGAACGAATGAATTCATTGGCTTTAGAATCTTTCAATATTGTTTCTGCAGAGCATGATGACTTAACACAACATTTACAAGATCTTAAAAAAAGGGCTATACAGTCAGGTAAAGAAAAAGCTGATTTCTTACTAAAGAGCTTGGGAGAAGAGTGTGGTCGTGTATTACATGTAACCGAAATTCGCAAGAATATCAGCAATCCTTATTCTCAAACGAATGACTTGTCTAATAACATGATTGTAAATTCAAGTAGTAAAACAGACGGGTTATCATCAAAAGGCATTCAAATTGAGTACGAAGTAAAATTAATATTCGAGATTAAATAATTTCAAGCTAAATTTTAGCTGTCATTTTTTGAATTGCTCTAGAGCGATGCGACATTGAAATTTTTTCATCTGCAGTCATTTGAGCAAATGTTCTAGATTCATTCTCTGGTATAAATATAGGATCATAACCGAAACCATTCTCACCAATTCTTTCAGTTGTGATTCTACCTTTTACCTCTCCTTCAAAAAGAAATTCTTCACCATCTAATATCAATGCAATCACAGTCACAAATCGTGCTGTACGATTGCTCACACCTTCTAGATTTTTAAGTACTTTATCGATATTCTTTGAATGATCAACAGGTTCTCCTGCATATCTCGCTGAGTATACTCCCGGCTCATTATTAAGTGATGTAATCTCTAAGCCCGAATCATCCGCAAAACAATTCATCTGAAATTTTTCATATATGGTTCTTGCTTTGATTAAAGCATTTCCAATAAATGTGTCTGCTGTTTCAGGTATATCTTCGAAAAAGGAAATGTCATTCAATGTCAAGAGTTCAAATCGATCTCCTAACACTGCTTTTATCTCTTCGACTTTATGCGCATTGTTGGAAGCAATGACCAAAGATTTCTTCATGAATTACTTTTTGATTTCTTCAAAGTCCACAAACTCACCTTCATCTTTTTTGAAGCTGAATTTTTTCTTGACTTTAGGCGGCGTATAATCTACATTAATATCGCCTTCATTCTGAACTTGCTGATATCTTTGTTGATATTGTTGCTGTCTTTTAAACTGACTCTCCATATTTCTCTGAGCTTTTTTCATTACCTCTGTCATCATAAATGGCATTAGTAATCTCACGATCATTCTGAGAACTAAGAAGATTAATACTAAGGTTAATAAGAATTTAAACATGATATTAATTTGTACAAATATAAAAATAAACAACGTCTATGCGTATTAGTTTATTCTTTCTTTGTAAACTTTTCGTTGTATAACTTTTCTAAGGCATACATCTCATCACGTAATCGAGCTGCAGTTAAGAAATCTAGCTCTTTAGATGCTTTCATCATGTCTTTCTTCGCCGTATCAATCGCTTTTTGCAATTCTTTCTGACTCATATAATGAACAACTGGGTCTGCAGCGATACTAAACTCGTCACGCTCTACATACGGTTGTTGTACCCCATCTTTAAAGTCCATTACGGATGTTTGCTCTATAATTGCTTCTCTCGACTTTGTGACGGTTGTTGGAGTAATACCATTTTCTGTATTATATTCTATTTGTTTCTCTCTTCTCTTATTCGTTTTATCAATCGTCACTCGCATTGAATCAGTAATCTTATCAGCATACATAATTACTTTACCTTCTGAGTTTCTCGCTGCTCTACCAATCGTTTGTATCAATGATCTTTCAGATCTTAAAAAGCCTTCTTTGTCCGCATCTAAAATTGCTACAAGCGCTACCTCTGGCAAATCCAATCCCTCTCTCAATAAATTGATACCAATCAATACATCGAATGTACCTAATCGTAAATCTCTCAATATCTCTACACGCTCCATTGTCTTTACCTCTGAATGTATGTATCTACATTTGATGTTCAACTTCGTCATGTATTTACTCAACTCTTCCGCCATTCTCTTAGTTAAGGTTGTTACTAAAATTCTGAATCCGCGTTTGATCGTTAAATCTATTTCATCTAATAAATCGTCGACTTGATTTCCAACGGGGCGTACTTCAATGATAGGGTCTAATAATCCAGTCGGACGAATAATCTGTTCCACAATCACACCATCAGTTTGCTGTAATTCATAATCACCCGGCGTCGCACTCACATAAATCATTTGCCCGGTTAATTGCTCAAACTCATTAAAATTCAATGGTCTATTATCTAATGCTGAAGGTAATCTAAAGCCGTATTCTACTAAGGATGTTTTCCTTGATCTATCTCCACCATACATTGCACGAATCTGCGGCATGGTAACATGGCTCTCATCGACCACCATCAAATAATCTTTTGGAAAATAATCTAATAAGCAGAATGGTCTGTCACCAGCTTTTCTTCCATCAAAAAATCTCGAATAATTTTCAATACCTGAGCAGTAACCTAATTCACGAATCATCTCCAAATCGTAATTCACTCGTTCATCAATTCGTTTCGCTTCTAACATTCTTCCATCACGTTCGAATTGTTCTTTACGCATCACCAATTCATCTTGTATACTTCGAATAGCAGATTGCATTCTATCTTTCGGCGCGATGTAAATATTAGCAGGGTAAATCGCAGTGTTCTCCATCTTCTCAATCGTCTTTGCTGAAACCGGATCTATCAAACTCATCTCTTCAATTTCATCACCGAAGAAAGAAATTCTCAATGCATGATCTGCATATGCTAAATAAATATCTACCGTATCTCCTTTTACTCTAAAGGTACCTCGTTTAAAATCAGCAGTGGTCCGAGCATATAATAATTCAACAAATCGATACAGCAATGCATTACGACTCACTGTTTGTCCGACCTGTAATCGTATCACACTATCTGTAAAATCATCAGGGTTTCCCATACCGTAAATACACGATACAGATGAAACAACTATTACATCTCTTCTCCCAGAAACAAGTGCTGAGGTAGTTTTCAATCTTAGCTTTTCAATTTCATCATTGATTGCTAAATCTTTTTCAATGTATGTATTGGTAGTTGGTATATATGCTTCAGGTTGATAATAATCGTAATACGAAACAAAATAATTCACTGAGTTCTCAGGGAAAAATTGTTTGAACTCCCCATACAATTGCGCAGCCAAAGTTTTGTTATGACTTAAAATCAATGTAGGTCTTTGCACTTGTTGAATAACATTGGCAACAGTAAAGGTTTTACCAGAACCAGTCACGCCTAAAAGAGTTTGGTAGGTATCACCCTCTTGTAATCCTTCTACCAATTGTCGAATAGCTTCTGGCTGATCACCTGTAGGAACGTATGCTGAGGTTAATTTGAATGACATGCAATCAATTTAGGTAATACTCTAAATGTTTATTGACAATTATATTTTCTTGGTAATTTTCTAATGCGAATTTTCTGCAACTATTTCTAATTGAATTTGAATGCTCAAGTACCCACGAAATTCCATTAGCAAATTCTTCTGCATTATATAACTCAGCTATGTAACCTGTTTCTAAATGTTGAACCATTTCAGGTATACCACCAGTTTTGAACGCTACGACCCCTGTGCCACAACTGAGTGATTCCATAATGGTATTTGGTAAGTTATCTTGGTTAGATGGTATAAGAAATGCATCTGCTAATGCATATGCAGCCGCAATTTTTTTCATATCTGAAATTCTACCCAACTTAGTAATTTTTAAATTCGGTATTTCGTCTAAATCTGTATGCTCTGCAATTCGTCCTATGATGATTAATTGAGTATTTGCTTCTGTTTTACTACAATATATTTTAATTGCTTCTTTTAATTCATCAAATCCTTTTCTCTTATCTTTTGTATTCATTGAAACGAAAAGTAATATTTTTTCTTTTACATTCAATTTTATACCCAAAGTTCGTAATGCTACTTCATTTACTAATGGTTGAAACTCATCGACATTTATAGTATTTGGTATTGCACGTACTGATGAACTTTGTAATAGTTTACTTGTTTTAGATATATCACATAGCCATTGACTAGGTGTAATGAATTTGATTTTATGCAAATCTATTCTCGATTTCTTATTGAATTGATTATTTGCTGTATCAAAAAATAATTCGTTTTGTAAAGCCGGACATTCACTACATGAAGTTTTAAATAATTCACATGAAGCTGAATAATGACAGCCACCTGTAAATACCCACATATCATGCATGGTCCAGATTATTTTTTTACCCTGATCTATGAGTAATTGCAAATCGTATATATCAACAAAACTATTATGTACCCAATGCAAATGAACAATATCTGCTTCTTGTATTTCTTTTATTTTTGAAAGTTTAATTCCGAAAATACTTAATGAAAAATCTGTATGTTTTTTCTTGATTATTCTTAAAAGAAATTGTTCTATATAAAAAGTACTTGAATGAATTTTATATTGTAGACTATTTTTGGGTAATTGAATTACATTTTTGTCATCAGAACTTTTTCCTAATACAACATACTTACATGCAATACCTTGTTTCTTATATGCATTGAACAGCCGATTACAAGCAACTGCTGCACCGCCATTTTTCTCCCAGGTATTGACTAATACTACTTTCATTTATAAAAGGAGATATTTAGTTGTAAGTCGAAATTCTTGTCAATATTTTTATTTACAAATGGCGATTTACGCTTGTTCTCATTTTTGATAAAATACTTATATCCCATCAATTGAAATTGCGATAAGATCTCTCCTAAATTTTGTTGCTCATTAAAATTTGTATGATATTCTAAAAATACATTTGATATATTTTTAAAAGCATCTGCACAATGAGGCACTACAATTTTTTCAGCACCTTCTATATCTATTTTTAAAAAATCAATATGTTTAAATGACTCTAAATATTTTTTCAAGTCTAAACTGGGTATTTTGTTTTCTGCCTCAGCATTAACTGTACCTCCATCTGCACCATCCGAAGAAAAACTTACACCTTCATCATGCACCCATGCTGCTTTTGCAATAACTTCTACATCTGATAAATTATTTTTTTTAATGTTTTCTTCACAGATTTTTGCAATGTCTTGATCTGCCTCGATACATTTCACTTTTGCGTTAGGATAAATCGATTTATAATATATTACTGCTAGTCCGATGTTAGAGCCACAATCAACTATAGTAGGAGCTGAATTATTGGTTTTGAAATTATAGGATTGATCAACAAAAATCTCTCTGTATTGATAGATGAATGAAAGTGGGTCAGCTAGCTTAATTTTATAGCCATTAACACTAATAACTTTTTTAACATACCTTGGTAGTCCGCCTAAGCGTAAAGTCAATAAATAAAAGGTTCTGGTATGTGCATCTTTCAAAAAATAATACAGATTTCTGAAGATGATTTCTAAAAATAATCGCATTTGTGGCTATTGATGCAGTAAAAATAATTAAAATAATATACTTTTATGTATTATATAGAGTCATTAGCATGAGAAGAATCTCATTTATTTTAAACAAATTATCATTATTAGGGGTCTTTTTAAAGTTCCTCTTAATTATAACCCAAAAGTTATTTAAAGCTTTGAAGATATCTTATCTTCAATATAAATATGATGCCTACATTCATCCTGATGCTCAGCTTTTTGTTGATGACCTCAACAATCTAAAAATTGGTAAAGGTGTTTTTATAGGTGCATATACTTGCTTAGTATGTATTAATGATCATAATAATTCTGTTTCAAACTCAAGTCTAATCATTGGTGATGGCACCTCTATTGGAGAAATGAATAATATTCGTGCAGGTGGTGGTAGAATCACCATAGGATCAAAATGCATTTTTGCACAACATATCAGTATCATAGCTGCCAACCACCTTATCGCCAAAGATCAATACATGATCGACCAAGCTTGGGATACTGAAAAGAATTTCGTAGAAATTGGAGATGATGTTTGGATCGGTTCAGGCGTTTCCATACTACCCGGCGTTCGTATTGGCAAAGGAGCTATACTTGCCGCAGGTTCTGTGGTAACGAAAGATGTGGGGGAGTATGAGATAGTGGCGGGGGTTCCCGCACGAATGATTAAGAGTAGAACTTGATTAGTGTGACTAGTGACTTGTAACTAGTGACTAGACTAGTTACAAGTTACTAGTCACCAGTTACCTTTTCAACACGTACTCAAAAGCCTCCACATACCTTCCCGCTATCACGTCCAAATTCACCTCTTTCTCAATAATGTCGAGCGATTTCTCGCCCATGCTTTGACAAAGTGCAGGGTCTGAGAGTATGAGATTGATTTTTTCTGTAAGGCTATCTAAATTCCCGTTTTCGAAGAAGTAACCATTTTGTCCTTCGCGTACAATTTCTTTTTCTGTACCATCCGCAACAGAACAAACAATAGGCTTTGAATAGCACATCGCTTCATTAATCGATAAGCCGCCCATGCCCGCTAATACATATACACTCGACTCTTTTAAATATTTGCCTAAAACTTTTGCATCGTAAATAGCACCGGTGAAGATGATTGATGCATCGTTGTTAGCTTGTGCTTTTAGATTTTCTAACTCCGGACCTGCACCTACTACGATTAACTCTAAATCGGTATGAACTAATTTTAATTTTCGATACGCTTCAATGAGTAAATCAACTCGTTTCCATTTTACCAATCTGCCTACATGAATAATTCTTTTTACATCTGGCTTCAACATTAATGGCTCTTGTAAAATTTCTTTGTAGGTTTTTAAATGTAAATCGGTATCAGGTGAATTGTAGGTGATAAAAACTTTCGAAAGCTCTACACCATATGATTTTACAATGTCTTTCGCTTCGTTGATATAATAAACATGCGCATCTACTTTGCGTAAATAAAATCCACGTAACACTGTGATTGCATAAAATTTCATGAGTCCGATGAAACTCGGCTTGAACTGCTCAGCACTTTCATCGCCCGAATATTTACCTGCATGATAAAATTTTATAATCTCATTTCGCTTCGGTAAATTAAAAGGTATGCCTTTGTAAATTAATTTTATACCTAATCGTTTAATGGTATTATTTAGAGATGTGTTGAACACTAAATCTAATGCATAAGGCCAGCCTATGACTAATATATCTGGATGTTCAGTTTCTAAAATCTCTTCTAAATTTTCAAAGATAGGTTTGCCAATGAATGACTTTTTTTCTTTTCCTTCGATGACTCTAAAGCCCTTCGCATCTGTTGAGGTATGTACTCCAGAGCCTACAGATGCACTTTTAGCTTGCGGTATAATCGCTGCTACGTCGATGCCCTTGCTGCTCAACTTATTTAACTGCGCTGTTAAATAATGCGCAAGTCCCGGAAAAGTAAAGATAACTTTCATAAATACTGCGCTAAAATACTATTTTTGGCATAAAGTATAACAAATGCAGTCAAATCAAGAATACCGTCATAATTCAAACGAAGCCATCGAACGAACGAGTCCGTCTATTTTTCACCCTCGCTACTTTTATTTACGCGAGCTAAAAAAATTAGTGGCTTACGCTTATGATAACTATTTGAAATCTGAAGAGGTGTTAATTGACTACGGATGTGGGAGTATGCCATACCGATCACTCTTCTCAGCAAAAGTGAAAAATTATATGGGCGCCGACTTAAGTGATAATCCGCAGATCGAAATAAAACTCGATGCCGACGGAAGATTACAGTTTGATGATAGCAAAGCAAATGTTGTATTATCGACCCAAGTACTCGAACATGTTGATGACCCAAATTTATATTTGAAAGAGGCGCATAGGGTTTTGAAGCACGACGGACTTTTATTACTCACCACACATGGTTATTGGATGTATCATCCAGATCCGTATGATTATTGGCGCTGGACATCTGCCGGATTAAAGAAGGTGGTAGAGATGAACGGATTTGAAGTAATAGATTTCAGAGGTATTATTGGTCGTTCTGCAATGGGCTTGCAATTATTTCAAGATGGTATGTATTTCAAACTTCCGAAATTCTTGAAACCACCATTTGTATTCATCATGCAAATACTTATTTCATTGTTTGATAAAACCACTAAACAAAGCACGAAGAATACCGATGCTTGCACGTTCTTGGTAGTAGCTAGATGTAAGAAATAATGAGATTGTTGATAGCATACCCTCAACCAAATTCGTATTCTGAAACTTTTATACATAATCATATAAAGTATCTGAATCCGGTTGCTACCTTAACCGATGGTTGGCTACCTTACTTAGATCAAAATTCGAAAACTATTTTCCATTTTCCATTTTCTCTAAACGTACTCAGGGGAGCTTTTAAAAATTATCTACCAAAAATCTATTTTAAAATCTATCAACAAAATTTTAAGCAATACTTAATAGAAAATAAAATAGAAATTGTATTAGCTGAATACGGCATCACTGCAAGTAATATGATTGATGTGTGTACTGAATTAAATATTCCATTAGTTGCACATTACCATGGCTTCGATGCATATGAATACAAAACGATTGACAAGTATAAATCAGCATATTTAAACTTATCAAATAAAGCTGCAAAAATTATTGTTGTATCAAACGACATGAAAAATGAATTGATACAATTAGGTATGGATGCTAATAAAATGATCAATCATCCATACGGTGTTGATGTTGCAAAGTTCAAACAAACACAACCTGCAAAAAATAAAAACATCGTTATATCTGTAGGTAGATTTACAGGTAAAAAAGCACCAGACTTAGTCATCAAATCATTTGCATTAGTAGCATATGAAATTAAAGATGCTGAACTCTGGATGATAGGTGGTGGAGAGAAATTCGAAGAATGTAAAATGCTGATACAAGAATTAGGCTTACAAGAAAAAGTGAAGTTATGGGGAGTGAAAAAGCCAGAAGAAATTTCTGAATTGTTAGCACAAGCAAAAATATTTGTACAACATTCATTACGCCCATCTAACGGAGATTCAGAAGGCACACCGAATACAGTATTAGAAGCATCATCATGCGGTTTACCAATTGTGAGTACATTACATGCTGGCATTAAAGAAGCAGTTATTCATAATCAAAGCGGTTATTTAGTAAATGAAGGCGATTATGAAAACATGGCAAAACATTTAATAACTTTATTAAATGATAATGATGCTGTTGAGCGCATGGGTAATGCAGCTCGCGAGCATATGGAGAAGAATTATAAAATTGAAAATAAAATAGAATCACTTAGAAATATATTAAAGAGTATATGATTAATAAATTATTAAGATCAGTAGCGCAGAACTTCGGATACGATATTGTAAAGAAGCCAAAAGATATTCAAACAGATAGATCTGATGCAAAGTTTCAAGAGATCTACCAAAAGGTGCGCCCTTATACTATGACTTCATTAGATCGTATTTGGTCATTACATAATGCAGTGAATTATATTTCTAAAAATAATATTGAAGGTGATATAGTTGAATGTGGTGTTTGGCGAGGTGGCAGCTCTATGGTTGCAGCATTGAGTTTGATAAATAATAAAGACACTAATCGTCATTTATATATGTACGATACCTACGAGGGTATGTCTGAACCAACAGGTGAAGACGTTTCTATTTTAGGAGATACAGGCGAAGATACATGGCAAGGTATTAATCAGTGTTATGCTGATTTTCCGGATGTCGAGAGAAATATAGGCAGCACCGCTTATCCGAAAAATCAGATTCATATGATCAAAGGTAAAGTGGAAGAAACAATACCACATGATATACCTGAGAAAATTTCTATTTTAAGATTAGATACTGATTGGTATGAATCTACTTATCATGAATTAGTACATCTTTATCCCCGTTTAGTAAAAGGCGGTGTATTAATTATTGATGACTACGGACATTGGCAAGGTGCTCGTAAAGCAGTTGATCAATATTTTCAAGAGAATAACATTCCAGTCTTGTTAAACTGGATCGATTATACAGGTCGTGTAGCCGTTAAAATTTAATTAGCATTTAAATGGGAGTTGTCATCCGACAAAGTTTTAAATCACTCATCGTACAATACCTTGGTATTGTGGTTGGGTATTTTAATATTGTTTGGTTGTTCCCAAAATGTTTGCCTTTAGAAGAAATCGGATTAATACGATTTGTTTCAGAGATGGGAATTTTCTTGGCATTCTTTGCACAAATTGGTGTGCCAAATGCAGTCAATAGATTTTATCCCTATTTCAGAAATAAAGAAAAAAATGATCATGGTTTTCAATTCTGGATTACCATTACACCACTCTTAGGTATTATACTATTTTCGAGTATTTTCATTTTAATAAAACCATTATTCGTTCAGTACTATCAAACCAATTCACCATTAGTGATTGATTATTTTTGGTATTTCATACCATTCACAATTATTTATGTTTATTTAAATATTACTGAACAATACTGCACTTCGCAAATGAGAATTGTGGTTCCTAAATTAATTCGTGATGTATATTTAAGAGCAGCAGCTTCTGTTTTATTGATTTTGACTTATTATAAGTTTTTGAATTTCGATCAATTGATGTTTTCATTGTGCATTGCTTATTTCACAGGCTTATTAATAAACATTTTATACATCTATAAATTCTTCGGAATTGATTTAACTTACGATGGTACTTTATTAAGAGATAAAAAGTTTAGAAAAGAAATCCTTTGGTTTCTAGGCTTCATCATAATTGTAGGTATCGGATCAACGGTGGTGAATAAGATTGATAATATTATGATATCCGGACTTATCAATCTTTCAAGTTTTACCATTTATTCAACCGCTTTATTTATTGCTACGGTGATAGAAATGCCTTATCGTTCTATCAGTCAAATTAGCACACCTATTGTTGCTGAGGCAATGAAGAAAAATGATATGGAAAAGGTGAATGAGATTTATAAAAAGTCTTCTATCAATCAATCATTAATTGGCATATTTATTTTCTTGGCTATCTGGATTAATGCAGATAGTATTTTCAGCATGATGCCGAATGGTGAAGCATTTCGTGCAGGTAAATATGTAATCTTATTTATTGGCTTGAGTAAAGTTTTTGATTTATTAACTGGAGTGAATTCTGCTATCATGGGTAATTCCAAATTCTATTATTATGGAATTTACTTCATGTTCTTATTAGCAGGTATTGCTATATTTTTAAATAATTTATTTATACCGATGTATGGTATAGTAGGGGTGGGTATGGCTACAGCAATTTCTATTTTTATTTATGCCAGCAGTATTACTTTTTTTGTGAAAGTAAAAACCGGATTGCATCCATTTAGTATGAAGACACTGCAATTATTATTAATATCTGTAGCTGCATTTCTATTGAATCTTATCATACCTTCATTCGAAAATATTTTTGTTGATATGATCCTTCGTTCAACTATTGTATTAGGTGTTTATTCGGCAATCAATTTGATAGCGAAAACATCCGAGGAAATGAATAATACGATTCTTATATTATTGAAGAAGATCGTTCCTGCTAAATAAGCTTCTCTAAAATCTCTACAATTCTCTCAGCCGTTTTACCATCCCATAATGGTGGTATTCCGCCTTTTTTCCAATCACCTGCAAATAATTTATTTAACCAAGGTTTTAAATCTGCAGCATTATTACCGATTAATTCATTCGTACCAATGCTACATGTCTCTGGTCGCTCTGTACTAGTTCGTAGAGTAATACATGGTATGCTCATCACGGTTGTTTCTTCAGTGATACCACCTGAATCTGTAATTACTGCAAATGAATTTTTCACTAGGTAGTTGAATTCTAAATAGCCTAATGGCTCTGATAAAATAAATTTACTTTGATCGAACTCAATTTTATCTAACATTTTTCTTGTACGTGGATGTACCGGGAAAACTATTTTATAATCTTCTGTATGTGCAGAAATTTCTCTGATTAAACTTTCTAATTGAGTAGCATCATCTACATTCGATGGTCTATGCAAAGTCACCACAAAATATTTCTTCTCTTCTAAGCCAGCAGTATTCCATATTTCAGGTTGCTTTAACTTAGGTAAGTTCTTCAATAAAGTATCAATCATTGTATTCCCAACAAAATGAATACTCTCTTCTGAAAATCCTGATTTACGTAAGTTTTGATTTGCTACTTCTGATGTTGTGAAAAAATAATCTGTGATTGAATCAGTAACAATTCTATTGACTTCTTCAGGCATGGTAATATCACCTGAACGAATTCCACCTTCCACATGTGCAACTTTTACATTTAATTTTTTCGCTGCAATTGAACATGCCATTGTTGATGTAACATCACCCACTACTATGCATATTGCCGCAGGTTTTTCTAAAAGCAATGCTTCATACTTCACCATGATCTTAGCTGTTTGTTCAGCTTGTGTGCCC
>JACCDI010658027.1_pt1 | contig 12529 bp, 13 predicted proteins | sample 7442791 | NCBI WGS metagenome assembly JACCDI01 (sample SAMN15323434, study PRJNA562643) | freshwater metagenome | isolation source: river surface water | place: USA:Blue River Watershed | collected 2017-08-15
ACGCCGGTCGAACTATTTTTGCTTAGTTCATAAGGTACTTAAGCGAATTTATGGTTGACCCGAGGAATCGCTTGTGATTCAAGGCGAATTATGAAGCAGGCCCAACAACTTTGGAACCTTTTGCGGACAGCCGCAACGCCTGCTCTTGCCTTCATCGTGGTGGCGTTTTTTGGCGGCTATGCTTTATTTGGTGCCAATGGCGTTCTTGCTGGCATTGAATATCGGCACCAGCTGAAGGACCGCCAGCAAGAATTGGCGCAGCTTGAAAAGCAAAAGGCAGAGATCGCCAATCGCGTTCAACTGCTCGATCCGCAGAAGGCGAATCCTGATTTGGTGGATGAACTTGTCCGCCGAGAACTTGGTCTTGCCCATCAGGATGAAGTGATCATCCCACTTAACTAGGCTCTGCATTCGTTTCCGTAACGTTAAAACGCATGACCGGCGTTGCGGCGAAGGCCCTTTGATGTCTATAGGCGACGCTTCATTCTCCCCAGGATCGAGGAAGGTTCTCACTTGGCAAAGGCAGCACACAAAAAAGCGCCGACCGAGCAGCTCCCCAAACCCGCTGAGCCAAAACGGTTTAAGGCAAGTCGGGAGGAATTACTGCGCCTCTATCGCGAGATGCTTCTTATCCGCCGCTTTGAAGAAAAGGCAGGCCAGCTTTATGGTCTTGGCCTCATTGGCGGCTTTTGCCACCTTTATATCGGGCAGGAAGCGGTTGCCGCTGGCATCCAAACGGCGCTGACGGACAAAGACAGCGTTATCACCGGCTATCGTGATCATGGCCATATGCTGCTGTGTGGCATTGATCCCAAGGTCGTGATGGCGGAGTTAACGGGCCGTGAGGCTGGCATTTCGCGCGGCAAGGGCGGCTCGATGCATATGTTTTCGGTCGAGCATAAATTTTATGGCGGCCACGGCATTGTGGGCGCCCAAGTTCCCCTGGGGGCGGGCCTGGCATTCGCGCATAAATATAATGAAGATGGTGGCATTTGCGTGGCCTATTTTGGTGATGGCGCAGCCAATCAGGGCCAAGTCTATGAAGCGTTCAATATGGCCGCTCTGTGGAAGTTGCCCATTATCTTCGTGGTCGAGAATAATCGTTATGCCATGGGCACGGCAGTTACCCGGTCCAGTGCGGAAACGCATTTCTGGCGGCGTGGCGAAGCCTTCCGCATTCCCGGCATGGTCTGCAATGGCATGGATGTGCTTGAAGTCCGCGGCGCAGCAGAGGCCGCAATTGATTTTGTTCGCGCCGGCAACGGCCCTGTGGTGATGGAAGCACAAACCTATCGCTATCGTGGCCATAGTATGTCGGACCCCGCCAAATACCGCACGCGCGAAGAAGTGCAGGAAGTGCGGGAAAAGTCTGACCCGATTGAAGGGCTAAAGGCTGATCTGGAAGCGGCAGGCATCACCGAAGAAGAGCTGAAGGCCATTGATAAGGACATCCGCGCGATCGTGAATGAGGCGGCGGACTTTGCCGAAACCTCACCTGAACCTGACCCCGCTGAACTGTACACAGACGTGTTGGTGGAGAGCTATTAATGGCAACCGAACTGAAGATGCCCGCGCTTTCCCCGACGATGGAGGAAGGCACGCTCGCCAAATGGCTGGTCAAGCCGGGCGATGTTGTCCGCTCGGGCGATATTCTTGCTGAGATTGAAACTGACAAAGCCACGATGGAATTTGAAGCCGTGGATGAAGGCACAATTGCTGATATTTTGGTCGCCGCAGGGACCGATAACGTGAAAGTGGGCACGGTTATCGCAACGTTGGTGGGCGAGGGGGAAGCGTCTGCTCCCAAAGCGGCCGCAGTGCCGTCCGCTTCCGCAACAGCTGTGGATATTGCACCAATAGCGCCTGTTCCGGCGCCCGCGGCCCCAGTTTTGGCACCAGCTGCCGCCTCTGATTATGCCGGTGAAACCGTCCGCCTGACGGTGCGCGAAGCGCTGCGTGATGCCATGGCAGAGGAAATGCGCAGCGACCCGCGCGTCTTTGTGATGGGCGAAGAAGTCGCCGAGTATCAGGGCGCTTATAAGGTGACGCAGGGCTTGCTGGATGAGTTCGGCGCCAAGCGCGTCATTGATACGCCGATTACTGAATATGGTTTTGCTGGCATTGGGACGGGTGCGGCCATGGGGGGATTGCGCCCCATTGTAGAGTTTATGACCTTCAACTTCGCCATGCAGGCGATTGACCACATCATTAACTCAGCAGCCAAGACCAATTATATGTCGGGCGGCCAGATGCGGTGCCCCATTGTGTTTCGCGGGCCCAATGGCGCGGCTTCGCGCGTGGGGGCGCAGCATAGCCAAAACTATGCTCCTTGGTACGCAAGCGTGCCGGGATTGGTGGTGATCGCGCCTTATGATGCAGCGGACGCCAAGGGCCTGATGAAAGCTGCCATCCGCAGTGAAGATCCAGTCGTCTTCTTGGAGAATGAGCTGGTTTATGGCCGCAGCTTTGATGTGCCCGTGGGCGAGCATATCGTTCCGATTGGCAAGGCACGCACCATGCGGCCGGGCAAGGATGTGACAATCGTCAGCTATTCCATCGGCGTGGGTGTGGCATTGGAAGCCGCTGAAACGCTTGCAGCCGAGGGCATTGAAGCAGAAGTTCTTGATCTGCGTACCTTGCGTCCGTTGGACAAAGGGGCAGTGCTGGAAAGCCTGTCACGCACCAATCGTTTGGTGATTGTTGAAGAAGGCTGGCCGCAATGTTCAATTGCGAGCGAGATTATGGCCATCGCGATGGAAGACGGCTTTGATTATTTGGATGCGCCTGTCGCGCGCGTCACCAATGTGGATGTGCCGCTGCCTTATGCGAATAATCTTGAAAAACTGGCATTGGTAACAGCGGCAGCCACTGTCGAGGCTGTTCGTAAAGTTTGTTATCGAGGCTAGTCCTTAACTTGGCCGGCCCTGCTTGGGGCTAAGCAGATGGAGTGGTGCAGCGCGCGGCGTTTGCATCACTCTTAATGCCAGATAGGTCACGATTATCGCGAACAAGGCGAACAGCCTGTGCCGCAATCTGTTGCTTGCCATACCCCGCAATCTCAACTTCGATGATGGGGTCATAGTCATAATAGACTTCCACAACCATCAGCGCCTCGCGCGGAGGGGCTTTGACCCATTTCCCGCGCATCTGAATGCCACGCGGGTCTTTGGTTGGGGCATTGCTGATGTTGGAATGTTCTGAACCCGCAGCAGCTTTGCCCACGCACCGCGGCCAGCGGATGATTTGTCGGCCCGACGGGTCCTGCTCAAGGCTGGACAAAATGATCCGCCCTTTGTCCTCAAGATCAAGCGATTTGCCCTGCAAATTTGCGCCATCCAACACATCGTTAATGTCAGACTCGCGTAAAGGAATTTGACCCAGGGCGGTGCTGTCGCCAGCGCGTGACGCATTGTCAGCCACAAGTTGTGCGATTTCGGATACGGCTCTTTGCGTGGTGATCCGATGCGTTAGTTCAATTCCGGCCCAGCCAAGAAACAATAATGGCGGCGTAACAAGCAGCAGCTCTACCGAAGCGGTGGCCCGATTATTTTGGAGGAGTGCTCGGATCATGTGCACGTTCGCACGAAGATAGGGCGGGTGGACGAATAGGGTTGAATCTTCAGCATCCGCGTAACGCTATACTCAGCGCGGCGGGCAAGGCCCATGGCCTGCATAAATCCGAATAATCGATTATAGCTGACCGTGACGGTGTAGACGACGACATCATCGGCAGTGCCAAGGCCAGATATGGCGCTGTTGGCGGAATAATATCGATCCCCATTTAGGTCTTCATAGCTTTCACCCTTGTCGCAACGGCCATTTTCATTCGCATCGACAAATGGTTCGGCCGGGTCACGCGCAGATGCATATCTGCGGAAACTTTCTATTTTGAAGCGCAGTTGGGCATTGGGTTCAATCTGCCGGACCGCCGCGCTGACGCTTGCATTCAGCGCGCTTTGGGCGGTTTGATCGGCACTGCTTTCCAAGGTGATGTCGCGTGCAGCGTTGCTAACAATGCCGCCCAGCTGCGCCCGCAGATAGGCGTCATACCCAAATTCTAAAAGCCCCCCCGAAATGGCCAGGAAAATGGGCACAATCAGGATAAATTCTAAGGCGGCGGCCCCCTGTTCACAGGCTTTTGCCCGACGCGCCTGCGACATGACGAATGGCTCTACTGCGCGGCTCATTCGACAAGCCTCAGGCGAGCAATATCAAGCGCGATACTGCTAAATGTAGCACTTAATTCACGCGCATTTGCGGCCATGAAGTAATGTGTGTCGCTTGCACAGCTTTTGAGGGAATCCGTCAGTTCGGTCCCAAATGCAATGGTCCAGATGGTAATTCCCTTGGCCTTGGCCGCTTCGCAGGCGGCGCGAAACCGGGCATCGACCAATGCGTCCTGCTGCGCATTATCAGGCAGCTCGTTCGGGTCTGTTCGTCGACGGTCCAGTGCAGATAGCCCATAGGCGTCGTAAACAAAATTATGTGTCTCAATCGCGCCATCAGTCATGAAAATGATGTGGCGAGAAATGGGGCCGCCATCCGGACCAAGGGCATTGTTGTTACGGAATATGCCGGTTGGTGAAATGAGCCGCGCCGCCCAGATCATCCCAATATCAAGGTACGTTGTACCTTTGGCCTCAAGCGATGTGATGTAAGTCCGCACCTGATCGCGCGACATGGGGCTCAAGCGGGTGGCTTGGCTCGGGCATACAGCAGCGTCGCCATTTTTATATTCATCCGCGCGCGTGGAGTTATGTGTGGTTTCCCAATCATCTAAGCTCCAATCTTGTTTGTCTTTGCGCCGGTAAACAAGCTGGGGCAGAAAGGGCCGCCAGCGCGTGTCATCATTAAAGGGCACAAGATCAATATCGAGATCATAGGCTTGGTCAGGAATTGGGCTGAAATCATCCGTCGCAACTGTACTGCGCTCTTCAATACAGCCATCCCATGTTACCAGCACGTCCGACTGAGCATCGCCTAATCGGGGAACAAGCAGTGTCCGTTTTGTCTGCGAAACACCGTTGCCCGCAAGAGAGGCCACATTATAGTCCACCGGACGATAAACCCAATTATACTCAGTATCTGGCGCAGATTTTAGAATGGTTTCGATCCGCCATTCGCGATAGCTGTTATATTTGGTCACTTTAATTCGGCATTTTCCATCTTTTACCGAGCCGCTATAATCGGTTCCAGTCTTCGTACGGGTTGCCCGCCGAGAGCGCGGCAGTGCGGTTTCGCTGGGGCTCCAGCTGGTATAGCTTGTGTCTGATGTGTCGGTGTCTTTCGGGACATTCACGCATTTAAATGAAGCGCCCTTGCCGCCAATTTCACTTATCGTTGCTTCGACACGTTCGACTTTTCCATCTTGGTAGGAGATGGTCTTGGACCCACTGATGAATTTCCAATCGCCATTATCCTTATCTGGATCAGCCGGGGCCGTCGCTGGCGGCCCTTTTGCAACGCGGCTTTGATAGGTCCAGTTATCGACCAGCCACTCGGGCTTGAGCAGATAGCCAACATTCACGTTTGACGAAAAGGGCAGGAAGCTAAAGCGGATACGCGCGTCTGTGCCATTTGCAGCGGTGTTGAGAGATCCAGTGAATTCCAGAACGGACTCTTGCATGGCGTCGAGCCGAGACTGGCTGTCGCCTGGGTTGGAAAGCGCCATGGATCCTGTTGTGTCGAGAGCAAAAACAATATCGGTATGGCCAATTTGCATATTGGCAGCGCAAGCGACGTGCATGGTCCCTCCGCCGCCCGTCACCCCCCGGAGAAGGCCCATAGGTGTTGTGGCTGTCGCTGTGCCGCGCACCGCGCCATTTGAATCCAGCGTCAATTCAAATTTGGTGTTGCTTGCGCCATAGCTCCCATCAGCAAAATTTGCGGCAAAGAAATCTTGCCCAGCGGATTTCGCCTCAGCCGTTAAATTGCCCTGCGTCACGGACTTACGCGTGGATAGGACTGCCGCATCGCACGCCCCTTGCAACTGATCCTTGATCAAGTAAACGCGGCCCATGTCAATGGACCCGTCCACCATCAGCATCAAAGGCACCGCAATGACGACCGCCATAAGGCCAATATTGCCTGCCCGATTGCGCCGAAGCCTTGCCAAAAGGCTGCCGGCATTTGGTGCTGGCGCTGCAGCTGATTTATGCGTCATGCCTTGGAGCCCTGAGAGTGACCATATCGCGTGTGAATTTGGATCAGCAGGGCATATATCCCGGCAGGCGTTGCGGTCTCGCTAATTGCTATGGTTAACTTACGCCCCAGCGCCCCGCTGTCTCGCCTATTATTAGGCTATGCCCCATCGGATGCCCGCACCCGTCAGGCATTGTGGTGGCATTGGGATGAGCGTTTGGCTGCCATTTTGCAGGGCGGGCGTGAGCCGGCGATCATGGCCATTCGTCTTGCTTGGTGGCGCGATGTGCTGGTTCAAGGAGATGCGGGCAAGGGCCGCGGCGAGCCCTTGGTTGACGCCTTACGCAAGCCGGGGCTGACTGATTTTGATCGCCAGTATATTGGCCGCTGTGTTGAAGGCTGGGGCCAGATTGCAGGGGCAGAAGCCCTGAGCGCAGAGGACCTGCAAGCCTATGCGCAGGGCCGCGGGGGTGGGTTGTTTTCGCTTTTGGCCGGGCAATCATCGCCAGCGATCGTCGCAGCAGGTGGCATATGGGCGCTTTGGGACTTGGCAGCGCATCTGTCGGATCCCGAATTGGCGGCGGTGTGTTTGGCAGTTGCGCAAGATCTGTTGCCAGACGCCCAGCTTGGCAGGTCCACAGTTGAACGGCCTTTGCGATTGGCCCTTATGGTTGCTGCACATGACGTCCAGCAGCAGCGCATACCGATCCGGGGCTTCGGCCCGCGACACTATGTTCGTCTGCTTCTGGCCAGTCTGACCCGCTAATTCGACTAGACACGGCTTATTAATTGCGGAATATGGCGGGTCTGTACAATACGTGCGGAGGCTGTATGCGGCGTGTTCTCCTCCTCGGTTTGGGCTGTCTGGCGCTTATTGGCCTTGGATTTGGCCTATCTCGATACATGGCGCCAAACGCCACAGCCTCTGCCGCGCAGCCCCAACGTGCCTCATCTGTGCCAGAAGACGTTCCGTCGCCGCCGCAAGCGGATGAACGGACAAAAGAAATGCGGCGCTTTGATCGATATGACGCCGATGGGGATGGGCGTATTGCGCGCATGGAGTTTTTAGCCAGTCGGCAAAAGGCATTTGCCCGCCTCGATCTGGATCAGAATGGCAGCCTCTCATTTGCTGAATATGCCGCCAAAGCGACGGATAAATATCTCAAGGCCGATAAAGACAAATCTCAATCACTTGACCGAGCTGAGTTTGCCGCGACGAAGCCCGTTCGAAAGGCGCGGCCAGTGGCAAAATGTCCGCCCGGGGATCAGCCTGCCAGTGCGGCGCTGGGGGATGGTGCCGAAGGCTGAGGCGCCTCAAGCCCCTGCCATGCGCCAAAGGCCAATCGTGCGCGATCGGTATACATCTGCTTGCGATCTGCCTTGCGGTTGACGCCCGATAATGGGGGGAAGAGCCCAAAATTGACGTTCATCGGCTGGAATGTGTCCGCATCTGCACCGCCTGTAATATGGCCGAGAAGCGCACCAAGCGCTGTTTCTGCCGGGGGCAGGCTGGGGGCTGAACCGCGCAGATCCTCTATCCAGAACCGTGCAGCCAAAAGGCCAATGGCGGCGCTTTCAATATAGCCTTCACACCCCGTAATCTGGCCCGCAAAGCGAATATTGGGGCGTGATTTCAAGCGGAGCGACGGGTCAAGCAATTTGGGGGATTTGATGAAGGTGTTGCGATGCAAGCCGCCGAGGCGGGCGAATTGGGCATTTTCCAGCCCCGGGATCATGCGGAAGATGCGCACCTGTTCGGCATGTTTCAGCTTGGTCTGAAAGCCAACTATGTTCCACAACGTGCCAAGCGCATTATCTTGCCGCAATTGCACGACAGCATAGGGCCAGCGGCCCGTTTTAGGGTTGTCGAGCCCAACAGGTTTCATTGGGCCATGGCGCAGCGTATCGACGCCGCGTTCCGCCATCACTTCAATGGGCATACAGCCATCAAAATAGGGCGTATTGGCTTCCCATTCTTTGAACTCAGTCTTCTCGCCAGAAATCAGCGCGGCGTGAAAGGCCAGATATTGGTCCTTGTCCATCGGGCAATTGATATAATCCTTGGTATCGCCCTTATCCCAGCGCGAGGCCATCCAAGCGACGTCCATATTGATGGTTTCATGGTGCACAATTGGGGCAAGCGCGTCGAAAAAGGCGAGCGCCTCTTCGCCGGTTTCAGCAGCAATCGCTTCCGCAAGCGCACTGCCAGTCAGCGGGCCTGTGGCGATAATCGCTGGGCCTTGGGGCAAGGCGTCAATGCGCTCGCGGACCAGCGTGATATTGGGGTGCTGGGCAATTGCAGCGGTTACGGCGGCCATATAGCCATCCCGATCAACAGCCAAAGCGGAGCCAGCAGGCACACGGTGGGCATCGGCGCTCCGCATGATCAGCGAACCCAGGCGCCGCAATTCCTGATGGATCAGGCCAACGGCATTGCGATCCGCATCGTCGGATCGAAAACTGTTGGAGCAGACGAGCTCGGCCAAATCATCGCTTTGATGCGCGGCCGTCCGCTCACCCGAGCCAAGCATTTCAGAAAGCCGCACCTTGATGCCTGCTTCTGCCAATTGCCAAGCTGCTTCTGATCCCGCAAGCCCGCCGCCAATAATGTGTATCTGGTGATCCATGCCGCTGCCTTTAGGCAAAGCTGGGGCAATTGGCGAGGGGCTAGCATGGCTCTTGCTGGACAGACCTGCCCGCAGACGGCAATTTGGTGGGTAAGGGAGAGGGTGATGACACAATCGATTTGGGCGCGGCGTGTCCTGATGGCCGCACTTATTGCCGGGATCAGCTATATGGTTCCCGTGCTTGCGCTCTGGAAGGGGCCTGCCATCATCTTGTGGAAGGGGCTGGGCGTTGGCTTGCTCGCGCTCTATGCGGCCTGTTCAGGTGCGGATCGGGATGTGCGGCAGATTGCGCTCGTTATGGCGTTTGGCGCGGCGGGGGATGTTGTGCTGGACATTGCGTTTACGGCCGGCGCGGCCTTGTTCGCGCTGGGGCATTTGGTGGCGATCCACCTCTATTGGCGCAATCGGGATCAGAATTGCACGGGTCTGCATCGCGTAGCAGCACTTGACCTGTTCCTTGCTGTGCCTGCGCTATCCTGGGCACTCTCGGGCCAATTGCCTGTTTTGGGCTATGCAATGGTGCTGGGGGCCATGGCCGCAACAGCGTGGGTCAGCCACTTTCCGCGCCATTGGGTTGGGCTGGGGGCCGTGTTATTTGCAGTCTCAGATTTGCTGATTTTTGCGCGGACGGGGCCATTGGCAGGCTCAATGCTCCCGCAGGTATTGATCTGGCCGCTCTATTTCGGGGGGCAGGTGTTGATTGCCACAGGTGTCGTCAGGGCGCGATTAAGCTGATGGGGTCTGCTCCACACCGCAGACGGCACTGATCGGCAAGACGCCATAGACATGGGGGAATAACGCGCCACCGCGCGATTCCTCCCACCGGACAAGCGGGGAGACGGCGTCTAAATCAACTTCGGCAATGACGAGGCCCGATTGATCGGCAAAATGCTTGGCAAGGGTTCCTGCCACCTGTTCCGCTGTGGAGAGGTGGATATAGCCATCGGCAAGATCAATGGGCGCGCCGTGGAACTCGCCATCCGCTTCAAATTGCGCCCATTGGTCTGCGGTCAGGATTTTAAAGGCCCGCCTCGGATGATCCGTCACGGCAGGATCACCGCGCGGCCAATAATCTGCCGCTGGTCCATCGCGTTTAAGGCTTTTGCGGTTTCCTCAAGCGAGAAGTGGTGCGAGATATGCGGGCGCATGACACCTTGGGCAGCCAAATCCCGCAAAGCCTGCGCGGTGCGTGCCGCCAAGGCCGGATCACGCCGCGTGGCTTCACCTGCCCGCAGGCCCATGATGCTATACCCTTTGATAAGCGCATGATTGGCGGGAAAGCTTGGGATTTCTCCGCTGGCAAAGCCCACAATCAGATACCGGCCACCCCAGCCCAAGGTGCGCGTGGCCGTGAGCGCCAAGGGTCCGCCAACGGGGTCATAGACCACATCCACACCCTTGCCGCCCGTTGCTGCCTTGATGGCCTCAATCAGGTCAGGCTGATCATTCAAAAAGCAGGCATCTGCGCCCACGGAGCGAATGGCGGCTGCCTTTTCCGCGGTCGAGGCAAGGCCAATGACGTTCGCCCCTTTATGTTTTCCCAATTGCACGGCCGCCATGCCCACGCCGCCACCCGCACCCAGCACGAGCAAAGTTTCACCGGGTTGAATGTTGGCCTTTTCATGTAGCGCGTGCCAAGCTGTTGTGGCCGAGATGTACCAAGCCGCGCCTTCGGCATAGTCAAATTGATCGGGCAGGGGGAGAATGCCCGCCTCTTGCGCCACCGCTTGCTCAGCAAAAGCGCCCAGCCGCACAGGGGCAATCACACGATCACCCACGGCCACAGACGTTACGCCGGGGCCAATTTCTATAACGTCGCCCGCGCTTTCCATGCCGGGAACAAAGGGCAAATTCGGGCGGAACTGATATCCGCCGCGTGTCATCAACAAATCAGGGAAATTGAGTCCCGCCGCGCGCACGCGCAACCGCACCTCGTTTGCCGCGAGGGGCGCTGGCTCTTGAGGTTGAATTTCCAGAGCATCCGGGCCGTCCAGCCGCGTGCAGAGAACGGCCCGGTAGCTCATGGTTAGACGCGCTCGATGATGATGGCCGGCGCCATGCCACCAGCGGCGCACATGGTGACAAGACCGCGCTTCAGGTTGCGACGCTCCAGTTCATCCAGCACGGTGCCGATCAGGATAGAGCCTGTCGCGCCAATGGGATGGCCCAATGCGCAAGCGCCGCCATTCACATTCACCTTGCTGCGATCAAGGTTCAGGTCCCGCATGAACTTTTCCGCGACAACGGCAAAAGCTTCGTTGATTTCCCACAGATCAATATCGTCCACCGTCAGGCCTGCACGGGCCAGAACCTTCTTTGCAGCAGGCACGGGGGCGTTGAGCATCAGCGTTGGGCAATCGCCTTCATTGGCAAAGGCAACCACGCGCGCGCGGGGCTTTAAGCCATCTTTATGGGCATAGTCCTTAGAGGCGAGCAGAACGGCCGCTGCACCATCCACCACGCCCGAGCTATTGCCTGCATGGTGAACGCCAGTCCAGTTGAGATCGGGATATTTCATCTGGATCAGCTTGCGGAAGGTCATCCCGCCGCCCAGATCAAAATCGGCCATGCCATCAAAAGAGGCCTTGAGCGACGACAGTCCTTCCAGGGTGGTGTCAGGACGCGGAAATTCCTCATGATCCAGCGCCACACTGCCGTCTTCATTATAGACGGTCACCAGCGACTTATCGAATGCGCCTTCAGCAATGGCCTTTTTGGCCTTCACTTGGCTGTCATAGCCCAGTTGGTCGACCACTTCGCGGGTAATGCCTTCCTTGGCCGCAATCGCATCGCCACAGACGCCCTGGTGTGATTGCGGGTGCACTTTCATCAGGCGCATATTGCCTGAGCCCATGCCCAGCGGCTTCAAACCCGCATTGGCTTCTTCTGCACCAATGGTCTGCGTATAGCTCATCATCTCGGTGCCACCCGCGATGACCAAATCTTCCATGCCCGACATGATCGTGGCCGCTGCCAAATTGACTGAGGTGATGCCGCCGCCGCAGAAGCGGTCCAGCGTCATGCCCGAGGCGCGGATGTCATAACCAGCGTCGAGCGCAGCCATACGGCCCAAATCACCGCCCTGTTTGCCCTTTTGGGTTGAGGTGGACCAGATGACGTCCTGCACATCTTCGGTCTTCAAATTGTTGCGCTCTTTCAGCGCCTTGAGCACGGTGGCCGCCAGATGCTGCGGATGCATATGGGAGAGGGCACCTTTGCCCGGCTTGCCAATGCCGCGTGGGGTGCGACAAGAGTCAATGATATAAGCGTCTGCCATGTGTCTCTCCTGAAAATGCAATGCGATGAGTCGAACTTTACCTTTACGTAAACCGGCAGACGTTGCAAGTATGCGGGACGCGCGGTGGGGAATTTCATCTCAGCTCGGGGGTGCCGCCCAAAAATGCGCCCTTTTGCTGCTATTGTGAGCCTCAAAGCAACAAGCTAGCACTGTCGCAAATTGATTTTTTGGAGAGTAATGATGACTGACTTGCCGACATCTAATGTGCAAATGCTGACCTTGGTCACACCAGAGGGCAAGCTGCAACTATCCTTGGCGGATGTGCCTGTGCAGGCACCGCGTGACGACCAAGTCGTGGTGAAGGTGTTGGCAGCGCCCATCAACCCGTCTGACCTGGGTCTGTTGGTCGGGGCTGCCGATATGTCGACTGCCCGGGCAACGCAGCAACATGGCCGCCCGGCGATTGAGGCAGAGGTGTCACCTGCTGGTATGCGGGCCATGGCCGGGCGCGTGGGTGAAGCCA
>JACCDI010137690.1_pt1 | contig 12528 bp, 10 predicted proteins | sample 7442791 | NCBI WGS metagenome assembly JACCDI01 (sample SAMN15323434, study PRJNA562643) | freshwater metagenome | isolation source: river surface water | place: USA:Blue River Watershed | collected 2017-08-15
CTCCAAACCTGAAAAAAGTAAGGTTTGACGCATCGTATCCAAATCGCTACTCAATGGGTTTAACAAGCGAACGGCACGCTTCGGATTGGTTGTATAAGCTGAACTCGTTAATGAGTTAGCCAGGATCTCCTGAAACCCATTGGCGCTTAACCAATCTGCTACTTGATTTTGAACAGCCTCCTTATCTGGTTTTACCGCATAATTTAACGAAGCCCGAATTTGGCTCGGGATTTCGACATTATTATAGCCGTAAATACGCAAAATTTCCTCAATTACATCTACTTCGCGGGTAACATCAACACGATATGCCGGCACGTTGAGTTCCAGACCCTCTGCAGTTTCTTTAGTAATCTCGATTTGCAGTGCAGTAATTATCGATTTAATGGTTTCAGACCCAATCTGTTTCCCAATTAAACGGTTAACATGTTGATAGCTCAAGCTGATCTCGAATGGCGCTACCGGATTAGGATAGAAATCAGCAACCTCAGAAGATATCTCGCCTCCGGCAACTTCTTTAATCAATAAAGCAGCTCTTTTAAGCGCTAAAAGGGTCATTTCGGGATCAGTTCCACGCTCAAAACGGAAAGAGGCATCGGTTTTTAAACCGTGTCTTTTGCTGGTTTTACGCACACTTACGGAGTTGAAATAGGCGCTTTCTAAAAATACTGTTTTAGTAGCTGCACTTACTCCGGATTTGATTCCGCCAAACACACCGGCCAAACACATTGGGCCTTCAGCATCGCAAATCATCAAATCTTGAGCTGATAATTTACGCTCAACTTCATCCAAGGTTGTGAAAGAAGTGCCCTCAGCACATTTCTTAACCAGCACTTTGCCTCCCCTAATTTGTTCGGCATCAAAGGCGTGTAAAGGTTGCCCTAATTCGTGCAAAACGTAATTGGTTACGTCTACTACGTTATTTATTGGTCGAACACCAATTACATTCAATTTATTTTTTAGCCAATCTGGCGATTCCGTAACCTGCACACCGCTAATGGATACCGATGTATAACGTGGACAAGCCATAACATCTTCTACGCTTACCGGAATGTTAAGTTTTTCTGAATCCTTTTTAAAAGCCGAAACATCGGGTAAGGTATAACTAGACCGTAAATAAGCCGCTAAATCGCGGGCTACACCTAAATGTGAGGCAGCATCCGCTCGATTTGGGGTTAACCCAATCTCAAACACGTAATCATCCTCCAATTTAAAATAGTCTTTCGCTAATGATCCAATCTCAGCAGTGGAATCCAAGACAATAATTCCATCGTGATTGGTTCCTAAGCCAATCTCATCCTCGGCACAAATCATTCCTTGAGAAAGCTCACCTCTGATTTTTGAATTCTTTATGGTAAACGGCTCGCCATTGCTTGGATATATTTGGGTACCATCCAACGCTACAACCACTTTTTGCCCCGCAGCTACGTTATTTGCCCCGCAAACAATTTGCAGCTCTTCGCCCGTACCAACATCTACTTTGGTTATTTTCAGTCGGTCTGCATTTGGATGTGGCGTACAATCTTTCACCAAACCAATCACTAAACCCTCCAAACCACCGGGCACAGCCAACATTTTTTCCAAACTCTCTACTTCCAAACCAATATCGGTCAGGATCAATGAAATTTCATCGGGAGTTTTATCGGTAGCAATGAATTGTTTTAACCAGGTGTACGATATCTTCATGACTGCAAAACGGGTAAACAGCAAAGATATAAATTTTGCAGGCTTAGCCTAGTGCAAATTTAGGCTCAAACCCATCAAATCAAGCCTTGATCGGCAAAACTCAGGTATCCATGATCGGTAAAAATCAAATGATCCAATACCTGTAAATCCAGCAATTGTGCTCCGGATACGATTTTTTGGGTGAGTTCTACATCAGCTTTACTGGGCTTTAAATTACCTGAGGGATGATTGTGAGCCAGTAAAATAGCCGCAGCATGGTGCAACAAAGCAATATTGAAAATGATTTTCGGATCGGCGATGGTGCCCGATTGACCACCCTTGCTGATCAAATGCTTAGACAGCACTGCATGTGATCGATTGAGCAAAATAAGCCAGAATTCTTCGTGTGGTAAATCGGAAAAATAAGGATACAAAAGCTCAAAAGCGTCTCTACTATGCCCAATTTTAGGCTTTTGAGCACTCTGCTGCTCTTTTCTACGTCTGCCAAGTTCCAAAGCTGCGATGATGCTAATGGCTTTTGCTTCACCAATGCCTTTAAATTTAGAAAGCTCCTGAACGCTTAATTTACCCAGCTGATTGAGGTCGTTGGCTTGAGCACTCAAAATCCGCTTGCTTAACTCAACCGCCGACTCTTGTTTGGTTCCTGAGCCAATAAGTATGGCAATCAATTCGGCATCAGTTAAACTACGCCGGCCTTGCTGCATCAATTTTTCCCGAGGTCTATCTTCCTCTTTCCAGGATTTGATACTGATGTTGCCAGCCTCATAGTTCATATTCTAAACTACGAAAAAGCACTAAAAAAAGAAAAGGTGTTAATTAAAAATTAACACCTTTTCGTATAAATTTATAACAAAGCTTATTTTAAACCGTTTACGAATTTGGTCAGTTTAGATTTGTTGTTAGCTGCTTTGTTTTTGTGAATCACATTCTTTTTAGCTAGTCTATCGAGCATAGAAATTACTTTACTCAACAATGGAGTAGCTGCTTTTTTAGAAGTAGTTTCACGTAATTTCTTGATCGCGTTTCTGGTAGTTTTTGCCTGATAGCGATTGCGTAAACGCTTAGCTGCGTTTGCTCTAATTCTCTTGATGGACGATTTATGATTTGCCATTATTCTTTAGCTGTTCTTTTTAAGGACTGCAAATATAGGCTGATGTTTTTTAAAATACAAACGTTTATAAAATTAATCTTGCTTTAAACATGAATCGAAAGGTATTAAGAAGTGGAATATTGCTTTGCTACCTGCTCATTTGCGGCTCCTGGGGCTTTTTTGCGCATCAAAAAATCAATCATTTAGCTGTTTTTACATTACCAAGGGGGATGATTAAATTTTACAAATCAAATATCGATTTTCTTACTGCTCATGCTGTAGACCCCGATAAAAGGCGTTATTCAGATTCTTTAGAGGCACCGCGTCACTTCCTAGATGCAGATCGATACGGCGACAGGCCTTTTGAAACTATTCCGGAAAAATGGAACGAGGCGGTGGCGAAATTTGGCGAAGATAGTTTACTGGCCAACGGGACAGTACCTTGGGTAATAGAACGAAATTATTACGCTTTGGTGAAGGCTTTCAAGGAGCGTGATTCACTTAAAATAGTTCATTATTCTGCGGATTTAGGGCACTATATCGGAGATGCACATGTCCCTTTACACACTACCGAAAATTACAATGGCCAGTTGAGCGGACAAACCGGCATCCATGGATTCTGGGAAAGTCGTTTACCGGAACTTTTTTCTACAGAATACGATTTTGTAGTAGGCAAAGCAGTTTACATTGAAAATCCTTTGCATAAAGCATGGGAAATTGTAAAAAACAGTTACAGCTACAAAGATTCTGTTTTAATAATTGAGGCCCGGTTAACAAAACAGTTTCCTCAAGATCAGAAATACGGGTTTAGCCAACGTAATGGCAAACTTGAGCGAAATTACTCAGAAACCTTTTCCAAAGCCTACCATCGAGCCTTAAACGGAATGGTGGAAAAACAAATGCGTGCTGCAATTTTGACTATTGGGAGTTTTTGGTATTCGGCTTGGGTAGATGCAGGCCAGCCTAATCTTAGCCATTTAGTTCGAAAAGAGCCAGGTGCTGAGGAAAAGAAAAAGATTGCAGCTGAAGAACAACAGTACCTGAAAGGGAAAGCCAAGGGCAGACCAGAAAATGAATAAACTAGGATTTACTAAACTTTGGCTTTAGCGCAGCATAAACTGCCGGCAATAGAGAAACGATAATTATTCCAAGCACAACCAATGAAAAATGTTGCTTAACCACTGGTAAATTACCGAAGAAGTAGCCCAAAACGAGGAAGCTCACAATCCAGCTCAATCCACCTATAAAATTATACAGTGAATATTTTTTTAGTGGCATATGCCCTACTCCGGCTACGAAAGGTGCTACGGTTCTGAAAATGGGCAAAAACCTGGAAAATATGACGGCTTTGGCTCCGTGTTGTTCAAAAAAAGCTTGTGTTTTTTGGTAGTATTCCAGTTTTAAAATTCGATTTTCTGGCTTAAATACTTTTTTACCAAAATGAGATCCGAGGTAATAATTAAGCGTATTTCCCAAAACGGCAGCAATCAATAACAATAAGGCCAGCAAATACAGATTTAGGCCTGTATCGCCCTTGGCAACAAGTGCCCCAGCCGCAAATAACAAAGAATCACCGGGAAGAAAAGGGGTTACTACGAAACCAGTTTCTGCAAAAATGATCAAAAACAGGATCAAGTAGGTCCAGGTTTGGTATTCACTAACAATACTTACCAAATGCTGGTCGATATGCAGTATAAAATCAAAAATGAAGGAGATGATTTCCAAAATCAGGGCTTTAAAAACGTCCAAAAATAAAAATATCACAGGGATTAACTGTGATATTTTTAGAAAACTATCTTAAATCTGTAATTGTAGTGAAGTAGTCTATAGACAGCCTGTCACCAAATTAGGCATAGCTGTTCAGCATAACAGGCATAACCAACATCAACACATTCTCGTTTTCATTGTTGGTTTGTGGAACCAATAAACCGGCACGATTCGGAGTACTCATTTCTAAAGAAACCTCATCTCCTTCCAAATTGCTCAACATTTCAATCAAGAATTTGGCATTAAAGCCGATTTCCATGTCTTCTCCTTGATACTGGCAACTTAAACGCTCATGTGCTTCGTTTGAAAAATCAACATCTTCAGAGGAAATATTTAATTCGCTGCCGTTAATTTTTAAGCGAACCTGATGCGTGGTTTTATTCGCAAAAATCACTACCCGACGCAACGAATTCAAGAACAAACCACGATCTATGGTCAATTTATTTGGATTAGTTTGCGGAATGACTGCATCGTAATCCGGATAACGCTCATCAATTAAGCGACAGATAAGGTTGATGTTTCCAAAACGGAAAAATGCGCTAGTGCTGTTATATTCAATACTAACGGCCACATCTTCTGTAGGCAGCGATGATTTTAAGAGATTTAATGCTTTTTTAGGCAAGATAAAGGCTGCACTAGCTTCTGATTTGGTATCCATTCTGCGGTAACGCACCAATTTGTGTGCATCAGTAGCTACAAAAGTGATATTTTGAGGACTCAACTGACAGTAAACACCGGTCATGGCTGGACGCAAATCGTCATTGCTAACCGCAAAAATGGTTTTGTTGATGGCTTCAGCCAATACCGAAGCAGGCATCATTACCGATGAAGCATTTTCAACCATCGGAATTTTCGGAAAATCTTCACCGTTCTCCCCACTCAATTTGTACTTTCCATCGCCAGCAGAAATTTCAATGGCATAAGTCTGCGTATCCACACTAAACGCCACTGGCTGATCGGGCAATGTTTTCAGCGTTTCCAATAGGATTTTAGATGGTATGGCTACTTTACCGTCTTCTTTGGACTCTACGGCCAAGGAAGTGGTCATGCTGGTTTGCAAATCAGTAGCAGAAATCGTCAATTGACCATCTTTGATTTCAAAAAGGAAATTCTCCAAAATGGGCAATACGGTACTGCTGCTGGAAGCACCATTTACAGCTTGAAGCTGCTTAAGTAAAGTTGATGTTGAAACAATGAATCTCATACCTAACAATCGCTAAATTAAATTCAAAAATAGAAAATTTAACTGGTATACCTTCTTTTGCGATACCAATGTTGAAAAAATCCAAAAATTGCTAACAATAGTAAGGGTAAGAGGATGTTAAAGGCTTGCCAAAATCGTTTTTCGGAACGAATTCGGGCCTTATCTAACAATCGGATTTTAATTTCTTTATTTCTTAGACTGATTAACTCTGGATCACCAGCCAAGTAATCTGCTATATTGAGCAAAAAAGCCTTATTTCCGTATTCCTGTTGGGTATATTTATCGTAACCTAAAGGATAAACCGAACCGTCGGCACCTATTTGATTTTTGAGGAAATCGCCATCCGAAAGCACAAGCATTTTTGCAGGTTTAGCACTACCCGATTTACGAAAACTTTCGTCGATACCCTCAGGTAAGGGGCGATTTTTAAATATTGAAGGAAAAACACCTTCCAAAAACACACCAACGGGAAGCGCTTTTCCAGTAAAACTTTCCGGATCGGGCTGCTGTTCTACCATTTGAAGCGAGATAAGTGCTGGAACAGGCATTGGTTTACTGTAAGGAGAACTTGTTAAAAGAATCGATTTTCGGATTCCTTTTCTGGCAATGGTGTCGATAGAGCTGGTAAATTCCATCCGGATACCGTTCAGGTTTTTAACTAACGGATGGCTGGGCTGCGGCATGATGATGGGATAAAAAAGCCAAGGCACCAGTTGTATTTGACCCTGACCGCCCATATCCCCCACGTTTAAAGGAATTTGTGTACAGTTCATATCGGCAATCAGGTCGTAATTTATTCTGATTCCGTAGGTGAACAGCATATCGTCTAGGTTGAGTTTTTTGGCAAAGGTCAATTGTTCGGCTTTGCCTTTTAAACTGTCCAGCTCTGCATTTACCTGATCAATTGCCCACAATACATGTCCGCCACCACTAATAAAATAATCCAGTTTGTACTTTTCAGTCTCCGTAAATTCCCGATCGGGTTTGGGAACAATCAACAAATCTAGTTTATCCAATCCAGTCGGTTGAATACTTTTTAGCTCTACCCGACCTACTTCATAGGCCTCTTGCAAAGAATTCATGGCATCCTGTAAATGCAAATCGCTCAATTCACCATGGCCTTCTGTAAAACCAATACGCGGCTTTTTCGTTCTGTTCAATTTACTCAGTGCACTTGCAAAACTGTATTCCAGGTTCTGAATGGAATTATTCAATACTTCTTCAGGAGTGGCTCCCATCCGATTTTGCAATAACGAAAGGGCAATCTTTTTACCTTGATATTCAACCAATGCAGCTGGAAAGATGGTTTTTTGGGTCAGTCCATCCTCTGTTTTCACGCTCAAATTTGTGGGCTCGATTCCCAGAGCATACAGCTCGACCATTCTCTTTTCTTGATCGGCTTGACCACCTTCCATCGGGTTTTCTAAGGTGATTGCAATCCCCATATTGGCATAGGCATCAAAATCGCGTACTAAATCTTGAGTAGCCTTGCTGAGTTGTTTAAAACCTGAAGGCAAATCACCGGTTAAAAACAAGGTCACCCTGACTTCCTCCTTCAAATTGCCCAGTAAATTCTTGGTTGTTTGAGAAAGGGAATATCTTTTTTCGGCCGTAAAATCAAAGCGGAGGAAATAACGCGTGGATACAATATTGACTGTAAGAAAGAAAATCAAAAACAATGCATAATGCAAGTTTTGCTTCCGGCTCAACCAGACGTTTTGACTGAATTTCGCAAAGGCGAAAAGGAGGAATAAGACAATCAAATCAGCAAAGAAAACCAGATCTCGGGTATCCAGCACACCCCTGCTGAGGGACTGGTAATGTTGCTGAATACTCAGATTGGGCAGAAATCCTTCAACAAAAGAAAAACCCGGCCAGGTGCTGATCAGATCAAATCCATCGAAACACAAAAAGGAAAGTAAGGCAGCCCAAATAAAAGCAATAACTTGATTTTTAGTCAACGAAGAACTGAAAATCCCGATTGCAGTAAATACGGCAGCCAGCAAGAGTAAACCCAGATACGAACCCAAAGTAGCGCCTAGATCCAAATTACCCTTTGGGAGCCCCAATTGATAAATGGTAAAGCAATAGAATAAAGTGGGCAGAATGCTTAGCCAAACCATGCTTAAGGCTGCTAAATATTTAGCGCCTACAATTTTTACCAAGCCAAGTGGCCGGGTAATTAATAATTCTAGCGTTCCATCTTTGAGCTCCTCGGCAATGGAACGCATGCATATTGCCGGAATAAGGAGCAAAAAAAGGTAAGGACTGAGCCTGAACAGTGGCTCCAGACTGGCATAGCCGGAACTTAAAATGCTCGAATCGGGTAAAATCCAAAGAAAAATACCCGTAAGCACCAGATACACCGCCACTACCAAATAGGCAATTTGCGAACTAAAAAAAGCGGCTAATTCTTTTCGAAATAAAGCAAACACGGGGGTAATTTTGTTTCGAAAATAACTATTTATTTACAACAAAAAGGCCTCTCCAAAAATGGAAAGGCCTAAATTTTAGTCGGGATACGGCTTATTTACCTAAATACCATTTAACGCCTAGTTTTGGACTACTAATTAAGCCTGTAAAGTCGTTACTATTAAACAAATCAAAGCTTAACGTATTGACCTTTGTACCGGTAGAGGTTTTAGTTGAGTAAAAAGACAAACCACCCCATTCCAATTCGACACTAATCTTATTACTAGGAAAGAAAGCAAAAGCTGGAATTAACTGTGCACCAAAATTGGTAATCTTATCATCTACTACATTACCGTTTGAAAGTGTAGTTTTATTTGATCCAATTGGTATATCGAATTTACCCAAGAATTGAAATTTTGATGAAATTGGGAGGTAATACCTAAAGGTTGGAGCTACAAATAATGAAGAACTTTTATCTTTTTCAACTCCATCTAGTTTGCTTTGCTGCATTCCAAAAGCAAAACTCAAACCCACAGATAAGTCATCTGAAATAAAATAACCAATTTCTGGATGTAATCCAAAATTATTCTCCTTTAACTTGTTGGTTCCATTATCTAAATTTGAGGAGGCAAACGATAACGCCGGACCTAATAGCCATTTGCCTTTAGCAGTAGGCGAACTCATGTCCATAGAACTCATTTGAGCGGTTTTCAAAGGCATTGCCTTTTTAGTTTGTGCCGTAGCCGACATCAGCACAGCGGTTAAAATCACCGCACTAAGTACTACTTTTTTCATAATCATTTTTTTTGGTTGATAATTTAGTTGTTTAATCAATTATCACCTTAAACGACTTTGGCTACGACTTATTGTATAGGCCGAACAAACAAAAAGCCTTCCAGATTGCTGGAAGGCTTTTTGTTTGATAACTTTCTATGATTACTTTTTAAAGTGGATCTGGAAACCTACACCAAGGCCAAATACACCAGGCATATCTCCCATCTTGTCGTAATTGGCACCAAATTCCAGGGCAACTGATTTGTTCAAGAAGGCAGCGTAACCTAACGAGCCACCCCAAGTGAATTCAGAGTCCATAGAACCTAACATGGCTTTAGCAAACATCTTACCATTTTCTTGTTTACCGAAATATGGTTTTAAGTAAGCTCCCAAATTAGTTACACTACCCTCACCATTATCGCTAATGCCCAAAAAGGCGCCCATGGCAAAATTGTCTTTAACAAATGTGCCTAAGCTTGGACTGATATTCCAAGTGGTTGTACCATCGCTAGAACTAAAGCCAGCACCACCACCAAGTAACATCGTTCCTTTTTGAGTTTGTGCAGAGGCAGCGAAAGCCATTACTGCGAATACGAAAGTAGAAAGCAAAAACTTTTTCATGTTTTGTTTTTTTGGTTAATAATTGGTTGAATTAACAACATAAAATTACCCAGCATGACTATTTATAATTAATAGTTATTGCTTGGTACTTATTAACAATCGTTGAAAAAGTCTGCTTTTATTGAAATTTTAATTTTAAGATTTAAAAAAGTCTATTTCATTTTTCCTGGTAAATAAATTTGGAAGCCAAAAGCCAAGCCCAAGCCCGAGTCGCCGCTGGATGAAGAAATATCTGCTCTGGTAAACGTATACCCCAAGGTACCTTCTATGGCCACATTTCGAGCAATAAAGTGTGCGTAACCTCCTCTTAAACCCAACATCAGTGAAACCGGAAGATCTTCTTCGCTATTTTTTTTATGGCTACCGTTAATACCTAAACTACCTTCACCAAACCATCTGCCGGTTGGGGTAGCCGTTTCAGGAAAGTAATAACGGATGAACGGTGCAACACCATAATTAATGGTAGAACCACCCTTGTAAAAACTTAAGCCGATAGTCCCTTGACCACCAATGGCAATATTATCTCTAAAAAAATAACCCAATTTAGGATCTACATTAAACTGGAACGTTTCGGTAGAAAAATTATACCCAGTAGATCCGATACTACCCCCTACCAACCATCTTCCCTGCCGAATTGGCGCATCCCCAACATCAGCTGAGGTTTGCGGAGTGGTTAGCTGAGCATGGATTGAGGCACATGTGCCCGCAAAAAAGAAAAAGCATAAACAAGTAGTTTTCATAGGTGTGTGTTTTAGTGAAACATAATCAAACAGCCGGCTAAGGCTATCTTATGTTGTATTAACACGACCCCTGAGTAAATGTTTAAGCTAATTGATCAGCTTGTAAGTTGAGTAAAGATCTGCTCCAGGCTCTTTCCTTGATTACTTTTAAGCAGATCTGCTTTCGATTGATTTGCCTTGAGTCGCCCCTTTGAAATGATCACCAATTGCTCACAAATGGCTTCTGCCTCTTGCATAATATGCGTAGAAAGCAAAACAGTTTTGGTTTTGCCCAATTCTTGGATAAGATGGCGGATATCGATGATTTGGTTAGGATCCAAACCGGAAGTAGGCTCATCTAAAATAAGCACCTGAGGATCGTGGATAATGGCCTGAGCCAAACCAAGCCGTTGACGGTAACCTTTAGAAAGGGAGCCAATACGTTTGTGTTGCTCATCGCCCAATCCGGTTTGCTCAATTACTTGGGCAATTCGTGAGTTTTTATTTTCTATGCGATACACATCAGCCATAAAAGCCAGGGCTTCTTTCACGTACAGATCCAAATAAAGAGGGTTGTGCTCCGGCAGATACCCCAGACACCTTTTCGCTTCCATGTCTTGTTTAACCGTATCGTAGCCACAGATACTAGCTGTGCCCGAATCCGGAAGCAAAAAACCTGTCAGCATTTTCATCGTAGTAGATTTTCCAGCCCCATTTGGGCCCAAAAAACCCACCACCTTGCCCGGTGAGGCATTGAATGAAAGTTGATCTACAGCTTGTTGTTGCCCGTAGCTTTTTGAAAGGTTTTCGACGCTAATCAATTCTACTCGTTATTGAATTCCAAAGTTAAAGGATTTCGGCAAAAACCTAAGCAGAGCTTTGATTCCATTACAGCTAATTCAAAAATCGGTTTATCTTTGCAAAACCATGAGCAAGAGTAAAGACGAACTTTTCAAACAAGTGATTTCCCATGCCAAAGAGTATGGCTTTGTATTCCCATCTAGCGAGATTTACGACGGATTAAGTGCCGTATACGACTATGGGCAATTGGGTGCAGAACTAAAAAATAACCTAAAAACCTATTGGTGGAAAAGCATGGTGCAAATGCACGAAAACATTGTAGGTATTGATTCTGCTATTTTCATGCATCCCAAAGTTTGGAAAGCCTCCGGCCACGTAGACGGGTTTAACGATCCGATGATCGATAACAAAGATTCTAAAAAACGCTACCGTGCCGATCAGCTCATTGAAGACAAAATTGCTCGCTACCAAAAGGATGGCAAAACAGATAAAGCCGAAGCCTTACAACAGGAAATGGATGCTGCATTAGAGGCAGATAACCTTGCAGCATTAAAAGATATAATTGAAAAACATGAGATAGTTTGTCCGGTATCGGGCACACGCAACTGGACAGATGTACGCCAGTTCAACCTAATGTTTGCCACCCGAATGGGCGCCATGGCCGAAGGCTCGGATGAAGTTTACCTGCGTCCGGAGACTGCCCAGGGTATTTTTGTAAACTTCTTGAATGTACAGAAAAGCGGCAGAATGAAAATTCCTTTCGGGATTGCCCAAATTGGTAAGGCTTTCCGTAATGAGGTGATCGCACGTCAGTTCATCATGCGTATGCGGGAGTTTGAACAAATGGAAATGCAATTCTTCGTAAAACCAGGTACCGAAATGCAATGGTATACCTATTGGAAAGAAGCTCGATTGAAATGGCACAAAGCCATGGGTATTCCTGCCGAAAAATACCGCTACCACGACCATACCAAACTGGCGCATTATGCCAACGCAGCAGTAGATATTGAGTTTGAATTCCCATTCGGATTCAAAGAAGTGGAAGGAATTCACAGTCGGACCGATTTCGACTTGAGCCAACACCAAGAATTCTCGGGTAAAAAAATGCAGTACTTTGATACCGAGATGAATCAGAATTACGTGCCATACGTGATTGAGACGTCCATTGGTTTAGATCGTTTGTTCTTATTGACTTTGTGCAGCGCTTTTGAGGAACAAGACCTTAGCACCGACGAAAAACAAGACAGCCGCACCGTGCTTCACATCCACCCGGCTTTGGCTCCGGTAAAAGCAGCCATTTTGCCATTAACAAAGAAAGACGGCTTGCCAGAAAAAGCACGTGAAATTATGGATCGCTTGAAACTGGATTATTACCTGCATTACGACGAAAAAGACTCTATTGGAAAGCGTTACCGTCGTCAGGATGCGATTGGTACACCCTTCTGCATCACCATCGA
>JACCDI010837741.1_pt1 | contig 12528 bp, 16 predicted proteins | sample 7442791 | NCBI WGS metagenome assembly JACCDI01 (sample SAMN15323434, study PRJNA562643) | freshwater metagenome | isolation source: river surface water | place: USA:Blue River Watershed | collected 2017-08-15
CTTCTGCCGAAATAGCGGTTAATTGTTTGGGGTCTATCCAACCTTCGTAATCCTCATAGAGTGTTCTAATTCGTGCCCACTTTTCCTGGCGTTCCAAGATCTCAAAAGCATCACCAAACAAAAGCTGAGTGAAAATTTCACTGCGGTCTGAAGCATCCGCTCGTATGGGAGCAATAGCAACCCGACAAATTCCGTAAGGAGATTCCATAACTACAAAGTAAAGAGATTTACGAAAAAATCGACAACCGAATCAGAAATTAAACGTTGTTTAGGTATGAGAAATAGCATCGCTTTGAAAAAAATATTGATTGCCATCGATGAAACCACTTATTCTGAAAAAGCATTGAGTTATGGTTGCCACTTAGCAAAACAACTACACGCTAAAATAGCCCTGGTTCACGTAAGCGAATTACCCATGTTACCGGGTTATGTGGGGAACGCCGTAGTTGGCGAGGTGCCTAGTGTTGTACCCGAGTTACTCTCAGTTGAACAAGAAGCCTCAAAAAAATTACTGGAACGATTATCTGAAGCGTGTGGAAAAGAGACAGCGGTATATACGTTTAGCCGGATGGGTTTAATTAGGGATGAAATTCTGGCGGTGGCAAAAGAATGGGAAGCAGATTTACTCATTTTGGGCACCCATGGTCGCACGGGATTAGATCATTTTATGATGGGTAGTATTGCCGAAAGTGTTGTGCGAAAAGCACACTGTCCGGTACTGATCATACCCAATAAAGCGAACTAAAAAAGCCCCGAATGAAAATCCGGGGCTTTGCTATTTTGATAAAAGCTACTTAAGCTTCAAGATGAAGCCAGGCTTTCTTAGCCATTAATTCTTCTTCTGTTTCACGAACATTTTCATCATCCACACAGCAATCTACAGGGCAAACTGCTGCACATTGGGGTTCATCATGAAAACCTACGCACTCCGTACACTTATCCGATACAATATAATACACCTCATCAGATACGGCTGGCTGAGCGGCTTCCGAATCAATGGATTGACCACCAAAATCAATTAAACCACGTAATCCGGTACCATCAGAAAAACGCCAGTTGGTACCGGCATCGTAAATCGCGTTATTTGGACACTCGGGCTCGCAAGCTCCGCAGTTGATACATTCGTCGGTGATTTTTATAGCCATAATATAGCTGAAATTCTAATTCTAAACTTAATTTTACGCCACAAATATAAGAGAATCTGAATATTTAATCAGGGATGAAAGAGAATTTGACACTTGAAAAACGCTTGGATGCTTTTGCCAAACTGGGAGCATGGATACGTGATGGCGATCCAGGCATGGAGGACTTGATTCTAGGTTCAGAAAATTACAATGGTTGGTTCACACCTGCCAATTCCCGAAAAGCATTGTGGAATATTGGTGAGATGCTACAACCAAGTGCATTGAACTCCTGGAGTAAGCAATGGGAAGATTTAATTACTGATCAGGAACCTAAAAAAATTGGATTGATTTTAGCCGGCAACATCCCATTAGTTGGATTTCACGATGTGTTGGCAGTTCTGGTTGCCGGACATCAGGCTTTAATCAAGCTTTCATCGCAAGATCCTAAGCTTTTACCTTACACCTTATCAAAACTGATTGAACTAGAGCCCGGATTTGGGAATCGTATAAATTATGTAGATCGATTAGAAAACTTTGATGCCGTTATTGCCACCGGGAGTAACAATAGTGCTCGCTATTTTGAGTATTATTTTGGGAAAGTTCCCCATATTATTCGAAAGAACCGGAACAGCGTTGCGGTACTTACAGACAAAGAAAGCAACAAGGAACTTGAAGCACTTGGTGCGGATATTTTCGATTATTTCGGCTTAGGATGCCGAAACGTTTCGAAGCTATTTGTTCCTAAAGGTTATGCATTTGACCGTTTTTTTCAAGCGATTGAGCCTTATCAGAGCATTGCACAGCATCACAAGTACCTCAACAATTACGATTACAACAAATCTATTTATTTGGTTAACGGCGATCAGCATTTGGATAATGGTTTCCTTTTGTTGAAACCCGATGAAAAACTAGCCTCTCCCTTAGCAGTGGTCTATTACGAGGAATACGAAGATCTCCAAGAACTAAACGCCAAGTTACTCCAAGATTCAGCAGCTATTCAGTGTGTTGCCAGTACGGAACAGCTCGACATTCCTAATCAGCTTGTTCAACTGGGTTGTACCCAAAAGCCTCAACTTTGGGACTATGCAGACGGTATAGATCTGATGCAATTCTTACTCTAAAAACTGGGCACAATTCAGGGAAAATGATAACTTTGAAACGATGTATTTGATCAAAGTAAAAGGCGTAGCAAAAATTCCGGATTACGTACAGTTGAGAGACGAAGAGTTCACGCTACTGGCCTATTTCCGTGTCGATCGTCCGGAAAAATCCTTGGATAAGATCGGATTAGCCGAGCACAGCGAATACATCCTAAAAAAAATAGAAGAACTCCCCTTTGGCCAAGTGTACAAACTAGAATTATAAGCAGATGAGCAATTCCGTAATTCAATTAACTAACGTTGATGTTTTTCAGCAAAATCAATTGGTTTTATCGCAAGTAAACCTGCATGTAGACCGAGGAGAATTTGTTTACCTGATTGGGCAAACGGGTTCAGGAAAAAGTAGTTTACTGAAAGTGATTTACGGCGATTTGCACATCAAAACCGGTCAAGGAAATGTTGCTGGCTACGATCTAAAAAAGCTGAGCGATGAAGAAATTCCTTTTTTAAGACGGAAACTGGGAATCGTTTTTCAAGATTTTCAATTGTTAACAGACCGAACGGTAGAAAAAAATCTGGAGTTCGTATTGCAGGCAACCGGCTGGACCAATCTGCCTGAAATTGCGGGACGTATCCGTGAAGTGTTGGATCAGGTGGGCTTGCGTTCCAAAATCCAAAAAATGCCTCACGAACTTTCTGGCGGCGAACAGCAACGCGTAGTGATTGCCAGAGCGCTGCTCAACCACCCGGAAGTTATTTTGGCCGACGAGCCTACCGGGCATTTGGATCCGGAAACATCCGAGGAAATTACCATGCTTTTACGCCAAATCAGCCAATCTGGAACAGCGGTGGTTTTGGCTACACACGATTATCACATCATCCGAACTTTTCCATCTCGAATCATCAAATGTGAAAACGGGCTGGTGGTGGAAAATGCCAGTATTTAACTTGATTTTTCATTTTACGCCACTTTGTTAGTTATTTGCAAATACTAACTGACAGCTTGTCGCAAAACCGGTATTGGCAACAATTTTGACCATATCGGACAAAGAATTTTTTGAAACATGTCGAAAACGAAAAAAACTACCAAAGCAGAAACAAGCAGCAAAGCAGAGAAAAAGGCTGGTAAACCAGGTCCTGATGCTGCATTGCAAAAATTACAGGCAGAATTGGCCGAAGCCAACGATAAATACCTGCGTTTGTATGCTGAATTTGATAATTTCAAACGTAGAACCAGTAAAGAGCGGATAGATTTATTACAAACAGCCGGAAAAGAAGTCATTGTATCTTTACTACCTGTTTTAGACGATTTTGAAAGAGCGCAAAAAGCAATGGAAAATGCGACTGAAATTTCGGCCGTAAAAGAAGGAGTAGCGCTTATCCATCATAAAATCAAAAATATTTTAACACAGCAGGGATTGAAAGAAATGGAAGCGAAAGGTTCTGCATTTGATGCCGATTTACACGAAGCCATTACCAATATCCCAGCACCAACCGAAGATTTGAAAGGGAAAAATATCGACGAACTGGAGAAAGGATACTACCTGAATGATAAGGTAATTCGTTTTGCTAAAGTAGTTGTAGGACAATAATCATGGCAAAGAGAGATTATTACGACGTACTCGGAGTGGCAAAAAATGCCAATGCTGAAGAAATCAAAAAGGCTTACCGTAAACTGGCTATCAAATACCACCCCGATAAAAATCCGGATGATAAAGCCGCTGAAGATAAGTTCAAAGAAGCAGCAGAAGCTTACGAGGTTTTAAGCAACCCGGAGAAAAAACAACGTTACGACCAATTTGGACATGCCGGTAACGCCGCAGGTGCGGGTGGATTTGGTGGCGGCGGTATGAACATGGAAGATATTTTCAGTCAATTTGGCGATATCTTCGGTGGTGGCGGAAGCCCTTTCGACAGTTTTTTTGGAGGTGGACAATCTAGCAGAGGTGGTCGCAGAGTTAGTCGTGGTACCAATCTTCGAATTAAAGTAAAACTGAGCCTAGAAGAAATTGCCAAGGGCACAGAGAAGAAGATAAAGGTTAATAAACAGGTAAGCTGCTCCAGTTGCGATGGCAGTGGTGCTAAAGATAAATCCTCGTTTCATACCTGCCGTACTTGCGGGGGTAGCGGAGCGGTTCGCCGGGTAACCAATACCATTTTAGGCCAGATGCAAACCACCAGCACCTGCCCTAGCTGTAATGGTGAAGGAACTGAAATTACCGCCAAATGCGGTACCTGCCATGGCGAAGGCTTAATGCGTGGCGAAGAAACCATCAGCATTCAAATTCCGGCGGGTGTAAGTGAAGGCATGCAATTGTCGATGAGTGGCAAAGGAAATGCCGCACCTCGTGGGGGTGTTCCGGGCGATCTAATCATTTTAATCGAAGAAATTCCGCACGAGACCTTAAAACGCGACGGCAATAATATTGTATACGATTTGCACATCAGCTTTGCCGATGCCGCTTTAGGCTCAAGTGTAGAGGTGCCCACCATTGACGGGAAAGCCAAAATTAAAATCGAACCTGGAACCCAAGGTGGTAAAATTCTGCGTTTGAAAGGCAAGGGCATACCGGAGGTAAATTCGTACCACCGTGGCGACCAGCTCATTTATGTAAACATCTGGACACCGAAAGCCTTATCTAAGGAAGAGCGTGAAACTTTAGAAAAACTGCAAGATTCCCCGAACTTTAAACCCCAGCCGGGCAAGAGCGAAAAATCCTTCTTCGAACGGATGAAGGAATATTTTGGATAAAGAAAAAGCCTTCGAAAAATCGGAGGCTTTTTTGTTTTAGTCCTTTACACAGCGGACTGATAGTCCGAATCGGGGAGCAGCTGTACTTAATATTAGTTCATTGGTATTAAATTGAATACCTGTGGCGTTGTTGGAACCGGTAGAGTTCCACCAGAATGAGAAAATCCCTGAAAATGCATAATCCTCTGTATCATTTCTGCAGCCTGCGGGAAATGCATTAAACCCACTTTTATTGTTTGCAGTCTGATTATTACCCACGTTTCCTTCTGTCTGGTCATTCTCCCAACCAGAAGTAGCCGCCAAAGATTTGGCAATTTTATTTCCCGTTTTGGTACCGTCATAGTTATAACCATTTGCAATCAAATAATTTTGTAGCTTTTGCCAATCTGAATCGGTAGGCACATGCCAACCTGTAGGAGCCAACTTGCCGGTATTTACGGCATGCCAGTTATACAACATCCCAAACGTGGCTATATTTGCATAATCGTTATTGTAATAGCATAACATAGGAGAAATGATATTGGGATCTGACCAGGTTTGATACGAAAAAACCATCGGTATAGGTGTTTTATCATTCAGCATAGTGACTTTCAAATTTTCTGCCATCCACCATTGGTCGCCAATTTTAACGGTTTTGTATACATTGCCTTCCACATCAGTAACTGTGCCAAATTGTGGGCCGCTATATTTATCTTTTTTACAAGACCCAAAACCAAAAATCAGCATTGCGGTAATAAAAACAATTTTTTTCATAAGTAGTTATAACATCTTAACACAATAGTAAAGCAGATTGAAATAACTTAACAAGCATTCCCGACGAACAAACATTTTTTTACGACGAACAACCATTTTTGAGGTTTTGTTCGATAAATTGATTCCATTTTTTGTAACGATTAGTACACACTTTTGTCTAAATTGAAAAGCATCAATCAGCATTATGCTCAGCATCAGAAACATTGTAAAACAATACGCCGAACACCGTGCCCTCGATGGCGTAAGCCTGGAAGTTGAAAAAGGCAGTATTTTCGGATTATTAGGCCCCAATGGAGCCGGAAAAACATCTCTTATTCGCATCATTAACCAAATTACCGCACCCGATGAAGGAGAGGTTTATTTTAACGGCGAAAAGTTAAACCCTAATCACATTGCCAAAATTGGCTACCTGCCCGAAGAACGTGGTTTGTATAAAAAAATGACCATCGGTGAGCAGGCTTTATACCTGGCCCAACTGAAAGGCCTTTCGCGGGCTGATGCCACTAAACGGATAAAATTTTGGTTTGAAAAAATGGAAATGCAAACCTGGTGGGATAAAAAAGTGGAAGATCTGAGTAAAGGGATGCAGCAAAAAGTACAGTTCGTAGCTACCGTTTTACACGAACCCGAACTCATTATTCTGGATGAACCTTTTTCGGGCTTCGATCCGGTTAATGCCGAAATCGTAACCAAAGAAATTCTAGAGTTGAATAAAAAAGGTGCAACCATCATTTTCTCTACCCACCGCATGGAATCTGTAGAGCAATTGTGCGACAGCATTGCCCTCATCAACCGTTCGCACAAAATTCTGGACGGCAAGGTAAAAGACATTAAAAACAGCTACCGCGATAATACGTTTACCTTAAGTTTCGAAGGAAATTTTCCTGAAGCAAAAGCTGACTTATTTGACATTGTAGCCGAACCAAAAAATGGATCTGTAACCGTCAAAATTAACAAGGCTAAGAATGCGAATGAATTACTCAGCTATGTTTTGCCACACATCCAAATTCAGGAACTTAAAGAAGAAGTTCCCAGCATTCACGACATTTTTATTCAGAAAGTAACGCAATTAAGTTAAGAGCATGAACAAGATTTTACTCATCATTCAACGCGAATACCTAAGCCGAGTTAAAAAGAAATCCTTTTTATTGATGACCTTTCTCGTACCGGCACTCATTATCGGCATGTATGCCTTAATTGCTTTTTTAAGTGTAAAAGGAGGAGATAAAGTAACTGAAATTACGGTGTACGACGAGAGTCAGATTTTTGCAGGAAATTTCAAAAACAGCTCCTTAATTCGTTACCAAACGAGCACGTTAAGTTTGGTAGATGCCAAAAAACAGGCTGCAGAAAACGAAGATGGTTTCATTCTCTACATTCCTGCAGAAACAGGCAAGGAAACTCAGGTTCAATTATTCTCCAAAAAGAAAATAGGTCTTTCCTCACTGAGCAATATCGAAAATCAGATGAATGAGATCTTGCGCACCAAACAACTTAAAGATGCTGGTATTGACCCTTCAACCTTGGCCCAAATTAAACCGGACGTGACTATCAATTCTATTGAATTGACCGCCGAAGGCGAAAAAGACAGTAGTGCCGGCGCTGCCTACATTATTGGATTTGCTGCTGCTATCCTGGTGTACATGTCCTTATTTATTTATGGGTCACAAGTAATGCGTGGCGTAATTGAAGAAAAAACAAGCCGGATTGTAGAAGTTGTGATCTCTTCAGTAAAGCCATTCCAACTGATGATGGGCAAAATCATCGGTATTGGCCTGGTCGGTTTAACCCAATTTATTCTTTGGATAGTTCTGTCCACAACCTTGGTGAGTTCAGCGGGACAATTTTTTCTAAAAGATAAAATGGAACAGGTTAAATCCATTCAGACCGAAAAATCTGCAGGTCAAAAACCGAACGTTGAATTTAATCAAGGGCCAGGTGCAACCGTAATTAATGCCATACAAACCCTCAATTTGCCGTATATTTTAGGCACTTTCCTAGTTTATTTTTTGGGTGGATACCTGATTTATAGCGCCTTGTTTGCAGCCGTTGGTGCAGCCGTAGATAACGAAACAGAAACACAGCAATTTATGCTCCCCATTACGCTTCCATTGCTATTCACCTACATCATGTCGTTCAGTTTTATTGTGAATAATCCGGACAGCACCTTGTCTTTTTGGCTAAGTATCATTCCATTTACATCACCTATTGCCATGATGGTTCGTTTACCTTTCGGCGTACCCGATTGGCAATTGGCCTTATCAATCGTTTTATTAATAGCCGGATTTTTGTTCACTACCTGGATTGCCTCACGCATTTACAGGGTGGGAATCCTGATGTATGGCAAAAAGGTGAATTTCCGCGAACTAGCCAAATGGCTTACCTATAAAGAATAGCCATGTCCGAAGCCAAAGCACAACTGATAGCAGCCGAACAAAAGGCCCTGCAACTCTTTAAAACCATGGAGGAGCGTGGGCTCATCTGCTCAGGAAAAACCGAAGAAGACTTGAACGATGAGGTTTTTAAATTAGCTAAAGAATTATTTGGCATCGAAAAATATTGGCACAAACGTATCATCCGTGCCGGTAAAAATACCCTCCTTCCCTACAATGAGAATCCACCCAATTTAACCTTACGGGATGATGAAATCTTGTTCTTGGATTTTGGACCCATATTTGAAGATTGGGAAGCCGATTTCGGGCGCACGTATGTGATCGGTAAGGATCCGGTAAAATTGAAATTAAAAAATGATTTGGAGCTAATTTGGAAAGAATGTAAAGCTTTTTATAACGCTAAAACTTCTCTTAGCGGTGCCGAGTACTACGCTCATGTGGTTTCGGTAGCCAATAGCTACGGCTGGGAGTTTGGCGGCAAAATGGCCGGACACATCATTGGCCACTTCCCGCACGAACGACTGGAAAAAGAGATTAAGGACAATTACATCCATCCGGAAAATCACTTAGATATGTTCGGTCCTGATAAATCGGGCAATCCCAGAGAATGGATTTTGGAGATCCATTTGGTAGACAGAGAACGTGAAATTGGGGGATTTTTTGAGCAGCTATTGAGCGTTTAAATCAGCTTCAACAACTCCTCGTACAAGCGATCGGTTGGCAAACCCACCACATTGGTGTATGAACCGTTAATTCGTTCAATACCCACCAATCCAATCCATTCTTGGATGCCGTATGCTCCGGCCTTATCCATAGGCTGACCAGTGGAAATGTAATACCTAATTTGTTCGGAATTGAGTTTTTTGAAGTACACCTCAGAGGTTTCTACAAACGAGTGTAGTTGATGCTCTTTCAGCAAACAAACACCGGTCATCACTTCGTGTTTACGACCCGAAAGTAGCGACAACATTTCAAAGGCATGTTCTTCAGTTTCAGGCTTGCCCAAAATTTGTCCATCAATACAAACTAAGGTATCGGCAGTAATAACGATTTCGTTGGTTATATCTTCGTCAAAAGCTTGCGCTTTCTTTTCGGCAATGTATAAAGCTACTTCTGCCGGACTTAAATTTTCTGGATAACTTTCATCCACCTCTTTCAATACAATGCGAAAATCCAAACCCAATAAGTTCATCAACTCTTGCCGACGTGGAGATTTGGAGGCTAAAATAAGTGGAGGAAAAACGATAGACATGGCACTAGCCTCTGGCTGAGGGCTGTTCATCCAGCCATACACCTTGTATTTTTAAAACTTTTTCTAGTACTTCGCGAACGCAACCGGCTCCCCCTTTTACTGGAGAAATATAGGCTGAGATTGCTTTGATCTCTTCAGCAGCATCGGCGGGGCAAACCGGCAATCCTACCTTTTGCATTACCGGATAATCGGGAATATCGTCGCCCATGTACAATACTTGGTCTGCTTGTAGCTCGTGGATTAACAGAAACTCTTCAAAAGCATCCATTTTGGTTTCAACACCAATATAAATGTCTTTAATACCCAAACCTTGCAAGCGGCTTACCACACTTTGGGATCTGCCACCAGAAATAATAGCGATGGGGAAGCCTCTTTTTACGGCCAGCTGAAGTGCATAACCGTCTTTGATACTAAAACGACGTAACTGCTCACCGCTTTCGGTTACATGAACTAAACCGTCGGTAAGCACACCGTCTACATCAAAAACAAAGGCTTTAATATGAGAAAGTTTCTGGAGCATGATTATTGGTTATCACGCCATTCGTACACCCATGCAGACTGGATTTGCTCCAGATGGCCTTCGTTGCACTCTTCGCGTTTACCTGAAAAATTAGGCAGGCTCAATACCCATTCCATCAAATCGGTGAAACGAATACGGTAGATTTTTGATTCGCCAAATTCATCGCCAAATTTCTCGTACAAGCCCATGGCAATGTCTTCGTAATCGTTCCAATAAATGGGTAATGCGTATTTATCGTCTATCATGATTAATGTCCTAAAAATTGGCTTTGATCTGGTAAAGTTACTTCAATATCTCCATTGATTACCACACATTGGCAACCCAAACGAGAATTGATACGTGGGTTTACCGCACGGTCAATAAAATCTTCTTCCTTGTCAGAAATTTCCTGCAGATGCTCCATTCCTTTGTTCACGTACACATGGCAAGTTGAACAACCGCAAACACCACCACAGTTGTGCTGCAGCTCAATGCCGTTATCCATACAAACATCCAGTACTGAATCCCCTTTGGCAATATCCAACGCTACAGGCTCTTTACCAGCTTCTTCAAAATTGATTTTGATCTTGAAAATACTCATCGCAGCGCAAAAATAAAAAATTTAGGTGGCCAAGCCGAGCGCTAGCGTAAATTGACTATACTTTGACTGAGTAGGCGATAGATTTCCTGCAAATGTGGCTCATTTTTGAGTAAATCGAGGTGTTTTTGCAAAGTTATTTCATCCTTTCGAATGGCCGGACCAGTTTGCACAGTTGCAGGCAAATGCTCTTGTGCTTTAGCAGCAGTTTCAGCAATCAATGGCCTGATTAGATCGAAATCAAGTTGCTGCGACTCAAGTAAATGTTGCGCAATGGCAAAGAGATGATTACTGAAATTACACGCAAATACAGCTGCAACGTGTAAAGTCATGCGTTGTTTTGAGTCAAGTTTTATAACCCTTGAAGATAGTTGCTGAGCTAAACCGCTCAACACATTTAATGATTCTGGATTATTAGACTCAATAGCAATTGGAACATCCTTAAAATCAACCTCTTTTTCGAAGGAGAAGGTCTGCAAAGGATAAAACACACCGATGTTAGCAGAAGCCAACACATCCATAGGCGTAGAACCCGAGGTATGAACAATTAATTTATTTGGTAAATCTAAGTTCTTAGCTATACTGGCAATGGCATCATCTTTTACCGAAATAATGTACAGATCGGCATCTTTTCGCAAAGCGGAAATTGAGCTGATGGCCGCTGCATTTAATTTTTTAGCTAAATCAGCAGCATGTGCTTGAGTGGGGCTGTAAACCTGAACAATCTCCTCTCCTGCATTTTGCAAAGCCAGGCCCAGTTGTGTGGCCACACGTCCGCTACCGAGCAGGATGATTTTCATTTAAGCGGTTTTAAGTTCTTTGTTCCGGCGAAAAATGGAAAGTAAGAATCCGATGGTCATCAAAATGGCTCCACCCCAAAATAAATTAATATACGGGAACATGATCGCCTTCATCACAATCCATTTTTTCTCGGCTTTCGGTTTTTGGAATACGGTCAATTCGAGTTTATTCTGCTGAGGCAGAATGTTGGTAAAGCGAAGCTTTAATCCTAAATCATCAACAGATTTACCAAAATCGTAAGTGTTTCCACCTTTTATTAAGAAAACAGGCTCTGCCGAATAGGTTTTGCGCTCATCTTTGATTTCTAATCCTAAGGATACGGCCACATCACCCTTTTTCAAGGGAATGTTTTGCACTTTAGCATCACGATTCACACTTTTAACCACAATCACCGCATCCCGAATTTGGATGGTATCTCCCAAGGCAATTTGGTAAACTTTTGGCTTGCCAAAATCTTCTTCATCACTATGACCTTCATGCGCCTCGTGTTTTTCTTCCTCTTTCAAAGGCACACTGCTTACATGGGTATATATGTCTTTTAGAGCATAATGACGGGTATCTGGAGAAGCAATGATTTGACGCATTTTAGCATTTTGTTGCGCATTCGGATACAAATCGAAACTTTCTTTAACCTTACCAGACTTTTCGTCAATAACCTGGTAATTCACTCGGTAATAGGTATTCGGGCCGGATGTAGAATCGCCTAAATACGTTACGGTGTAGGGATCCATCTTTACAGGCTCATTCAAATACAGAATAATATTCTCTCTCGGATTATTGCTCTTGGCAAACTCATCACCAAAACCGATGCCCGAGGAGTTTACAGACACCACCTTGCTGGTTGCGGCGGCTACCAAGGCTCCAATTAATAAAAATCCAAATCCAATATGCGCCAAGGCCGATCCGGCCAGTTTCCACTTCCCTTTAATGGCCTCGAACAAAATATCTGCATTCGCCACAATAGAGAATAAAGAAGTCAGCGTCAGGAGCATGAACATCGGATTGCTGTAAATGCCGGTCAAGTATCCCGCGAAAGCGGTGAATACAGCAGCAATAATCAGCGATTTGATCAATTGCTGGTAGAATTTCTTGGGTTCTGTTTTTTTATACTTTAAAAACTGCGAAAAACCTGAAATAAACGCAATTACTAAGGCAAAAGGCAACTGCCATTTGTTGTAATGTTGTACCACTTGGGTGGGAGGGGCAATCTCGGTTCCAAAAATTTTATTAAATACCGGAATTGAGGTAGTAGCCAA
>JACCDI010748432.1_pt1 | contig 12520 bp, 10 predicted proteins | sample 7442791 | NCBI WGS metagenome assembly JACCDI01 (sample SAMN15323434, study PRJNA562643) | freshwater metagenome | isolation source: river surface water | place: USA:Blue River Watershed | collected 2017-08-15
ATCTCACTCAGCACAACATCCAGCCAATGAGCCTTGATCGGCACAGAGTCACCTTCCATCAGATAGAAACCGTCATACTCCCCCCATTCCCCACTCTGAATGATACGAAACGCAGCCTCAAACTGCCTATTGGGCCCATTCACCCAGTTGTAAAGCTCCTCCTGTGCCGAGGGAATGTACAAGTCCAGCTCTTGAGGGATGTTGGCCTCAATGGCGTAGATGTTTTCAAAACATTGCGACCATCCTCCGGGCTCGAAAAACTGATCAATGATGGTGTCAACAGCTTTGATGGCAACGTCATTCTCTGAAAATGTTTGAGAATAAAACAAGAATACATCAGCTGTGGCTGATTTCATAGCATCGCTTCCAACTGAGTCAAAGAAAGCATGGTACATGTCATTGCTTCTGTCTATTGTTTTGTTTCTAACAGGTCGGAACTCCCCATCATCCCCCATTTGGTATTCAGTCATGTATGGCTCGTAATCATCGTATTCGTCGCCCAAATCGTCTTGGGCGGCCTTACAAGGCGGCAAGGCATTCCAACATGTAAATGTGGTCGGCAGGGCCTCAGCATCGAACTCACAGAAAGGTCGTACAATTGCCAGACGCGTTTTAATCTCACGTAATGACGAAGTGTCTTCTTCTTCTCTCTGCTGCTGCTGTAAGATGTTTCTCTTAACTTGTATCTCTTCCGTTGCTAATAATGTTTTGATACTTTTTGTTGACGTGTAATAGGAACTGGAAACGTAGGGATGCTCGTAAACAAAGTCTGGACGAGGCCCAACAAATTCAATGTCATCACTACTGACATTGCTAGGATCTTGAAACCGTCTCGCCCCAGGAACAACCGCTGCTGCGACATTATATAACAGGTTAACAACTGATTTTGGAATGATTGTAATTCCAAGTAACCCGATGCCTCTGTCACTATTGTACCCACTTGAACTAGAGCCAGAAATCCAGCCGATCAACAAGGGTAGAATAAATGCAAAAAATAGTATGCCAAGTGCCACGAGGCCTCCAGATGCTAGAGTCCTATGCCGTCGTAGTCTCCAGTAAGTATTCACGAGATTTCGTGTGAATGGTGACAATTGTTGCAATGCATCTACATCTGCCCTCTTGTCAAAATATTCTCTGCCGTCGTATACACGGTCACGATCACTGCCGTCACTTCCATTTTCGTCATCACTCAAAGCTGTTAGGTTGGCGGCAATATCCCATCGTTTATGGCCGCCAGACTTATTATTTCGCGGGAAGCCAAATCCTCCGTTGTCTTTGTTAGGACCATTGAGTAGCGAATGGTACAATTTTCTCACGAATCCAACACCCCCACGGCTGCTTGCTCCGAAGGAACGTTCCCCCATGTAGCCGGCCATGTCGGATGTGTTGTTATAGCTTCTATACATTCCGGCTGAATTGCGAGGTTTGGCTGTGGAGGTGATTCTTTGCCTCGAGCGTTGCCTCGAGGGGGCGTAAATACCGTCGGGCTTTTCAACATACCACTGGCTATTGTACATGATTGATTCAATATTCCTCCACTCGTAGACGGGGTATTTTCTCGAGTGATAGATGCATTCAAGCAATGGTTGGAGCTATTATTCAATCTAAGATGGTTACAGACGATTGTGGATAGAAAATTGTTTTTTGGGTGCCATGTTACGCTGTGTATTGCGACCTCAGTACGACTGAAATATCACGATTACTACTTAGCAACAATAATATTCGTGTAGTGAATGTATGTTGAAATACATTTTAGTGAGGTCGTTACTTGTATTACTAATAAAAAAAACTCTTCGTCAGCATACTCTAATTGTTATCTCTTCAAAATATATTATTCATACCCATCGTCGTATTTACAAGAGATCGAGGGGGTATGATTTTTTATTGTGTACTATGGTAAAAAGAGAGGTATGCTGATTTCTACGCGGATTGAATTGCGTTTCGGTGTGACGTAGTAATCATATATCGTTTTGACAAAACATATTTCTTTTAGCGGTCACAACGAGATGATTTTCCTCACGTGGTTTTCATCACGCTTCCAAGACATGAATCGGAGACATTAGAGGCTTTCATGACCCAGTGAGTTGGGGCATAAAGATGACCCTAAATCCTTATTTCGTTTTTTTTCCGGAATGCCCATAATACACCGAAGGCATTTTAAAATTTTTCCACTCTTCCTGCTTTGCATAAAGCTCATAACCCAATGGGTTACGAACCTCTCCAATAATGAATTCAAATTCGCTAACAAAAGAAAGACTAGCCAATTTTTTATCACCCTCATTTTCTGCAAGATATCAAACCAGTATAAAATTATAATGAACATTATCATCTAAAGTGAATCACAGAATATAAGCATCTTAGTGGGAATCATCTAACACTCAGCTTGAAGACAAAATAGGATAAAAGTTGCTTATCAAAATTTTTGGCTGATTGTCTGTACAATCTGTGTGCAAAGTGGTTTTTAATTGTTCCCATTGTTTCTCTTGCTATGAAAGCTGCTGTGTTGCTACCTGACACAAATCACATTTTTTGTTTTTGAATGTCAGATAGGCTCTAACATTGTCATTGATCTTGATGGTTTCACTTGTTGCTCATGGAGTTTGACCATTGTTATATTGATGCCAAGAATGCAGCAACTGGTCAAAAATAGACCACATTCATTCTAGGGGCTACTTGAAAAGACTCCTGAAAAATCTTCTACACAACATCCAAGGAAGTTTATGAGATGGAAAGATCAAAATACTGAGATCAGGAACACTTGCTAGCTGGAGTTGGTCAAAAAGATAATTTAATGTTGAAATAGGTTCAACAGAGCAATCAAAATCTGACATTTTGTGATTTACTATAGTATTATACTAGTATAATAGTCAGACAGCTGACAGGGGTATAAAACAATTTGTGAAATGTCTCCACAATGCGGCACATTGTTAGGTGATGGCAAATGCAACAGTACTACTCAGAGTATGAAAATTGTTGTCTTAAGAACTGGATGAATGGAAAAGCAATAAAATTTTATGTCAACAACATATCTAAGAAATATTATTTTGCCCCTTACTGGGAGAAGTAATTGAAGTCAAATGATGCATGAAAAAGCAATATTTTCTGTATTGTTTAAACACCAAAATCAATGCAAAAATGGCTTAGAATACATAAGACTAAATACTTTGCTTCAAGATGAAACCCCAAAACAGATAAAATTAATGGTTCCCCATAGTAAACCATTTTATAGTAATCCCAGGTCAACCCTCATAAAAAGCTTACATCATCCCCAAATCAAAGAATAATGTTTTGCAAGAGTCTTTCATATGGCAGGGTTGAACTTTCAATTTGCAGTTCCAACATCAAGGCCAAGAGTTTCCAACACTTATTTGATCAGATTTTTCTGCATCATATTGAGAAATCTGGTTTCGGATGCACTCAATGTGAACTCCAAGAAATTCAGCAGCATCATCTTCTTGCTCTAGATCAACTCTTTCAGCATGCAACTTGACAGCCAGATCAAAAATATCTTTTTCATTTATAGCCCAGAAGATTAGATCATCAATATAACATATAGCAATGACCTTTTTTAACAATATAGATGCAAGGGTCAAAAAGAGCTTCAGGTAGGCCACAGTTGTCAAGATTTTCAGTGAGATATATTTCCAGAAGGCATGAGGACTTGATGCAAGGCATAAAAGGTTTTCTTAAGATGAAGAACCTTGAACTTTCCATTTAAACTGTGCTGCTTGAAACCAAGAGGTATCCCTGCATAGACTTTGTCATCTTCTCCTATAGTAGCATGAAAAAGGCAGCAGTGACATCAGCTTGTTTTCTCAAGGTAAGCATCAGGCAAACAGTGGTCCATTGGACAACAGTGAAATATGTTTTTAAAGAAATCAATCCATTCTAACTTTTGATTCCCACAAGCTCAAAAATCGGTTTTGAATTTGTTCACATTAATGACATTCATTTCATCATTGTGCTCAGCAACATCCCAAACACTCATTCCTTGCAAGGCATCAATTTCTTTCTCAACATTTTCTAGTGATCATCTGCAAATGGTCCATTCATGGCTTGATGCCAATTGAGGTTATCCTCTTTGCTTGATTCAGAATTAAATCTAAAGAAAAGGGGTGGACTGTATTTACAAAGACTTCAGTGATAGAGCTACTGTATCTGCAATCATTGGCAGTTGGCAGCAAAGATGATGAATTTTGAAAGAGGACTTGCAAGATAGTCTTCAATGGTAGTAGGCACTAAAGACATGGTATTCAGAATAGAATCACCAATCTCATTCCAAAGATGATAGCATTGTTTACTCTTAAGATTTTAGCATTGTTTGCGCTTGAGTGTCTTACAGAAGAGTTTGACAGCACAAATTGGAATCTGCTTACATCCAAAAGTACAAGATTTGCATTCCCGGATTTGTTTGCTTTGGTGTAGATTTTCAGGATCAGGTTCATCAGGATTGTAGAAATCAGCAACTGAAGCACTACCATAGGCAACAGGATTATTGTCCAATTCAACATAAGTAATGTTGGGAAGTGCTCCCTCTGGAGGGGTGATAGGTACAATTGACACATCATCTTCATTAGGTTGAGCAGCACCCTTTCCTCCCACTGGAACAAAGACTGGAGGCAGATAGTCTGAAGTTTCACCATCACTACTAGACTGCTCAATCAAATTTGGAAGCGGGTCAGAGGTTTCATCAGGAGCTGCATCAATCCATTTGACTTGTTCACAATCTTCAGAAAGGCAACAGCATTTTTCTAGTTCTAAACAACAAGCATACAGCCACACTTCATCAAAAGGAGGCAGATGGTAAACAAGAGGGTTATCAGAGATGAACTTGTCATCATAGAAATAAATATCACAATCAGAGTCAAAGAGGCAGTTGCAAATATCATCAAGCAAGGCATCATTGCCAGTGCTAAGCACAGTTTCAAACAAGCCATTAAAGACCAAATGATACTGTGGTGACTTACATTCAGTAGAAAGGAGACAGAAATCGGCCACAAGAGAAGAATACAAATCACTAACACCAAGAAATCAACCCAAAAATGATAAGTGATTCCACTAAGGAATATTCTGCCCATCTTTTAGCTTTGGATCAAGGACATAGACTGTGCATCCCCAAACATGAGTACAGAGAAGGTTAAAATGGCTGGCCTTGGTCTTGGTGAGAAATTCCATTGAAGTAGGCCCAAAGAGATGGTTGGGTATGCGGTTGTAAAGCAAAACAGCATGTTTCACAGCAAAACTCCAGATTATCAGCTCCATATTTGCTCCAATGCAAAGAAACAGAAACCATAAAGGTCTGGGCCATGCACATGATGGTTTGAATTCACCACTCAGCAAGGGCATACTGATGATGAGCATTAACTCCAGAAAATGACTGAGTATGGAACTTGTTCTTGCTGTCCTCAACAAAAAGTTCAGCATTGAAGATGGTCACTGTGAATGTGGCAAATCTCAGCAGCAGTCGATTCCCATAACCATTGTTAAAAGCGTTCCATAGCTATCAAAGTTTTGCCAACTCCAAGAGAGAGTTGATTCTCAACCCAGATAAGACAAGTAGCAGCATCATGCGAAATTGTGCCACCATGAAACTGATTATGGGGGATTTCTCTGTCACATTCTGAGAGCAATCTTCCTGGTGTGCTAGGTTTGCAGTTACCGCGGTATTACCGTAATTTACCGCTTTTACCGGTAATTTACCGGGTTGAACACGGTAAATGGTAATATTTTTGGGCAGTAATTTTTTCTTGGTAATTTTGAAAATTACTGCTGAGATTCACTTTTGCACCTAGATGCCACCATTGAAAGTTCAATTTTACCGTTAAAAAACTCTGTTGGTAAACTATTTTTTACCTATAGGTAAATGGTAATTACCCGGTTTACCCCAGGTAACAAGTAATTTACCCCCATTTTTGTGGTAAGTAAAAACGGTAACTGCAAACCTAGCTGGTGTGTTCACAACATATTGGTCAGCAGAGACAAAATCACCAGCTTTGGCAACATCTCAAGACAAAGCACCTTGTTGATCCAGTTTAGCTTTAATCAGGTGATCCACTTTAATAATGGACAGGAATGCTGCATTGGTCATAGTCAAAGAAGTCAGACTTGAATGGAGTAAGGTCAGCAGAAGCACAATTTTTGACAAGAAGGGTGTTACAAAAGATATGAGAAATACATTCCAGGATACAATGAAGATTGGGTGACCTTTAGAAGTGATTCAAACAAACAATAGCAGATGAGTGTGAAGATGGACTTTGACGTGAGTCAAGATTATACAATAGACATGGAAGTGAACAGAAGTCCCAATGACTACAGAAAATACCAAGAAGGTAGTCATGTAATGATTGTTGGTTGATGATAGATTTATAAGATTGATAGAATCATGTTGGAACTTCATTGGTGATTTGAAATAGAATAAAAAGCACCAAACAACACAGTATACACATAGAAAGATTCTAATAACACCAACAAGATTCAGAATGGAAGGAAGGTCTTAATTTGGAACATAGGGCTCATAGCAAACAGGTATGCTACATCCTACAACTTTAACCCTAATTCTTTACTAAGAGCTCCAGCAAGGGTTGCAATATCTTCATCAGGAGTGGAGATTTAGAAGGTACAAAGGACTTGAGTTGCCTTGGACTTGAAGACTTGAATCAGATCATTATTTGAGGATATACCTTCCCCTGGAACTGAAGCTGTGGTATTCACAACATGAGCTGAAGTTCTGATGCTTTTATTGTTCAAGATACAATAGTGATGGAATGGATGGGTGTTAAGAAGATGGTAGTTTGCTTCAGCTAAAAAAGAAGCATGATGGAAACCGTTGGTGTGAGCATTGGGAGCACCACTCCAGGTATTACATTTGCATCAATAAGCCATCCAAACTCCATCAAAACAACACTGAACTCCACCATTAACAATGCAGGCTGTGTTTGCCACTTCAAGCTTGTTCTGTTCATATTTCCCACAGCCTTGATAATTTTGGCAATCGCAAGATCATCCTCAACCCCTGTGACCATCACTTGATTGATAATTTATCTTCTCTTGAAACTTAGCCCTGTTCTACACAATGCAGGTTTGATCATGGGGTTCTTTGCAACAATTAAGACCATGATCTTCATCACAGTTGAAACATGCACTATCATGGCAATGAACAACCCATTTGTTTGAGGTTGCAAAGTTGATGCAGAGATCAACAGTATCACAGAGAATTAGCTTGATTTTGGCAATAGTTGGTTCAGAAAAAAAGAACCATAGGATGAGGTTGTAATTGGTGAATGAGAGGAGAAATGATAAATTCTCTCCTGAGTTAGAAGATGCTGAAAGACTGCCTTGAAGTCTTCATTAATTCACTTGGTAACAATATCTCCATAGGTTTCATCAGGCGAGGCGCCAACTTCATTCAGACAAACCACAGCAGCGTGCAACTGCTTGGTGATTACAGAGACATTCTTGCCTTGGATATGGGTTAAAAATTTGCTCTAAAAATCTGAAGGAAATTCTTGAAGGTATTGATGACATTGCAAGACATAAAGAAGATCTCATCCAAAACTAACTTGGTGAGGGTGATTCCTCCTTGCTGACTAGAACAGATCTCATTGTAGGTGGGAATAATATGGTCACATAAAACATAGAGCCAATTGCTTCTTTGCTGATCATGTGTTGAACAATACATGTTGGTATCTGCTTGGTGTTCAAGGACAATGGAAAGAGGAATCTTGACAAAGTCTTTTAATAAGTTAAACTTGGATGGTCCCCATTTCACTCAAGGTTCAACATGCAAAGTATTACAGAGCTCCCTAATCAAGTCAATATCCTTGAGGTCATATGAGACAACATGATGCTCAAGGGAATCTACCTTGGTGAGGTTGCTGCAAAAGAAAGCTGTATCAAAGGTGTAACTGGTGTTACCAGTATGAGCCTCCTTGCCAACATTTCTCCTCTTTTTTATGCTTTGCTGCACCAAGTCCTGGCCTCAATGCTTCAGTGGCAACAATATAGTTGGGGTGAACTGCTTGGAACCTTCATCTTCTCTATTTTCTTTTTTGACAACCACCTGATTTGCTTGATATCTGCAGGAGTATGGCCTGTAGGAAGGCAAATGTAGCTACTGTTTGCTTGCACAATGGTGTCAAATTCATAGGAGGAAAGTTGGTTAGCAGGGTTGCTCATGGTAACCAACAAATACAGTGGATCTCTCAAAGTCTTAAGTTAAGTCATGACGTATGTTGTAGTTTTGTTGATCTCTTTACTTAGTGAGAGAATCAAAGGTGGTGTTGAACTTGGAGACTTTGAATAGTCTTGTACTTGAGCAAAGACGATCTAGCTATCAAAAGATCAGCTCGAAAGTTGAGATAGACTTGCTCATTTGCTTGCTCAGTGTTTCTAAAAGAATTTGGTGGAGTGCTAGAGTCTAATCCATCAGACATGAAGGGAGTCAATGGTGTTGTAGAAATAACCAGTATGTACACAGCTCTGGACTCAGTATATGACAAAATCCTAGTAACAATAATATAGGGTGATTCCACAATCCCGTTGATCACCTTAGAAGTGGGGAACTGGGATCTTTGGGCTCATAACTGTTTGTACTGCTCTGAATATGAAATGGTTAAAATATCTCAAAAGCTAATAAAGTAGTGTAATGATATAATATATATAATAAATAAATTGTTTCGGATTTTATGAGCTACTTAGATTTTCTGAGAAATGAATTGCGCTTTCCCAGGTGACAATGGTGAAAAGGGTATTGAAATAGATCAGGGAAAAAGAAATATGTGTTCAGAATCTTCAATCAGGATCTTTGGATCTAAAATATTCAATTTTAACATAGAAAATCGATTCTTATGAGTATGCAGCATAAAAATTTGATCCTTGAAGGAATGGCAAGTAAAAAATCATTCCAATTTTGGCTGAATGGATGATTGGCTATACTTTCTCTGTTTACACAAATTCAAACAAAACAAACAATATCCAAAGTGACCATCAACAACCATTTTCAATGATATTCCTGAAATACTCTGGCTCTTTCATGTTCCAGATGTTGTATATGATGCCATCAACCATTCAAGAAACAACATCAGTGTTTCCAACATACTTGTCCTTGAAGTATTCAAGAATGTGAACTCCTGGAACAAGTTTGGACCAAAACCAGCACTTCTTAATGAGAGAAGCAGAAAAGATAACTTTCTTCCTCAGTGCAATGAGACACTTCAACACAAAAAGCCAATGTCAAGGAAAGAATATTGGCCAGCACATCTGCTACAAGAATTATTTGGTCTGAATGATGGCCTCCCCCTAATCAATTCCATCCCAACCCCATGTTTAACCAGGGTAGAGGTTTAACATTCTCTCTTTGGGTCTGGATATTTTGGGAGATGGTTTATTGTTGTCATCAACTTCAAGCCCCTGGCTTTTTGCATGAACAATATCCTCAGCACAATGGAAAAAATTAAAAATGGCCTAAGTAGAGGGGGGGGGGGCACAAAAACCAAAAACTTTTGAATCATTGATATGACAAATCTAAGTAGCCAAAGTTGTAGACATAGGTGTGAATATGATGCGTCTAAATTTTTTGAAACATTTTGAACAGAAGGTTCCCATTGGGTTGATTTTTGAATCAGGGGTCTGGTCAATTAGCGACTGGATGTTTACTAGTAAAATGACTAGCAAAATCAAAATACAATTTGTTATCAGTCGTTTTAAGCAGTGATACTACATTATGACTTGAATAATGATGCTGAATGATAGTTTATGATAAATAGACATAAAATAACTCACTCTAATCCTTTTTTAGTTAATACTTTTCCTCCATGCTCCATTGCCACTGTCCTTGTTGTAATTTTAGAATTTTTCTGTTGTTACATGTTGATCACCATCTCTCAAATAATTCTTGTCCCACACAATGTCTAACATATTGTTTTTTCCAAACCCTAACCCGTTCCTCTTCAAATTTGATTTGGATAGTTGATTGCAGTGATGCCATCTTCTCTTTGGGTTGTCTACTTTTTGCAAATAATTTCTCCCTGTCATCACAAATGAAAGTGACTCAAGCAAGTCTCAAAATCCCCACTTCTCCAAGTCTTGCTTGAGTCTTTTTAAAATGAGCATTTGAGAAAATATTCCAGACAATTGTCTCAATCAACTTTTAAATTTGATCCAAGCCATTTGCAAAAAAGTGGGCACGCTCCGGACTAAATTCAACACAAGTCACCATTTTTTAGCAAAATTTGAGCTTTTTTCTTCCAACCCAAAATCAAGCTTTTTATTTCCACACCTCTCTGATTCATTATCAGTCTTTAGCCCAGACTTTTATACATATCAAAATTGTCTCAGATAAGCATGTAAAGTCTGGAATAAGTCTCAAATATGCACAGACCAATTGCATACCTTATCCATACATGTATTTCCAATTCCATAGAAAATGCATCAAAAACGCACTAATTCATTTGGCATTCATTCAACTTTTAACCTGTTCAATTGAATTTTAAGAACACAAATTTCTTGATTTGTAGACAAGACCACTCCCCAATAGAAAAGTTCTTCTCCCCACTTCATCAAAATCTATTAATTCCAAAAAATCATGATCAAAGAAATAATAGACCAAACTTGTCCAAAACTAATAAACTTTTATGACAACATTTTCTTTTCATACAATTGAATAAAAATTTTTACACTCAATCCGTCTGCCTATATTTTGTGATGAGAATTCTTTTCTCTTTCAGTCTTTTCTATCATCTGCTCTGTTGAAGCATATCAATATTAGAAAATACCTTTGAAAAATATATCATCAATGGAATAAAAGAAATCACTTCTCTGGACACAACAAACTTCTCTGAAACACTTCTGTTCACTTGCATTCAAACAATCCACCTAGATTCCTTGACATAACTCTTTCCCCATAGTCATTGTCTCATCATCTGCTCTGGATCAATATACCCACATTAGAACATTCTTGAAAAAATCATTAATGGAATAATAGACCTCACCATTCCAAATCTAAGATCAACTTCTCTGACATCAATTACTAACTTCTCCAATAACATTTCCATTTCTCAACACTCAAACAAATATCCTAGAATTGTTGAGAGAACTCCTTCCCCATAGCTATTGTCCAATCATCTGCTCTGTTTCAATACATACAATTTAGAGAATTCCTTGAAAATGTCATCAATTGAATAATAGACCTCACCTTTCTGAATCTAAGATCTAAATCTCCAAATTCAATTCCTTTTGGCACAATAGATTTGATTTCTTTAAACTCAATCTGTCAATCATTGGAATTTTTCCTTATTGCAATGATGGAATGCCTCTGGAATGAAAAAATCTACCAAATTTCTTCCTGGGTTACCATCCATGTCTGTGTAATTTGTTTCCAATTTTTCATTGTGTTTCTTCATAACCCAATTGATGTTTGTCTAATTCCAAACTACAAATATCAATTTCAAGTCTTGGGCAACAATTAACAGCTCCATTCCTTCCAGATCCTCTAGATGATCTTTGACATGATTTCTTTGTTCCTCCTTGCTCTGAATTTATTCTCTCACATGCTTCTTTCCTCTCCTGTTCCCCCAACCTAAAATCAAAGCATTTTTGGCTCAAGATCCACATGCATTCCTTGATATTTTTGTCAAATACCTTGTTGCATCTATTTTGAATACTTTCCAGCCGGAAATTATATTTATGTTGTCTCCTGGAAATAAAAATTAAGATTGGCTAGGAACAAAATTGAACATGTCAAAAAATTCAGGATACAACTTACACATTTTTTTCTTCAATTGACTACAGTTTTTCTCTTCTTGAGTTGATCTGTGATAGATTCAATTTTTTCTCAGGAATTGACAACGTTTTTTACAACCTTCCTGATTTGACATCCAATATTTGGATGTAGAAAAGAAATGGATTTCTTAAGATCATCACAAGTGGTAGTGCTTTCTAATGCAGAAACTTGGTGAATTTTTCCCTTATGTTTTCTTTAATATTGTCACATTTCCTTTTCCCTGATGCCCTTGAGCTTAATTCAACTTAATTGTAATCTGCTGACTGTGCAATTCGCTTTGGAACCTCAACAACATCAACTGGGGAACAACTTGATGATCCTCTCATCCCAATTCCTCCAACAACATCATCAATTTGTTGATGGTTTGTTTTTTGTTTTGGTTTGAGAAATAATATTTTGTATAAACTTCTCTGAAATGACTGCCTCCAGTCAACATATCAACATTGACTTCTCCAATTTCATCCAATTTTGCATTCAGGACGTCTCCTTGATTGTTTCTACCCGCTGGTACTACTCAGACACAACCTGTATCCTTATGAGAGATTATGAACTTCTCCAAAACAACTGCCTCCAGTCAACATATCCACCCTAATTTCTCCAATTTCATCTGAGATTGCATTCAGGAGTCTCCTCCATTGTTTCTATCAACTGGTACTTCTTGGACACGACACCTATCATTGTGCCATATTTTATGTCGATCTTTTTTTAGACTTCCTGAGACACTCTTATCACCCATGAATG
>JACCDI010212186.1_pt1 | contig 12519 bp, 13 predicted proteins | sample 7442791 | NCBI WGS metagenome assembly JACCDI01 (sample SAMN15323434, study PRJNA562643) | freshwater metagenome | isolation source: river surface water | place: USA:Blue River Watershed | collected 2017-08-15
AATATCTCATCTCCTATAACTCTTACATTACTAACATTAGGAACTTTTGAAATAAATGATAATATATTCTTCTTAAGTTCTGTTTCTGTTTGGTTGGGTAGTTCAAAAACCTTTTTATATACTACACTATTGTTTTCTATTACAAAATTCTCCAATGAGGTTAATTCATCCTGTGAAAATGATGTTATAGAAATAATTAAAATTGAAAGTGTTATTAGTATTTTTTTCATTGTATGTGTTTAAACAACACTAATATACATTTTATTTATAATATACTAACTCCTCATTTTCTTTTGTTTTTTATTTCTGTGTAAATATCGGATAATAACATACTATCCGTTTTAATACACTCCATAAACCATTCTTTCCTATCTCTTATTTTCTTTAATTCTTCTCTATCCATTTTTAGTCTGATTAGATTCATTCTTTTATTTTTTGGAGTATCATACATCTGTTGGATACTCTTTTGTCTAACTACATTTTCTAAAGATGAATGGATGTCTTTTAGTTTATCTAATAAGTCACCCAATACTGATGGTTCTAAACTATCAAAATCCTTATTTATCTTATTAAGGATACTTTTATATAATTGAATGTCTGTTTTATGTAAGAAGAGTGATAAGTCCATTGTCTATCAAATGTGTGTGTTAAAAAGGGTCTATATAGGAAAAATTTGGTTCGGTATTTAAAGGGGTCAGATTGAGTATTTAGTAACTTGAATCTTTTGAGTTACATGAAACTCGGATTACTCTTTTGTGTTATAACTACCTCAATACCCATTTGATTGTAATGTTCTTTTATTTCTGTAATCTTAAAGAGTCTCTTCCCATTTAGTTTAACTCCTTTCGGGAACTTATCTTCTCTAATCTTTTTATAAAGGGTGTATTTGTTTATTCCCAATTCATTACTTAATTCTTCAATTCCTAATAGTGGTTCAAATGTTATCATATGTGTAGTTTAGTATAAGTATTCAGTTTTTATTCTTTAATCTCTGATATAGTATTATATATTTCCAAAGGATACAATCCACCCTCCCTCCAAACCAAACAGATTTGAAAGTAGGGTAGGAATAATCTCTCCAAATGGAGGGACAAGTTGTGTTACCACAACTACATAGTGTTTCCTTAACCTTTAATTGAACTCACCATGTAACCACCCGATTGGTTTCACTTTTTAGTCTCGTATTTCAACGATGTCCAATCTACATTTATAATAGTTCTTTTTTGAAGTAGGGTGTTTTCCAAAACCAACAAAAGGTGTTACTATCAACTTTTCAGAACATTATTATGATGTTCCTACATTGATATATATCAAACCAAAAACCCAAACGAACATTTTTTACCATCTTTTTTTAAAAAATACCACCTTTAACCATTTTTGTTTCAGTATTACTATAATTGAAACTAGGGACCATTGATAATCAACAAGATATGATTCCACTAAACTATTTAGTTTCAAAAATGAGAAATTTTGGTTATTTCCGAAACATTACATATTTTTGTCATGTAATAACAAAATCTAGTATTATGACAACATCTAAATACACAACATCGGATTATTTAACCCCTGAAGAGATTAATCGTTTAATCCGTTATTTTAAGAGATTAGGGAATCATCAGATGGAACTATTAATTGAGTTTGGGGTTAAAACCCTCCTTCGTTACTCTGATTTATCTAGAATCAAATGGGAGGATGTTATTGGTAGAGAAACCCTTGTTTTGAATGAAAAGAAGACAAATAAGAGGAGGGAAATCACTTTAGGAAGAAGTATTAGGGAACGAATTGAAATGGTCCATAATCAACTCGGTAATCCCAATAATGAGGAGTATATCTTCAGTTATTCCCTTCAATATGTGAACCGTTTACTCAAAGAAGGTGGGAAAGATGTTAAGATTAGAAATAAGAATATCTCAAGTCACTCATTTAGAAAAAGTGGAAGTAGATACATTTGGGAATCAAATGGTAATTCTGATGAGTACTTAATTAAACTTTCTTCTATTCTGAACCATAGTAGTACTTCTATTACTCGTAGATACCTCGGTATTTCAAAAGAGGAAATCAAAGACATTTATCACTCTTTTGATGAATTACTGTAATTTTAGATATATCCCTAACAATCAGTTTAGTATATAATGGAAAACAAAATACTTTTTAACTATAATAATCACTTTGTTGTTCAAAATGACATCGGTGATATAGAAGTAATAAATGAATCAGGAGATAAGTTCTATATCAGATTGGATGATTCTAAAACCAATGGGAATAGAAAATTGGTTGAAATGGATTTTATACAACAATTGAAAAGTTCAATTGAATATATTGATTGGGTAACAATAACTAAGAAAACGAAAAACTAAAATGTCTAAACACCAAGAACTTTCATCATTCATTTGGAATGTATGTGATGATGTATTAAGAGGATTATTTAAACAACATGAATATGGAGATGTAATTCTTCCATTTGTTGTTTTAAGGAGATTAGATTGTGTATTAGAACCTAATAAGGATGAAATATATAAACTTTATGAGGAGTATAAGAGTAAAGTGGATGACCCTTCTCCAATTATTAAGAATACAGTAAAGAAGGAGTTCTATAACTATTCTAAGTATGATTTGGTTCGTTTGAAATCAGACCCGAAGAACATATATATTAACTTTCAGAACTATATCAATGGATACTCAAAGAATGTTTATGAAATAATTGAGAACTTTCAATTTGAAAAACCAGTAGAGAAACTGAATAAGAGTAATAAACTATATCTCTTAATTGATAAGTTTACTGAAATTGATTTACATCCAAGTGTAGTAGATAACCATACAATGGGACAAATCTTTGAAGAACTACTTCGTAAGTTTTCAGAGATGAGTAATGAAACTAGTGGAGAACACTACACACCTCGTGATGTAGTTAAATTATTAGTTTCATTAGTTTTTTCAGAGAATAAGGAAGATTTACAAGGAGAAGGTAAGATTCGTTCAATCTTTGACCCTTGTTGTGGTACTGGAGGTATGTTGACAACTGGGAAGGAATGGATAATAGAAAATATAAATCCAAATATTGAAATCAAAACAAGTGGACAAGAACTAAATCCTCAAACTTATTCTATTTGTAAATCAGATATGTTGATTTCTGGAGGTAATCCCGATAATATTAAATTAGGTTCATCTCTTTCCGAAGATGGATTTCAAGGTGACAGATTTGATTACATGATAACAAATCCTCCATTCGGAGTCAGTTGGAAAAGTGAGGAGGAGTTTGTAGTTAATGAATCAAATAATCCACAAGGTAGATTTTCAGTTGGAACACCTCGTACATCAGATGGTTCATTACTTTTCTTACAACACATGATTTCAAAAATGGAAACAAAGGGTTCTCGTATTGGTGTTGTATTTAATGGTTCTCCATTGTTTACTGGAGATAGTGGAAGTGGTGAGAGTGAGATTCGTAAATGGGTCATTGAGAATGATTGGTTGGAAACAGTGGTTCAACTTCCTGACTCATTATTTTTTAATACTGGAATTACAACTTATATATGGATTGTAAACAACAAGAAGAAACCAAATCGTAAAGGAAAGGTCCAGTTAATAGATGGTTCTAATTTATTTAAACCAATGAAGAAATCATTGGGAAGTAAGAGAAAAGAAGTTTCAGATGAACAAAGGGATTTCATCCTTAAAACTTATACTGATTTTAAGGAATCTGAAATCTCTAAAATATTTCCAAATCAATTCTTTGGATTTACAAAGGTTACAATTGAACAACCATTAAAAGAGAATGGAGAAGTTGTTAAAGATAAGAAAGGGAATATTAAAACTGATGGTTCTTTAAGAGATAATGAAAGGATTCCATTGGATGTAGATATTGATGAATACTTTGAAAGAGAAGTTAAACCTCATTTACCTGAAAGTTTTGTGGATAGAAGTAAGGATATTGTGGGATATGAAATCAACTTTACAAAATATTTCTATCAATATAAACCACTTCGTTCTCTGAGTGAATTAACTAAAGAACTATTGGATTTAGAAAAGGAATCAGATGGTTTATTAAATAAACTCATAAAATAAGTTTTATGAAAAGAGTTAGTGACTATCTTATAAGGTTAGATAAAACCTACCTTTTTGATGAAGAATACAATATAATCATTGATGAAAGTGATGTGATTAATTCTGAAAATATAGAAAATTTATATCAAGAATTTTTAAAAATAAAAGAAATAGAAATTGGATTAATTAACGATTTAAAAAGAATTAGAGGATACTACTGTATCAAAACTTCCAAGGTTATTTATTCAATACAAATATATGAATTTGAATTGAATAATATTTCTAAATATACTTCAAGTGTTATCAATGAAAAATATATAACTCATTTGAAAATATTAAAAGATTTACTTGAACATTCAAATTTTGAAAAATATTTAGAATCTATTCCAAAGGATTTAAGAGTTTATAAATTTATTGAGTTCACACGAAAACCCCAAAAGAGTACATTATTATATCATTGGAGAAATGGAAAGGAATTATGGGAGTTAGATGACAAAAAATTTTGGGAGTATGTGAGATTCCTATGGACGAATTATTCGGATGATGTATCGTCAAATAGACAATATTGGTTAGAACTATTTACAAACACAAGGAACTATAAAGAATATTTTATGAATCTTGAGGAAAGACAATTTCTTGAAAATCTTCCAGATGAATTTGAAGTTTTTAGAGGTTATTCAAGGTCTAAACCTTCTGAAAAAATGAAACTTGAAAATCTTGGATTTTGGGATAAACAGTGGTTTGGTGATATGGGATTTTCCTATACACTTTCAAAAGATATTGGTATGAAGTATTCAGATAAATACAAAATATACAATCGTGAGTTTGATGATACAAATTATTATAAAATGGAGAATGATTTATATCATGGTTTGATAAAAAAATCAGATGTTTTATTCTATTTTAATGGAAGAAAGGAAAATGAAATAATAATTGTAAAAACACATGGACATTATGTTTTTTAAATAAATTAAATGAGAAAATATCAATCATATAAACGTACTTGTATAGAATGGGTTGAAGAGATACCAACTAGTTGGGAGGAAACTAAGTTGAAATATGTTGGAAACTTGTATGGAGGTTTGACTGGAAAAAGTGGGGAAGATTTTAAACAAGTAGATAATCCTAATAATAAACCTTACATTCCTTATACCAATATTTTCAGAAATACATATATCTCAAAGAGTCATGTTGATTATGTTGTATTAAATGATGGAGAGAATCAGAATAAAGTAGAGAAGTTTGATTTATTCTTCTTGATGAGTTCTGAAACTTATCAAGATTTAGGTAAATCTTGTATTCTAATAGATGATATTGACGAGTTGTATCTTAATAGTTTTTGTAAAGGTTTTAGAGTTAATAGAAATGATATTAGTCCATTATTTCTGAATTATCAATTATTAGGAAGTGTACATAAAGAACTAATTTCTATTGAAGGGAGAGGATTTACTAGAATCAATCTTCGTCAAGATAGATTAAATGAAACACCAATTTTCTTACCTCCACTCAAGGAACAACTACAAATCGTTCAATTCTTGGATGAAAAAACCGAGTTGATAGATAAGTTGATTTCAACGAAAGAACGGAAAATTACCCTCTTAAAAGAACAAAGAACATCACTCATTAATCAGGTTGTTACAAAGGGATTAAATCCAAATGTAAAAATGAAGGATAGTTGTGTTGAATGGATTGGGGAGATACCTGAGATGTGGTTAATGGGAAAGATTAAATTTTTATCCGAAATTATAAGTAAAGGAACCACACCGTCAACTGTTGGGAGAGAAGTACTAGAAGTTGGTAATATATTTTATGTGAAAGTTGAAAACATAAAGGAAGGATATGTTGGAGTCCCCCCATCTTATTTTATAGATGAGGAGACTGATAAAATTTTAAGTAGGTCATCATTAAAAGAAAATGACATTCTTGTTGTAATTACAGGTTCTACAATAGGGAAAGTTGTAATTCTACCAAAAGAGTTTACTCCATCTAATACTAATCAGGGTATTTCATTTGTTAGGTTGAAAAACAAGTCTAATGTTAGATTTGTTTGGTATTGGTTAAGTACAGAAATAATTCAAGATAGAATAAAAGTAGTATGTACTCAGTCTACTCAACCTAATCTTTCAATGGAGGATTTAGGTAATTTTTCAATTCCACTTCCTAGTGAATTAGAACAACTCCAAATTGTTGTATATCTAGATTCTAAAACTAAAGAAATTGACGATTTAGTTAAATTAGAACAAAAGAAGATTGATTTATTAAAACAATACAGACAATCACTTATTTCAGAAGTGGTTACTGGAAAAATTAAAGTTACTAAGTAATGGAATATAATCCAGTATATAATAGTAAATTGTTTTCTAATTTAGAAAAAACTAATTATACTAAAAAGAATAGTGGTATTGATTGGATTGGTGAAATACCAAATCATTGGGAAGTTATAAAACTTGGATTTGTAAGTAAACCTATTTCTGGTACTCTTGTAGAGTTTGATGAATTATTACATACAAAAGAAAATGATTGTAAAAGGTTTATTACAATTATGGATTACACAACAAATGAAATCCCAAGGTATGTAAATTTAAACAGAAGAACATGTGATGTAACAAAAGAAGATATTGTTATGGTGAGGTACGGTACAACCTCAGGTTCTGTTTATAGAGGGATAGAAGGTGTTTTAGGAAATAATCTTTTTAAAATATCTGTATCTGATAAATTGAATATAGATTTTTTATTTCATTATTTAAAACAACCAGGATTTTATAAAACATTAATTTCAGAAAGAACTGGAATATATCCGGAAATTGGATTTAGTGTTTATAAAAATCAAAAAATAGTATTACCACCAATAGAGGAACAAATAAAAATTAGTGAAATTCTAACAAATTATAACCAAAATATAAATGAAATGATTTTCAATAATGAAAAGAAAATTTCACTTTTGAAAGAAATTTATAATACAATTAGTTTAGATTTTTTATCTGGAACTTTTAATCTTACTTAAAATGAGTAACCCATCAGAAAAACGATTTGAAATCCACATTGAACAATCCTTAAATCAACAAGGATATTCATCTATTCATTTTAATGAGTATGATAGAACATTATGTTTAATCCCAAAAGAGGTTATTGGATTTGTTAGAAAAACACAACCTAAGGAATGGGATAAACTAGAACTTCAATATGGTTCAGATACCGAAAATAAGTTCCTCAAAAGATTAACCGATGAGATAGGTAAAAGAGGGGTTATTGATGTACTTCGTAATGGGGTTAAAGATAGAGGTTCAAATTTCAATTTGGTATATTTTGAACCCAAAAGTGGTTTAAATAAGGAACACCAAGAGTTATATAAACAAAACCAATTGGTAGTTGTAAGACAACTTCACTATTCTTTGAAGAATGAGAACTCCATTGATATGGTTCTTTTCGTTAATGGTGTTCCAATTGTAACTATGGAGTTGAAGAATGAACTTACAAATCAAAATATACTTAATTCTGAAAAACAATACAGAAAGGATAGAGACCCTAAAGAACCATTATTAACCTTTCAGAGGTGTATAGTTCACTTCTGTGTTGATAATGATAAAGTATCTATGACAACGGAATTGAGGGGTGAGAAAACGTTCTTTTTACCCTACAATAAGGGAATAGAGAACCCAATGAACCCTAATGGGTACAAATCCCATTATTTATGGGAAGAAGTACTCACTCCATCATCAATTTTAGATATTTTAGAAAACTTCGTTCACCTTTCGGAGGAGAAAGAAAAGGAATGGGATAATGAGAAAGGTAAGGTTGTAGAGAAAACTAAATACCTATTGGTATTTCCGAGGTATCACCAATTAGATGTTATCCGTAAACTAAAGAGAACCATTATTGAGGAAGGAACTGGTAATAATTACTTAATTCAACATACCACTGGTTCAGGTAAATCATATTCAATTGGTTGGTTATCTCACTTACTTACTTCACTTTACCGTTCTAAAGTGGATACCCAAAGAATATTTGATACCATCATTGTGGTTACAGATAGAAAGGTATTAGATAAACAACTTCAAAACACCATCAAACAATTAGAACAAACCGTTGGGGTAGTTAGTAAGGTAGAGGATGGTTCAAAACAACTAAAAGAGTATTTGGAAAAAGGGAAGGATATTATCATTACCACCATCCAAAAGTTCCCATTCATTTCAGAGGAGATTTCCAATATTAACTCAAAAACATTCGGGATTATCATAGATGAGGTTCACTCTTCACAAAGTGGTGAGAACTCTAAACATCTAAAAATGTCTATCTCTAAAGGAGAGGATATGGATGGAGATGGTGATGTAGATTACGAGGATGTAATTAGAGAGGAGATTAGAAGTAGAGGTAAACAAAAACATATCTCATTCTTTGGGTTCACTGGTACTCCAAAAAATAAAACCTTGGAGTTGTTTGGAAGGAAGGATGAGAATGGGAACTTCGTTTCATTCCATTCCTACACTATGAAACAATCCATTTTTGAGGGTTTCACTTTGGATGTACTTCAGAACTACACTACATACAAAAGGTGGTTCAAATTGGTTCAGAAGGATGATGAGGATGTACAATTACCTGAGGGTAAGGTTAAGAAGGAGTTAGTTAATTATGTTGATTCCCATGAAGAAACTATTTCACAAAAGGTGGGAATCATATTGGAACACTTCATTAATAAAACTTCCAAAACGATAGGTGGTAGAGGTAGGGGTATGGTGGTAGTTCGTTCACGATACCATTGTGTGTTATTCCAACAAGAGATGAAGAAACAAATGAAAAAGTTGGGATTACCTTATTCATGTCTAGTTGGGTACAGTGGAACAATCAAATTACATAGTAGAGAGGTAACTGAGGATATACTTAATAATGAAAACGGATTAGGTAAAGGAGTTTCAATACCTGAGGGGATGAAGGACCCGAGTTACAGAATACTAATTGTTTCAAGTAAGTTCCAAACTGGGTATGATGAACCATTACTCCAATCAATGTTTGTTGATAAAAAACTAAATGGGGTTCAGTGTGTCCAAACCTTGTCAAGATTGAACCGAGTAACAAGAGGTAAAACAGATACATTCGTTTTAGATTTTGTAAATGATACCGATGAAATCGTTGAATCATTCCAACCATTCTTTACTACAACAGTTATGGTAGGAGAAACCGACCCTAATAAGTTGTACGATGTAGAAACTAAAATCAAATCCTTCAACTTATTCACTCAATATGAAGTGGATGATTTTTGTAAGTTGTTCTATGATGATAAAGAAACCGATGAACAATTACAACCAATCCTCAATAGAGTAGTAAATAAGTGGAAGGAGATAGATAATCAAGAACAAAAAGATGAGTTTAAATCACATATACAATCCTATGTCCGTTTGTATGGGTATATCTCTCAAATCATCTCTTTTGAGGATATTGAATTGGAGAAGTTATTCATTTTCCTAAAGTATGTAAATAAGAAGTTACCTAAAGAAGAATCTGAGAGATTGAAAATATCAGATTCTATTGATTTAGATTCACTTCGTATCCAAAAGATAGGAGAACATCAATTGAGTTTAGAAGATAAACAAGGTGAAATTGAACCATTCTCTCCAGATGGTTCAAATGTAACAGTTGAAGAACCAATGGATTTCCTATCTGAAATCTTAAAGAAAATTAATACTGTATTTGGAAGTGATTTAAGTGAGGAACATAAACTGAATCTGAAACGAGTTACAAAACAGGTATATAGTTCTGATGATTTAAATAAGGTAATGGAGGGTGACAACTCTGAACAAAATAAGAGGAAGAAGTTGGAGGAAATCACCAAACAGGTCCTTTTGGGATATGTGAACGACCAATTTGATTTTTATAAGAAGATGGAGAATCCACAATTAATCAACTTATTAACTAATGAGTTATATAAGAACTACTCTAATAAAGGTTTATATTAGTGTTTTCATACTTTCTCTCATTGGATGTGATATTCAAGAGAAGAAGGACCGAAAATCAAAATCAACTTATGTTAAACCATACGTTACTCAAAGTGGTAAGTTGGTAAGTGGTAGAGTTCGTAAAAGTTGGAGTTCATCACCTAATAGGATTAAAAATCAGAATAGGAGTAAATCGTATTACAACAGAAATCCTAATAGAAGGAAGTTGAGAAAAGAATTGAAATCAAATTAATAATTATTTCAATTCCCTCACTAAAAATTGAGAAGGTTTATCATAATAATTTATTGGGGTTAAATTTCCGTCAATTAAATTATAATTAAATGTATATCTTCCTAATATTTGTCCTCCGTATGAGTTAGTTCCATAACAATCTAATTTCACTTGATACATCATTACTAAATTTTTTATTGAATCATTATGTTTTAAATAAATTTCTTCACTTGTTTTTAGTAAATCTAATATTATTGATTCTTTTATAAATTTAAAATCTTTCTTTTCTATTTGAGATTTTAAAAAAGTAATATTTTTTTCTAAACCTTCTCCTAATTTCACTGGGGTAGATTCAATTTTTAATAGTTTGAATGAATACGGGTCTTTAAAAGTTTTTTCAACATAAATGTCTCTAAAAGTTTTTACTATCTTTTTGTCCATTTCATTTAATGAGTTAATATCAACCTGACTGAATGATAATGTTGAGAATAGTAATGTAATCCAAACTAAGATTATTTTTTTCATTTTATTTTAATTTGATAATTCTTGAAATTTTCTTCTGAATTCTAATGGGTTCTTTATTGAAACAAAATATTCTTTTGTTCCACCTGTTCCAATCACACCAATACTACCATACCCTAACATCCTTCCTAATAAACTTTGATTAACATTCACACTTTCAATTTTTGATAAGTTTAGTTCTAATGTTCTTCTACTTAAAATTCCAGTTTTTATTATTAACCTTTTATTTGTAATTCCAAATTCAGAATATTTGGAAACTAAAAAAGGATAGATTCCAGATGTGAATAAAGTCAAAATAAAATTATTAAAATATAAAATCCAATGGTATTTAGTCTCGTAAATCAGAAATTCATCCTTTATAAGATTGTTGTTTATATATTTTCCCATTTATATTGATTTTATTTTTTGATTTAAAAGGAACATTAAGTAATCCAAATCGGTATTTTTATCAAATTTTACTCTATAAACATTTCCTTTTACTCCACTTTTCCATTCCCATGAACCTTCTTCAGTAATACCTTTAGGGTCATCTATATCAAAGTAATTTTTAGATTTTGTTCCATCTGGATTTACATTACCTCGTCCCATCCCAATAGTAATATGATTTTTTCTAAATTTTACATAACATATCATCTTAGTTTCACCTAGAAAGGAGATATAAGGTTTTATGATACGAATTGAAACACTGTCAAGTTTTAATATTCTTTCTTTAAAATCGTTCCATTTTTCAAGTGTTTCAGAGTCTAATTTATTAGTATGAAACTCCTCATCAACTACTTGTATTTCCTTACTTACACTTTCAATTATATTAGAACTTTCTACATTGGAGAGGGTATCAATACTTTCTTTTGAAGTTGAATTGTGTTTATTTAAAACAATAGTTTCATTATCAAATCTTTTGATTTCCCATAATTCAAATGGTAAATTCTTAAAGTTTACACTATTTCTTTGGTATGAACTGAATGATTGAGATATGAATAGGATTCTAGATTGTGTCCAATCCACATCATCTCTTTTAAGAGTTTTATTCAATCTTTCATTATACTCAATTATAAACTCTGATTTATTATTCAACATAAGAGATAGGTAGGAGTATCCTTGGTCTATAACCGAATAACTACTTCCTTTCTTATATTCAATTAAAACAAAGGAATTTGTTTCATTATCATAACATAGAGTATCTATTCTAAACTCACCAATAGGGAACTCTGAACGAACGAATTCTAACCCAAAGAAGGATTCTGTATTCTTTTCTATAACCTCCTGTATATCCTTTTCTAATTTGAACGGATTCAGTTCTACAACCTCAACCTTATTATTCTTAATATTGAATACTTCCATTTATCTTGTATTATATGATAAATTTACCTAATAATTTTTAACTTATAATTTTACCTATTTTCACCATTAAAATATCGGTTATGTTTCCATAACCAAATCGGTTATGTTTTATGAATATTCATAATTTAAGTATTGATAATCAATAAGTTATGAAGTCAACTCTATCCTGTCTTCCCGACCAAAAAAGAAAGCAATAGCCTCAACGAAAGTTGAGGCTTTGTTATTTCAGAAATAAGCGATTCAAGCTTGCTTGAAATCGCGCATGAGTGAAATAACAAAAAGCCTAATGAATTATATTCATTAGGCTTTTGCTTTAATGCTTTTGCACTATGGGAAGAAAAGGATCACCGAACGAAGTGAGGAAATCCTTTTATGCTTTTGACCTTGCTAAATGATTGATCACCCTCCTGCATTTTAAAACAATAGTTATGATACCACCAATTGGAACCA
>JACCDI010956667.1_pt1 | contig 12517 bp, 8 predicted proteins | sample 7442791 | NCBI WGS metagenome assembly JACCDI01 (sample SAMN15323434, study PRJNA562643) | freshwater metagenome | isolation source: river surface water | place: USA:Blue River Watershed | collected 2017-08-15
AGATGCGAAGAAATATGCTCAAAAAGCTGCTGCTCGGAAGGCCTTATTCAATGCTATCTACATGGATGCCACAACGCACAAAACGGTGAAATCAGGCGTAAAAGCGGCGACGATGGGACCACCAAATGCTGCCGCTGTTACGGGGAAAACCGACAAAGGCCAGTTGGTCGATACACAAGCTTCCTACGCCATTCCATTGGCATTAGGTATTTTCGATGCGACGAATAAACCATTCGCGGTCGCGGGATTGGTGGAAACGGTGAAGCGCTCGAATACGGATGATGGCGGTGTGGCGCGTCCACCCTATTCCTTGATGACAGGGTTTATTGGAACTGCATCCATCAGTGAGGCTTTAGCAGCAAATGGCCAACATGCCGAAGCTTATCGCTTATTAACGCAAAAGACCTATCCATCTTGGTTGTATTCCGTAGCCAATGGGGCGACGACAATTTGGGAGCGCTTGAATTCGTACACGGTGGAGAATGGATTTGGAGGAAATAACAGCATGAATTCGTTTAATCATTATTCGTTTGGCGCGGTGGCGGCCTGGATGTACAATCATTCGTTGGGCATTCAGCGCGATATCGATTCTCCGGGATTCAAGCATTTCTATTTACGACCTATTCCGGATCCGACAGGCGTGTTAACGCATGCCAAAGGGCATATTTCCAGTATGTATGGAAAGATTGTGAGTGGCTGGGAAGTAAAAAACGGTCGGGTGACTTATATTTTTGAAGTGCCTGCGAACACTTCGGCACAATTGACCTTGCAGGTGAAAGAGGGCGCGCGCATCACGGAAGGAACACGTAAATGGAAAGCAACGAGCGCTTCGTTTGTGCAGGAATTAGCGAGCGGGAAATATGTGTTTGAAGTAGAGTAACCCCCCACTTACCTTTGGCAAACCTTGGAGGATTGCCAAAGGTATAGGCTTGGAATCATAATTTTGAACTATAAACTGATAAAATCGATACCATGCATAGATTTATCACAATCATTTTATTTTCCATTGCACTTAACGCATTCGGCCAAATCAAACTCCCCGCTTTGGTTGGCGATAACATGGTGCTGCAACGCGACAAGCCCACGACCATCTGGGGATGGGCAAGTCCAGGAGAAAAAATTCGTATAGAAACCCGTAATAAAGTCATTAAAACTCAAAGCGATCAAACGGGGAAATGGACAGCTCAATTACCCGCCTTTTCATCAGGAGGGCCATTCGATATGCGCATCAATGAAGTCCTTATTCACCATGTACTTTGGGGCGATGTGTGGTTGTGTGCGGGACAGTCCAACATGGTTTTGCCCATGGAACGTGTGAAAGAATTGTATTCCGAAGAAATCAAAAAGGCCCAATACCCACAGATACGTAATTTTTTCATCCCAACGGTCTCGAGCAAGATTCAAGAAAAAACCGATTTGCCAAAAAGCGTTTGGCAGGAAACCAATCCCCAAAGCGTCCTCAGCATGGGAGCGGTCACTTATTTCTTTGCCCAAAAACTATTTGAAAAAACGCACATACCCATCGGCATCATCAATGCCAGCGTGGGCGGCTCGCCCATCGAATCATGGCTAAGCCTAGACCAATTAAAACAATTCCCAGCCTACGCGCAGGATACCACACGCATCCAAGCCGCGGCGGTAACCAAATCATTGCCCGACAAAGGATTAACCGAATCCGTAAAATGGTTCGAAACAAATTACCAGCCGCAAGGCTGGAAAAACTACTTCATTCCTGGATTTTGGGAAGATCAAGGACTCGGGAATCTCAATGGCGTGGTGTGGTTCCGCAAAGAAATCGAACTGACTGCTGAGCAAGTAAATCAACCTGCCAAAATCTTCATGGGTCGGATTGTGGATGCCGATGAAATGTATGTCAATGGTACGCGAATCGGGAATATCACCTACCAATATCCACCCCGTCGCTACGAAGTCAAACCAGGTATTTTGCATCCCGGGAAAAACATCCTCGTTATCCGCGTGAGCAATCAAGCAGGAAAAGGAGGCTTTGTTCCCGACAAACGCTATGAATTGCAATTAAGCAACGAATCCCTTTCGCTGATGGGTCCATGGCAATATAAAGTGGGCGCCGTTTGGAATCCCAATCCCGAGGTTTCAACTGCACAGATGTATTTCCCAACGGCCCTGTACAATGGTATGATTGCACCGATCATACCGTATGGCCTGAAGGGAATTCTGTGGTACCAAGGCGAATCCAATACAGGGAAGCCAAACGATTACGGAGACTTATTAAAAACATTGGCCGCGAATTGGCGCGCGAAATTCCAACAAGATGAATTACCCTTTTATTTTGCGCAATTGCCCGGTTTTGGAGACCGACAATTTCTTCCGGTGGAAAGTAACTGGGCGCAATTACGCGAAGCCCAACGAAAGGCTGAAAGCGAAATTCCAAACAGTCGAATGGTCGTTGCGATTGATTTAGGCGAATGGAATGACATCCACCCCTTACGCAAAAAACCCTTGGGCGAACGCTTTGCTGATGCGGTGACGAAGGAACCCGCGGGGCCGGAAATTAAGAAAGCAATACGAAAGGAAAACAAAATTGAATTGGAATTTAAACCTGATGGAGGTCTATTGAAAATCGACAAACACGATGAAAACCAATTGCAATATTTCGCCATCGCAGGGAAAGATCGCAAATTTGTTTGGGCCAAAGCCTACATCGAAAACAACAAAGTCATCGTTTCTTCAGAAGAAATAAGGGACCCCTATTTCGTGCGATATGCTTGGGCAGATAATCCCGAAGGGAATTTGACAAACGAAACCGCTTTGCCGGCTGGACCCTTTGAGATTGAAGCTAAGTAATTCGATGATTTTTGATGTACATCGAAGGTGACATCCCTTCATGTTTCTTAAACACCCGATTGAAATAAGACAGGTTTTCAAATCCCGATTCATAGCAACAAATGCTGATGGGTTTGTCTTGTAACAATAGCTGCTTCGAATAATTGATCCGGTATTGATTGACAAAATCCGTGTAGGTTAGCAAAGTCGTTTTCTTGATGTAGCGACAAAAAGCCGGAACCGTTAGACTCAATTCCTCGGCAATCAGTTCCGTATTAATCTTGTCTTGAAAATGTTTCTCCACATATTGATACACCCGCGCCATCCGTTCCTGTTGTTTCAAAACTTGCTGGCTCGCAATAGGCCGAACGCGTAAAGAAATCGACGTATCACTTTCCGCTAATAATTGAAAAATATGTAATAACTCGACAAATTGGTCAAAACGACTCAACGATGGAATCAACTTCATGCGTTCCCCGACCAAACGTTTCGTTTCACCATCAAAGGCTAATCCCGAATTGGCCCGTTCCATCAATGCTCGCACTTTTTGCATTTCAGGAACCTGCCCCATGCGGACTTGAAAATAATCGGGTGGGAATTGAATCACAACCGTCTCCACACGTGTTTTGGCGCCGTAATCAAAATTCAAATGCGGAATATTCGAACCAATTAAGGCTAAATCTGATCCATAATAGGTCGAAACATGATCGCCAATGTGCCGTATTCCGCGTTCCGCTTCCACATAGACCAATTCGATTTCGGGGTGAAAATGCCAATAAAATACTTCGTTGAGCTGCGGCGTCAGCAACAAGCGAAACGAACTCTCCGAGTCGGGTTGAATCTGTTCTAATTTTAATTTCATTGACATAAATACGCCTGATTTAAACCCAATTTATCAATAAATATTAATACAGTACAATTATTTGTCAATAAGGGGTTAATCGGCAAGCGATAAAATGTAGAGATTTGTCAAAAGAATTTAACCTTACCCGCTATGCAAAACGAAACCATGATTCCGAACAATGCGCATTATGACATTCCCGGAAATCCGTCGACTGCTAAAAGCAGCCAATTATCCTTAAACAATCGCCCAAATGGCGAAGCCTTGCGCGTATTGACCGAAGACGATTGGACATTTTGGAAACACAATGGCTACATCGTCATTAAGCAAGCCGTTCCAAGAGAACAAGCACTGGAGACAGCAAAATTCCTTTGGGAATTTGAGGAAAAAGATGCCAATAATCCAGAGACTTGGTATACAGCTCCGCGGGCAGAAATGAAAATGAAGGAGCTAGGAGGAACGGGCATGGTGGAATGTTATAACAACCAACATCTTTGGAATAACCGCCAAATGCAACGCGTTTATGATGCCTTTGTGGATATTTGGGGGACCGAAAAATTATGGGTGACGATTGATCGCGCGAATTTAAATTTCCCGATCCGACCCGGCCACGAATACAAAGCTTTCATCCACTGGGATTACGATCCAGAAACTAAACCCGTTCAAGTCCAAGGCGTATTAGCGCTTGTGGACCAAACAGACGAAAATATGGGTGGATTCCAATGCATCCCGGAATTATTTAGAAACTACGATACTTGGAAATTAACACAACCCGAAAACCGTGATCGTTTCAAACCAGACACGACGGGCTTCACCCCAACCAAAGTAAAAATGGAGGCTGGCGATTTATTAATCTTCAACAGCCTGCAACCCCATGGCATTCGGGCGAATAACAGTGATCAAGTACGCTGTGCTCAATACATTTCCATGATGCCGGCTGAGGAAGACAATGCAGCTTTGCGCGAATGGCGCGTGAATTCCTGGAAAAACCGTATCGCGCCTGAGGGATATGCCTTCCCAGGCGACCCGCGCAACTGGGAACAAACGAAATATGATACTGCCAAACTCAATCCTTTGGGAGAAAAAATCCTCGGACTAAGCAAGTGGTAATGAAAAGGCTCAAGAAATCTTGAGCCTTTTTTGTTTGATTTGTATAAGTAAGTATTTGATTATTATATAAAATATCCGCCTATTGCCCGTTACCTTTGTTTGATTTATTTCAAATTCATCAAACGATCATGGAACAAGTTGAAAGTTTAAGGGAATTTTATGAACGCAAGTTCAATTGGATTCCCGAGAATTTAAGCAAGGATTGGGGGCACTTTAATGTCTTTAAACTAGACCCCTACATTGGTTCTGGAGCTAAGCCTGTACCCTACCGAAGGCGAGATTTTTACAAGATTACCTTGGTTAAAGGATCAGGCACAATTTACTATGCCAATAAAATCGTCAAGGTAAAGGAAAATGCTATTGTTTTCTCGAATCCACTTGTGCCTTATAAATGGGATTCAACGGAAAACTTAAGCACAGGGTATTTCTGTATTTTCAATAATGATTTTTTTCATCAATACGGTAACTTTTCCAGCTATTCGCTTTACCAACCTACGGGGGCGCCGGTCATTGAACTAAGCGACACAGGCTATCAGCAATTTCAACAAATTTTCGAGCGGATGCTCGAGGAAATCAATTCGGAATACATCCACAAATATGACATGCTGCGAAATCTGGCATTAGAAATGATGCACACAGCGCTCAAATTAGAGCCTGCAAATTCGACCCGCTATACACCTGGAAACGGCAATCAAAAAATCGCCATGTTGTTTTTGGAGTTGCTAGAACGTCAATTCCCCATCGAAGGGGCGCACAATAAAATCAAGTTAAAAACCCCATCAGATTTCGCAAACCAACTAGCTGTCCATGTGAATCATCTGAATCGTGCGGTCAAAGAAACAACCGTTAAAACGACCTCCCAACTCATCGCAGATCGCATTAGCCAAGAAGCTAAGTTGATTCTGTCACATGGGGAGTGGAGTATTGCCGAAATGGCTGACGCATTAGGCTTCAATGAAATAAGTTATTTCAATCTATTTTTTAAAAAACATGTGGGTGTCAGCCCTGTGAAATATAGAAAAAACATATCCCATGAAAAACATTAAGCATGTCTTGAAATTTACCCTTTTACCTATCGAAAATCGTACCCTTGTTCCTTCTTCTGAAAACCTCCTTATGAAATTTTTAACAACAGTCTGCCTTATCTTGTTCGTACAATTCACAAGTTTAGCTGAAACACCTGTAGATAGTACCAAAAAGGAAATCCAATTTGCAACAACTGCTTTGATTACCAACAACGGTATTTCCGTCGTACCTATTTTCACCTTAGGAAAACCAGCGACGATCATCAATTTTACTGTGGGAAGGAAGTTCACCTTTGAACCTGAATTCCGCGTTTCCTTGGAGGGGAAACCCTGGTCTTTCATTTATTGGTTTCGCTATAAATTGGCTAAAACATCCAAATTCACCTGGAGCATTGGGGCACATCCGGCCATCATCTTTAAAACAATCCCGGTGACCATCAATGGAAATAACGAACAAGTGTTACGCGCCCAGCGATTTGTTGCAGCCGAAATGTCCCAAAACTACCGCTTCAATAAACACGTAAATCTTGGTTTCTATTATTTAGTAGGCGCAGGAAGTGTGGAAAATAAAACCAAACCCACGAACCTGTTGACTTTGCGTGGCGGATACAATAATGTAGAGCTAGGAAAAGGATTTATTGCAGGAGTCAACACGCAATTAATCTATCTTTTCACAAATGGGGAAGAGGGGTCTTATGTGAACGCATCGCTTACGCTGACTCACAAACAAAGTCCGGTAACGCTTTCCTATTTCTATAACCAACCGATCAACTCTACCATTACCGGCGGAAAAGTGCCGATTTGGAATGTTGGCGCTACCTATGCCTTCAATAAAATGTTTAGCATGAAATAAAAAATGCCCGGTCGTTGCACCGGGCATTTCAATTAACCTAAGGCTTTTCGTGCCTGGCCATCTGGGTTATTAACGAGAGAACACTGATCATCTAAAATCATCGTCTCCCCGTTTGTCTTCGTATAAGGTTTCCAATTCGGTAAGCCTCCGCCATTGGGGTTACCCGTTTTGACAAAGTTCAAAAAGGACTTTGCCATTTTAGTTGATAAGGCCCGAGGGCGTTTGCCTCCTCCGGTATGCGTCAACATCAAGTCGGTGTTGTAAAACCAAAAACAAATATCATCGCAATGGAACGCACGCATACGACCATCGAATAGAGGTGGCTGCCAGCCGAACCAAGAAACATACACGGGCGCTTTGCCTTGTGAGAATTTCGCATCCGCCGCCGCGATAGCACCTTTCCGATTTGAGTTAATCATCGCCCAAATTTCAATCGGTTTCGCATTTGGGAAGTTTTGATGGAAGGCCTCTACAATAGCCGCCGACTGGTCGCCAAAGCGTGGTTTAATTTTGTCAACTACCCCCGCAAGGGTTATCAATTCCAAACTCGCATCTGTACGCGATGGACTGAACTCGTGGAATGTCGTATTGATGATCAACGGAATATCCGCGGAGAAGTGGTTCGGGTCACTAAAGAACGGTTGGTCGTTCATCGTAACACCATCCGCCACAGGTGAAAATCCACCTCGCGTAATGCCCATTTTCTTCGCCTCTTCATTCATTTTCTCCACGGCGCGAGACGTAATATCAATGTATTCACGCCAAGGGATTTGTTGGAGCTTCTCAATTTCACCCACTTTCAAACCCGCCTCTTCCATGACCTTTACACCTAGCTTTTCTGCGTATTCTTTATTAACCCCACCCAAGGACGATCCAGACAATGCAACCGCTTTGTGAAACAATCCTTTGGCAGAAGGCATATTCATCAACGAAGTAACCTTAGCTCCTCCGCCAGATTGCCCAATGATGGTCACATTACCTGCATCTCCACCAAAATGTGCGATGTTGTTTTTGACCCATTCTAATGCCGCAACCATATCTAAATTCCCCACATTTCCTGAATGTGGATGGCCACCTGCCGCCTTAAGATGCGAATATCCAAAGGGTCCCAATCGGTGATTAATTGATACAAAAACGACATTGCCCAAACGGGAAATATTTTCGCCATGATAGCCATCTTGCTCAATTGCATTTCCGTTGGTAAATCCACCACCATGCAACCAGACGATCACAGGACGCTTACTCGAATCAATCGCCGGAGTCCATACGTTCAAGCGCAAACAATCTTCGGATACATCATCGTAATTCCAATGATCGACAAAAGAAGCATAAGCATTCGAATAACGCTTCTCCATGATTTGCGGAGCGGTATTTCCCCACCAAACACAAGGTTTAATCTCCGACCAAGCAGCCGGTTTTTGCGGGGGCATAAACCGATTTTTTCCACTTGTATCCGCACCGTAAGGAATTCCCAAAAACTGATTAATTCCACGCAAAATAAATCCACGTACTTTGCCATATTCAGTTTGTGCTACAGCGATTTGGTCGCCCACGAATAAGACTTGATCGTCTGTACTCGCCGCCACGGAACTTGTCATTTGTTTCCCCACACTAAGTGAGGCTGCTCCCAATCCCAAGGATTGTATAAAATTTCTGCGATTTGATTTCATAGAATATAGGTTGTTTATTTTAGTCCATAAATTTTTACTTGGCGCATAGACCACGGAATCTCGTCGGCTACTTTCGCAATACTTTCCACTAATTTTAAGCGGACAAATTTCGTTTTGACTTGGTCAAAACTCACGATGTTATCCCCTTCTTTTCCTTTGTAATTCGCCACGTGTGTATTCCAAGTTAAACCATCCAATGAGGTTTCGATTTGCATAAGTCGAGGATAGGTCGGTATCATCGTAGGTGCTGCACCCGGAACCGGTTTAGCCGGACGTTTGAATATAGAGGATGAACTGAAGTGGAATTCCGACAAATTCATCGACTGCGGAAATTCAATCTGATACCACATGTCTTTAGCTTGTGTAATGCCGGTCGACCAGCCTTCATAATTAGTTGCACTACGCGGGGAAGCATTTCCACCTACACGCGTGGAAACTGTATTACTCGCGCTGAATTTCCAAGCAGCATCTGCCGGAAACTCCTTAGGCACTTGACTCATGAGGGCTTCAAATTTATACATCGAAGATTGCTTGGCCGTCTTCGCCCGTATCGCCGCAACTTGTTGGGCCGTCACAAACGACGCATCATTCGACAAACCACTACGGATATACGAAACGACATCAGCGATCCATTGGTCCGACTGCTCTTTCATCGGTTGCATCATCCCGCCAGCATAATTCTTCCCTTCGACTGCTCCATCCAAACCGTGCAATAACACGCGCACCGCATATTCGGGATGCGACTGAATGCGGAAACTTCCTGCCAAAGCTGGAGCTAATAGTTTATTGTTACCCGCTGATTTTCCCATGCCGTCATTGCCATGGCATTGTGAGCAAAGTTCCGCAAAAACCAATTCGCCACGTGCCAAAATTTCTTTTTGGTCCTTACTCAATTCTGTTCCATTAAATGGCCCGTTTTGACGAGGCTTAGGAGGCGTGATTGTTTGCTCGCCAACCAGTTTTACACCACCCGAAGGATGCTTGGCTATACTCGCTTTGACCTGTGTTTCTAAATCCGGCGCTTTCACAAATTTCGCAGAAAAAATCGCCTGCATAGCAACTTCCGGATCAGCATCCAACATACCTTTTTCGTACATGGAAGCAAAAGACTTATCCCCTGCTTTGTACAACGTTTCTGAAGCTTTAAGCGCCTGGATGCGGATACGAGGATTTGCATCTGTGCCTAATTTTTGAACCACACTAGCTGGCAATTCCCCGAGACCTTCAAGCGTCCAAAGCGCATGGATTCGACCATTGATCGACGAGCCTTGTAAGGCCATTTGCTTCAAAGCGGGCACGACAGATTTGTCTTTACGTAATACTAAAACTTGCTGCGCCATATCTTGCCACCAGCCATTCGGATGATTTAAGTAACTCACAAGTTTTGCAGAATTTTCATCGTACATACGTGCAGGCTTCTTATCCCGTTCTTTTCCATCATAAGTAATGCGCCAAATCCGACCAAGTCCCACGACTTTGTCCAAACGATATTGATCAATTTTCAAACGCAAATAAGAGTCTTTGGGCGTCCATTGTCCTTCCTGTATAATCCCATGGTACATATCCACAATGTACATGGTTCCGTCGGGGGCCGTGGCCATATCCACCGGGCGGAATAAGGGATCCGTTGATTTTAAAAATTCCGACTTTTGGTCTTGATACACATTATGTAAGGTCGTCAAACCCTCCTTTACAACGGGATTGATTTGTCGGACAATCCGCGCCACAGGTTCCCCGTAAAACAACTGCCCACGTAAAGATGCAGGTAAGCGATCTCCGCGATATATATCATTTCCCGCGGAACCAGTTACGCGATTTAGCGAACCATCGGGTTGGCGAATTTCATCCATTCCGCCCTGCATGTCGGCAACTTTAACCGCCGCACCATACGGAACTTCAAAGCCTTTCGCGAGCTCATTAGGCACATCAAAATTTCCATATTGGATGGGAAATTGGAAGTACGATGGAACCCCTGAGGCCCCACCTTGAAACCATAATTTACCATTATCATCTTGACTAATTCCCCATTGTGCCCGATTCGCGCCGGTCTTTTCTCGGATGATTCCATTGGGCGTTTCGCGAATCCGGAAGGCATTGACGGTACTGTAAAGCCAATTATCCATTCCATAAAACAAGAAGGCTTGTTGGTGTTCCACATTCCCCGAACGGCCATATTTGGTCGTAAAAAGCTCTTTTTTATCTGCCTTTCCATCGCCATTCGTATCCGTGTATTTGTAGATATTATCCGCATCAGACTCCATCGTCAAAACAGCATCTTTGCCATAAGGCAACACAAAACGCGGAAAAATAAGTTTATCGACAAAGGTCGTCCCGGTCTCATAGACACCATCGTTATTTTTATCTTCCCAGCGGGAGATCCGACTGATGGGTTCGAGTTCATTTTTGGAATCTGCATCCAGCATATAGGACCGAAGTTCTAGGACGTACATCCGGCCATTGCCATCAAAAACAATTTCGCCGGGTTGTTGGATGGCAGGCTCCGTTAATACTGGTTGAATTTTATAGCCAGGAGGCAATTGAAATCGTTTGGCTTCTTCTTCCACGGTGAGTGGTTGGATTGGGTCTTTGGGTAATAAGTCGATTCCCTTCCAGTTTTCGTCGTTCGGGTCCACACCTGCAGGAATTCGCAACGTATCTAGTGTTCTTGTAATATCAGAAAGTGGTTGTTTGGCAGCACTCAAGGCCATCAAAAGGCCCAAGCCTAGCAGGCCAAAAGATAAAATTCGTTTCATAGGTTTAGTATTTGAGGTCAATCTCAGAATGAAAGAACAATTTAATGTCCTGATTTACAACTATTTTTAGACAAAATAGAAAATAACTGAGACGAACCGTAGGCTATCCCGTAGATTTGGATCACCATTTTTTATCCCCATGAAATGGTGGTAATTTTGCAGGCTAATTAAGCTCCCAATAATGACTCAAGCCTCAAACCGAACCAAAATCATTTTGGTCCTTGGTATATTATCCGCGATTGGACCCTTGTCCATCGACATGTATTTACCCGCTTTCAAAAACATTGCGCATGCCTTAAACTGTTCGCAAGAACAAATGGGCTACACCTTGTCCAGTTTCTTTTTTGGGATTTGTGTGGGCCAATTAATCAGCGGGCCATTATTGGATCATTTTGGTCGGAAAAATGTGTTGTACATCGGCCTTTCCATTTATGTACTAAGCTCCATCGCATGTGCCTTTGCACCATCTGTGGAAGCATTAACCATCTTTCGCTTGTTTCAAGCACTCGGTGGGAGTGTTGGAATGGTTGCCCCAAACGCTGTGATTCGCGAAACATTTGAAGAAAAAGAACGTCCCAAAATCATGTCATTAATGATCTTGATTCTCGGCGTATCCCCCATTTTAGCCCCATCTTTAGGAAGTCTTTTATTGACTTTAGCGAGTTGGAAAGCCATCTTCTTAGTCCTAGCCGGAATCTTGTTAGTTATCATCTTCTTGATAAAATCATGGTTGCCTGAAAAGATCAATCACGAAAAGCGAGGGCCGTTTAAGGTTGCGACGATTGCCAAAGCTTATCGCGCCTTGTTCAAAGAAAAGGAATATTTGATTTTTGCCTTTACGGGAGCGATTGGAGCGGGAAGCATTTTTACCTACGTGGGTGGAGCTCCATTGACTTTCTTGAATTATTACCAAGTGAGTGAGTCGAAATTCGGCTTGCTCTTCGCGATTGTTGCATCCGGAATTATCTCCGCCAGCCAACTAAATCACATCGTACTCAAGAAATACAGCAGTTTGCAGGTATTACGCGTGACTTTGCCGACTCAATTAGGCCTTGCTTTGATTTTAACCATCCTATCCAAACTGAATTTGATGACCATGGAGCTGAATATCTTCTTGCTCTTTTTGATTATGGGCTGTCAAGGTTTCAATTTCCCCAATGTAGCTACATTAGCTTTAAGACCTTTTCACCGAGGAGCAGGAACCGCTTCGGCGATGTTGGGTTCTATCCAAATGGCTTGGGGCGCGGTTTGTTCGGTACTCGTAGGTTTACTTTTCGACGGCACTCCTTTCACCATGGCTATTATCATTTTCGGATGTGCGGCGCTGGCAAATACGATCTTGTTTGGTGTGGGAAGAGGGATTGTACAAAGTCGCTAGTCGTCAGTCACTAGTCGACAGTTGAATTAAACGAGTAACATGACCGAATTTCAACACGACAATACAAAGAAATAATACTAGCGAC
>JACCDI011572406.1_pt1 | contig 12506 bp, 8 predicted proteins | sample 7442791 | NCBI WGS metagenome assembly JACCDI01 (sample SAMN15323434, study PRJNA562643) | freshwater metagenome | isolation source: river surface water | place: USA:Blue River Watershed | collected 2017-08-15
AAACTACCTTGTCAGCTTCAGAAATTAATTCTTGTCGTATTGCATAATCAACGGTTTCGGTCGAATATTTAATACGCATTAAAGAGATTGGCGATTTTTTTAGCTCTTCGTATGAATCACTCATAAATAAAAAATAACCTGATAAAATACGGCAATTTTTGTTATCTACAAAAACTGAGTTCCCACAATTATCCTCGTTAATACTTAAAAGTGTTACGATTTTGCCATTTTCCAACTGAAGGTATACTTTTGAACTTTGGTCAAAGCATGAAGCCGGAATGAAATCACTACTTTTCTGAATTATTTTAATATTTAAAGACGGAAATTCTCCACTGTCAATCAAAGAAAAGAAAATAGATTTTTCACTTCCACCAAAAATACGCTCTTGCATTAAATGCTCTTTTGTTGCTTTGTAGGTGCCTAAACTATCAGTAATATTTGTGTTGTACTCACACTCTTTTTGAGCGAATAATATTGAGAAATTAATTAAAAAAAGAACTAAAAACCACTTTTTCATTTTTCATTTATTTTGGTGCAAAGTAACACAATTTTATTGTTATTTAAATCAGTGGTAAAAAAAGAATAGAGATTTCCACCGTCTTTAATTTTCCACTTTTTTCTCAAGTTTTCTACTGTTTCTGGAAAATTTCGAACTGTGATGTTGGCTTTTTGATTCTCGAAACAATCTTTCATTGATGATTTTGAATAATCAATTACTTTATTGATTTCAAACACTCTGCCAGGAAATTCAACTAAATTATTTGATGTATATAAATGTGAATGCTTGTGCAGTTTTGAAACTTTGTACAAACCACAAATGGCTTCAAATTCTCCTGATTTCATAATGGCGCTATTGGGTTCATAAACAAATTTTTCGGGCAAAGAATAATTGACTTCTGATTCGGAATTTAAAATAAAGACTGAGCAATCTGTTTTAGTTCTTTGAATATTTACTGCCTTGATTTTTATGGAATTACTATAGTTCTTTTCAATCAACCAAAGTAATTCTTTAACTTCATTTTCAACTGCTACAATATGTATTTCTTTAACATTTTTTAGCTCAGATAATCCTGCAGTAATATCTAAGACAGGAGCAGTTTTTATCAAAATGTTAGCGGTAAATTTGAAGTATTCATCAAGTAATTCTGGAACATTCGGTAAGCAATCTTTTAGCATGAATACTTTTCCTTTGGCTCCATTTCTTCGAGAAGGATCAATATATATCCAGTCTAATTTTTGATTTAATTTTAGAAGAATCTGCAAACTATCACCATGAATGCAATCTATATTTTTGCACTCTAGCTCTTGAAAATTATGTTTTACAATTTTAGAAAGTTCTTCGTTGATTTCACAATGAATTACCTTTTCCATTTTTTTAGAAAAATAATAATCATCAACTCCAAAGCCACCAGTTAAATCGATCAACGTTTTTCCAGATAGTAATTCCGATTTATAATTGGCTGTTATTTCTGATGATGTCTGTTCAACCGAAATCTTACTAGGATAAATGATGTTCTTTGTATTGAACCAAGTCGGAAGCTTATCTTTACTTTTGGCTCTGGCTTCAATTTGGTTCAGTAGCATTTTATAATCGATTTCAGGAAAAGGATTTTTCACCAATGCCAACTTCGAAACATCGCTGTTTGTTTTTTCAACAATAAATTCTTGAATATTAGGTTGTAAAATGGTTTGGATTTCCATGTTGGAATTTGAAATAGCCTAAATGTTTCGGGTTAATGCTTTGATGATTTTAACATCGGGAAAAAATTCTTTACCAATCACTTTTAAAATGGTGTAAAGTGGAACAGCTATGATCATTCCAACGATACCAAATAGTATTCCAGCAATCAAAATCACTAAGAAAATTTCTAATGGATGTGAGTTAACACTTTTAGAAAAAATGATTGGAGATGAAACATTATTGTCAATCATTTGTACTACAAAAAATCCAATCATAACATAGATAGTGGTCGGAAGTGTAACGGTTTGAAAGTCATTGTTAATGTTACTCAACATAGTTAAAACTCCAGCTAAAATAGAACCAATTAACGGACCAACGTAAGGAATAATATTTAAAATGGCACACAAAAACGCAATAACAAAAGCATTTTCAACACCAAATATCAGCAATACAATCAAATATAAAATACAGATGATGGTCAGTTGAATAATCAGTCCAATGAAATAACGGGTTAGTAAATCACGAATTTTATCAATAGAATTCAATATTTTGTCTTCTTGACTTTCTGGAATGATGCGCCTAACACCAACAATGAATTGGACTTTGTCTTTTAAAAAGAAAAAACTAATAAAAAACACCGAAACCAATCCGATTCCCAAACTGCTAATGGTTCCGATAACCGAATTAAAAAAGTCAGTAAAATAATTGAAACGCAATTTTGAAGTCAAATCGGCTTCTTTTACAACTTGTTCAATATCAATATCATGTGAATCTAAATAAGCATTCAGTTGGCCGTATAAACTCACCAGTCTAGTTTGAATGGATTGCGTGTCTAATAATGATAAATTATTACCTTGAGAGGTGATTAAAGGTACAAAAAGTAAGAATAATCCAATTAGCAGAAATATAAAAAACACCAAAGTAGTTGAAACAGCTAAAGTATTAGAAAATTTAAGTTTTTTTCTAAGAAATTCAATAATCGGATTGGCTATCATTGAAAAAATAATCGCTACAACGATGTAAACAATTACAGTTTGAATCTGATAAATAAAGTAGAGTAGAAGTACTATCAACGTGAGTATTCCAATAGCTCTTAAAATTCCGTTAGCAATGGTCTTTGATGTTATCATTTTTTAAAATTTCCTAAAAATAAAAAAAACTCACCAATAATTGATGAGTTTCTTTTTAAAAAAAATACGGTATGAGTTTTATGGTTGAGCAAAAGAATTTCTTGCACCACCAACAGCGAAGATCGCTTCCATTCTAGCTTTTTGACCTAATGAGAACATGTACATTCCAGCATCGTCAGTATAATCCATATAATTCATTGTCATTTCTACTGGAGTTCCTGAACAAGTACTGTAGTGAGGATATGCTGGAATTCCGTAGTTTGCTGTATTGTGAGTTGGAGTGTCAGCTACTAAATCATTTCCACAAGTTGTATCACCCCAAATATGACGTAAGTTCATCCAGTGACCAACTTCGTGAGTGGCTGTTCTACCTAAGTTAAACGGAGCAGTTGCTGTTCCCGTAGTTCCAAAGTAACGGTAATCAATTACAACACCATCAGTAGCAGATGAACCTCCAGGGAATTGAGCATAACCTAAAATTCCGTTTCCAATAGCACAAACCCAAAGGTTCATTTTAGTAGTAGGAGATGTTGGGGCAATTCCACCTTGATTTGATTTTTTCATAGCATCTTTTGTTCCCCAAGAAGTTTTTGTAGTTGATTTACGAACCACTTGATCCAAAACAAATGTGATCCCAATATTTGCTTTTACTCCAGAGAATAAAGCGGGAACCGAATTGTAATCTGAGTTTTGAGCATTGAAGTCTTTGTTTAACACATCAATTTGAGATTGAATTTGCGCCAAAGAAACATTTTGCGCGGCCGTTTTGTACAAAACATTTACTACAACTGGAATTTCAATTTTTCCATTTACAAGACGGTTGTGATGTCCATGCTCAATGAATTCATTAGTAAAATCTTCAATTTCTTGCAAACGATTAGCCATTTCTGGATTTTCTAATAATTGTCTTTTAAGCACTTCATCTGACTCACATTTTCTTTGAGAAGCAACTGGAGTTGAATCATCTGCACTTAATTTTTCTTCATTTTGACATGAAAACAACATCATTAATAAAGATGCTGACAATAAAATTTTTTTCATAAAAAGTTTGGTATTAGGTTAATTAGTAGCAATTTTATAATAAATAGATTTAAAAATAAAGCAATTCATAATTTTTTTATTAAAAAATCGATGAAATGCAATGTTGATAACTATTTGCTCTAATAATAACTTAAATTGATTTTATGATTATTTAATTGCAAAAAACATAATTTAAGATGTTCGTTCCCATTTTTAAGGCTTTTTCACGAACTTCTTTAGGGTTGTTGTGCACTTCCGGATCTTCCCAACCATCGCCTAAATCACATTCATAAGTATATAAAAGCACCAATCGATTGTTTTCAAAAATCCCGAAAGCTTGCGGACGTTTGCCATCGTGCTCATGAATTTTGGGTAATCCGCTAGCAAAAGTATACGGTTTTTGAAAGATTACATGATTGGCCGGAATTTCTACTAAATTATTGTTAGGGAAAAGCTTTTTTATTTCTTTACGAATGTACTCATCCATTCCGTAGTTGTCGTCAATATGCAAAAAGCCTCCTGAAAGCAAGTAGTTTCTCAAATTAACCATATCACTGTCGCTGAACACTACATTTCCATGTCCGGTCATGTGAACAAATGGATACGAAAAAATTTCTGGACTGCTGGGTTCAACCGTAACCGCTTTAGTCTTTATCTTAGTATTGTTATTCTGATTCGCAAATCGGATTAAATTAGGTAACGAAGTTGGATTAGCATACCAATCGCCACCGCCACTGTATTTTAACAGCGCTATTTCCTGAGAAAAAACTGAGCTTGAGAACAATACTAGTAGTAATAAATAGTTTTTCATTGGTTTATTCATTTGTATATACAACACTATGGCAAGCTACGATAGCAGCCGTTTCGGTTCGTAAGCGTGTGCTTCCCAAAGATACAGGAATATAATTAGTGTCCAAAGCCAATTGGATTTCTTTAACAGAAAAATCGCCTTCTGGACCAATTAATATAGTACAATTAGTATTTTGTTTTAGTTCGCTTTTCAACGATTTTTTATCCGTTTCTTCACAATGAGCGATGAATTTTTGTCCGCTAAAATCTTTTTTTACAAATTCTTTAAATGAAATTGGCTCGTTTAATTTTGGCAAATAATAATGTAATGATTGTTTCATGGCCGATTCAATAATCTTAGCAAAACGGTCAACTTTTATTACTTTTCGTTCGGAATGTTCGCAAATAATTGGTGTGATTTCTTGTATGCCAATTTCAGTTGCTTTCTCTAAAAACCATTCATAACGTTCATTCATTTTGGTAGGTGCAACTGCCAAATGCAAATTGAATTTGGGCGGTTCTTGTTGTTCGAAAGAAACAATTTCAACCGTACATTTACTATCCGATGCAAGTTTAATTTTAGTTTTAAATAAAAATCCTAAACCATTAGTAACGTGCAAAATATCGTTCTCTTTTTTTCGTAATACTTTAATTATATGCTTGCTTTCTTCTTTGTCAAAAATAAAAGAAGTTTGTGCAGAATTTATAGTCGGACTGTAGAATAATTGCATCTTAAAATTCGATTCTGGCTTTCGAAACCGTCGAAGCATCGTTAAACTTATTTTCTAGAAATTTATAATAACCTACAATTCCAATCATAGCAGCATTATCGGTAGTATATTCAAACTTTGGAATGAAGGTTTTCCAACCGTATTTGGACTCGGCATTTTTCAAAGTGGTTCGAATACCCGAATTTGCCGAAACTCCACCGCCAATAGCAATTTGATTGATTCCGGTTTCAGCTACAGCCAGTTTCAATTTATCTATCAAAATTTCAATGATAATGTTTTGTATGGAAGCACAAACATCCGCTTTATTTTCTTCGATAAAATTTGGATTCTCTTTTACATTTTTCTGAACAAAATACAAAATCTGAGTTTTCAATCCCGAAAAACTAAAATTCAAACCCTCAACTTTTGGTTTGGTAAATGTAAATCGGTTAGGGTTTCCTTCTTTCGCTAATTGATCAATCAATGGTCCGCCAGGATAAGGCAAACCTAGTATTTTTGCCGATTTATCAAAGGCTTCACCAACAGCATCATCAGTAGTTTCACCAATAATTTCCAAATCAAAAAAACTATTGACTTTTACAATTTGGGTATGACCGCCCGAAATGGTCAAAGCCAAAAAAGGAAATTCAGGTTTATCAAATCCTTCTTCATCAATAAAATGAGCCAAAATGTGCGCATGCATATGATTTACAGCAATCAACGGAACATTCAAAGCCATCGATAATGATTTAGCAAATGAGGTTCCAACTAGAAGCGAACCCATTAAACCCGGACCTTGAGTAAAAGCAATGGCATTCAATTGTGATTTATCAACATTCGCTTTTTTCAGCGCCACATCAATGACCGGAACAATATTTTGTTGATGTGCTCTCGAAGCCAACTCGGGAACAACTCCGCCGTATTCTTCATGAATACTTTGACGGGCTACAACATTAGACAATACTTTATCGTTATGTAATACAGCTGCTGCAGTATCATCGCACGAACTTTCTATTGCAAGTATATAAACATCCGACTTACTCATTGGGCATAATTTTTGTTTACTATTTGGAAAACCGCCATAAAACGTTAATTTTACTACGTTTACAAAAGTAACTATTTTTCAAGGTTTCTGGCAAAACCAAAACTAATTTTGGAAGAAAAAAAAACAAATACACGCTTTAAAAAGATACGAAAAATAGTCGTTCGAACACTTATAGTGTTGATATTCCTATTGTTACTTATAGGCTTTTTGTTATCGCTTCCTGTTGTACAAACCAAGATTGCCCATTATTTTACCGAACAACTCAATAAAGATTTTGGAACTAATATCAATGTAGAAAAGGTTGAAATATCCATTTTTGGTGGTGTTCATCTTAAGAATGTGTTGGTTTTAGATGAAAAAAACGACACTCTAATCGCTTCGAGTCGAATCAAAACGAGTGTCAAAGATATCAATCAATTGATGGAAGGCAATTTGATATTTGGACCTATAAAAGCGGATCATCTTCGTTTAAAAGTAGTGACTTACAAAGGCCAGAAAGACACCAATCTCGATAAATTTGTTGCTGCTTTTGACGACGGCAAGAAATCGTCAGGGAAATTTTTGATGACTTCCAAAGAAATAAGTCTGGTAGATAGTCGATTTACACTTATTGATTACAACCGAAAAGTGCCTTTGGATGTCGATTTTACCAAACTAAATGCCGTTGTCACCAATTTCAAAATCAAAGGTCCAGAAGTCACCACTTCTATTGATAAAATGTCGTTTAAAGACCATCGTGGCTTGGAGGTTGAAAATCTAAAGTCGAAATTTACCTACACCAAAAAGAACATCCGTTTAGAAGAATTGGATTTGAAAACCAAAGAATCTGAATTCAAAGGCGATGTAATTCTGAAGTACAATCGTAAAGATTTTGCCGATTTCAACAACAAAGTAATTTTTGATATCAATACAGAAAAAGCATCCATTGCTACTAATGATATTCGCTATTTTTATAATGAAATTGGTAAAAATCAACAGTTTGTTTTAAGCGGTAAAATTGATGGAACACTCAACGATTTAACCGCCAAAAACCTCGTTTTAAAAGACAATAAAAACACTCAAATTATTGGCGATGTGAATTTTAAAAACCTTTTCCAGAAAGAAAGAAGAGGCGATTTTTACATGAAGGGTTCGTTTGATAAGGTATCTTCCAATTACAACGATTTAACAGCTTTATTGCCTAATGTACTTGGAAAAAAATTGCCCACATCTCTGAAAAAACTCGGTCAGTTTAATTTAAAAGGCGATGCCGAAATTACCACAACTTCTATTGACACTGATTTTGATTTGACTACTCAATTAGGGAATGTAAAATCAAAAATGATCATGACCAATATTGATAACATAGATAATGCTAAATACATCGGTAATGTACAATTGGATCGGTTCAATTTGGGAAGTTTTATGAATAATAAGGACTTCGGAATCGTTACGTTCAATATTGATGTTGACGGAAAAGGCTTTACCGAAAAATACCTCGATACTGAGATGTCCGGAACCATTTCGAGTTTCACTTACAATGGCTATACCTATCGAAACATCATTGCCGATGGAAAATTCAAAAAGCCCATTTTTGAAGGTAAAGTAAATGTAAATGATCCTAATTTATTCTTAGATTTTGATGGGAAAGTTGATTTAAGCAAACGTGAAAATATTTATGATTTTAATGCTAAAGTGGATTATGCCAACCTAAAAAACCTCAATTTCATCAACAATAAAATTTCAGTTTTTAGAGGTGATGTTCAGATGAACGTTTCGGGAAATTCCATCAACAATTTGCAAGGCGATGTAATCATTTCAAACGCTTCGTATCAAAATGAAAAAGACATTTATTTCTTTGATAATGTTACGGTTAATTCGCAGTTTGATCAATTTAAGGAACGCACCATCAGTTTGTATTCACCCAATGAAATCAGAGGAAAAGTGGTGGGAAAATACGATTTCAATCAGCTATCCAAAATCGTACAAAATTCACTAGGAAGTTTATACACCAACTACAAACCGAACAAAATCGGTAAAGGACAATACGTTAAATTCAATTTTTCTGAATTCAATAAAATAGTTGAGATTTTCCGTCCCGATGTTGCATTATCTCCTGATGCAACTTTAAGTGGAAGCATAGTGGGTGATACCAACGACTTTAAACTGAATTTTGCTTCCGATTCTATTGCTGCATTCAATACCAAATTTGATAAAATTTTAGTAGAAATTGACAACAAAAATCCATTGTATAACGCCTACGTTCAGATGGACAGCATCAAAACAAAGAACTATAAGATTCGCGATTTCTCTTTAATTAACGTGACTTCGAATGACACGCTCAACTTCAGAACAGAATTCAAAGGCGGACGATTGGGCAATGATTTTTACAATTTAAACTTGTACCATACCATTGACAAAAACAAAAATAACGTAGTCGGATTTAAGAATTCGGAAATGATGTTCAAAGATTTTCTGTGGAATGTCAATGCAACAAATAATGAGAAAAACCGAATTATTTTTGATAAAACGCTCTCCAATTTTACTTTTGACGATATTGTTGTTTCACACGAAAACCAATCGATGTTGCTCAGTGGAATGCTCAACGGGAAAGATGATAAAGACATCAATCTCGTCTTTAATGATGTCGATTTAAATAAAATTACACCCGATGTAAACAAGTTCAATTTTCAAGGTTTTGTGGATGGACAAGTCAATATCAAACAAGTCAATTCAGTTTATAAACCCACTTCTAAACTTCGAATCAATCAATTAGAAGTTAATGATAATTTACTTGGCGACATGATTTTGGATGTTGAAGGTGATGAAAATTTCAGAAAGTTTCTAATCAATTCTACTATAGAGAACGAAAATTTTGAGTCGTTCAGTGCACTTGGAAATCTAGAAATAGTCAATGAAGAAGCCATTCTTGATGTTGTTCTTAATTTTAGAAAATTCAATCTGGGTGTTTTAAGTAATTTGGGTGGTGATGTTTTTACAAATATCAGAGGATTGGTTTCGGGTAGCGCTCGATTGGATGGAAATGTAAATAATATTGATTACAACGGTAGATTATTTCTAGAAAAAACCGGATTGACCATTCCGTATTTGAACGTCGATTTGCAACTCGAAGAAAATTCGATTGTTGATGTTACACAAAGTAAATTCATCATCCAACGTACTTCCATTTTTGATACCAAATTCAATTCCAAAGGATTCATCAACGGTTATGTAAAGCACAAGCAATTTGGTGAATGGGAATTAGACATCAATGTTGATTCCAACCGATTATTGGCTTTGAATACCGAAGATAGCGAAGACGCAGCTTACTTCGGAACGGCTTACATAAATGGAAATGCAAAGGTTTATGGACCAACAGACGGATTGGTCATTGATGTTAATGCCAAATCGGAAAAAGGAACGGATATTAAAATTCCGATTAATGATGCAAGCGCTATCGATGAAAAAGAATACATACATTTTATTACTGAAGACGAAAAATACAATCGTGTGGTAAGTGATGAGGCTAGAGGTAGAAATTACAAAGGTTTGGAATTGAACTTCGAATTTGGTATTACTAAGGATGCCAACATAGAGGTAATTTTAGATAGAGCTTCTGGACATGGTATGAAAGGAACAGGGGAAGGAGGAATTTTTTTCCGTATAAATACACTTGGAAAGTTTGAGATGTTTGGTGACTTTGTAGTCGAAAAAGGCACTTATAATTTTAAGTACGGAGGTTTGTTTGATAAAACATTTAGTGTTAAAGAAAATGGTTTTATATCGTGGTCTGGCGATCCATTTAGTGCCAATCTTGATTTGAAAGCAGTTTATAATACTCAAGCGAATCCAGCGGTTTTGATTAACAATTCATCACTAAACAAACAAGTTCCTGTAGAAGTAACCATCGATTTAAAAGGAACCATCAACAATCCTGAACCCGATTTCATCATTACACTACCTACAGTAACGAGTACATTAAAATCTGAAGTACAAACAGTTTTAGATGACCCATCTACGCGTCAAACGCAAGCATTGGCTCTTTTGTCAACAGGTTCGTTCATTACTGCAGAAAATGCGAGTAATGCTGCCTATGGTTCATTGTACGAAACCGCAGGAAGTATGTTGAGTCAGCTTTTTGGAGGTCAAGGCGATAAACTTCAACTTGGAATAAGTTATAACCAAGCCGATCGAACTCCAGGTAGAGAAACAGACGGTAGAGTAGTTGCCAATATTTCAACCAAAATTAATGATCGAATTACGATAGATGGAGTAGTAGGTGTACCAGTTGGTGGTATCAATGAATCGGCAGTTGTGGGTAATTTTGAATTATTGTACCGTGTTAACGAAGACGGAACGTTAAATCTTCGCGTATTCAACAGAGAAAATGACATCAACTACATAGGTCAAGGAATCGGTTATACTCAAGGACTTGGTTTAAATTATGAAGTCGATTTTAACACTTTTAAAGAGTTGGTCAATAAAGTTTTCACCAAGCATCAAATTGAAGTAGAGAAAAAAACAGATGAAATAGACGATTCTAATATGCTTCCTGATCACATTAATATGAAAGGAGACGATTCTGACACTGAGAAAAAAGACGAAAAGAAAGACCACAAAAAAGAAGAAATCGAAAATAACAAAGAAGCAATTCCGGTTGAAGATTAATTTCTATTCGTTTTTTTCACATTCAACTTTCCATTTTAAAAACTTATCAACGAAAACGTTTGAATTTCAGTAATTCTGACGATACCTTAATTATTACCTATTTTATCTCGCTATTGTTTGCTAATTTTACATAAAATTGTAAAAAAAATGTCAAAAACAATAAAAAAAATAGGTGTACTTACTTCGGGCGGTGATTCGCCAGGAATGAATGCTGCTATTCGTTCTGTTGTTCGAACTTGTGCCTTTCACAATATTGAATGTGTTGGAATTTACAGAGGTTACCAAGGAATGATAGAAGGTGATTTTAAAGAAATGGGACCGCGTTCGGTAAATAACATTATCAATAAAGGTGGAACTATTTTAAAATCGGCTCGTTCCAAAGAATTCATGACCAAAGAAGGTCGAGAAAAAGCACACAATCATTTAGTAAAAGCAGGTGTTGATGCTTTAGTTGTAATTGGTGGTGATGGTACATTCACAGGTGCCGAAATATTCAATGAAGAATTTGACTTTCCTGTAATGGGAATTCCTGGTACGATTGACAACGACATCTTCGGAACCAGTCATACTTTAGGTTATGATACAGCATTGAATACAGTAGTAGAATGCATCGATAAAATTCGAGATACCGCCAGTTCACACAATCGATTGTTTTTAGTTGAAGTAATGGGAAGAGATGCAGGTCATATTGCACTCAACGCCGGAATCGGAGCTGGAGCAGAAGAAATTCTTATTCCTGAAGAAGATTTAGGTTTAGAACGTTTATTAGACTCATTGCGAAAAAGTAAGGCTTCTGGTAAATCATCCAGTATTGTAGTGATTGCCGAAGGTGATAAAATCGGTAAAAATGTATTCGAACTCAAAGACTACATTGAAGAAAACTTTCCAGAATACGACATCAGAGTTTCGGTTTTAGGTCACATGCAACGCGGTGGTTCACCATCGTGCTACGATCGTGTTTTAGCCAGTCGTTTGGGTGTAAAAGCAGTGGAATCATTATTGGAAGGAAAATCCAATTTTATGGTGGGAATGCTCAACGACAAAGTAGCTTTAACTCCATTAGAACAAGCCATCAAAGGTCATTCAGAAATTGATAGAGAGTTACTTCGCGTTTCAGACATCATGACAACATAAGAAGAGTTTAATTTTGTTTAATGTGGTTTAAAGTTTAAGATAGTTACCATATTAAACCAAATTAAACAATTTAAACAAGATTAAACACATTAAACAATTTAATAAGATTAAACAATATAAAAAATGTCAAAAGTAAAATTAGGAATTAACGGATTTGGTAGAATAGGTAGAATCGTTTTCAGAGAAACCTTTAATAGAGATAATGTAGAAGTAGTTGCCATCAATGATTTGTTAGATGTTGAGCATTTGGCTTACCTATTGAAATACGACTCAGTTCACGGTCGTTTCAACGGAAAAGTAGAAGTGAAAGAAGGTAAATTATACGTAAACGATAAATTCATCAGAGTTAC
>JACCDI010876065.1_pt1 | contig 12503 bp, 12 predicted proteins | sample 7442791 | NCBI WGS metagenome assembly JACCDI01 (sample SAMN15323434, study PRJNA562643) | freshwater metagenome | isolation source: river surface water | place: USA:Blue River Watershed | collected 2017-08-15
ATCAAGCGCCAGGCAACATGGTGTGCGCCAGCCAGGGTTTGGTGGCCAGGCGCTGGGACTCGAATTGGCCGATCTTGTCGCGATGGCGAAGGGTCAGGCCGATGTCGTCCAGACCGTTCATGAGGCAGTACTTGCGGAAGGCCTGCACGTCGAATGCGATTTCCTCGCCTTGGGGTTTGACCACCACTTGACGTTCCAGGTCGATGGTCAGTTGGTAGCCAGGGAATGCGGCCACTTCATCGAACAACTGGGCCACCACGGCATCGGACAGCACGATGGGCAACAGCCCGTTCTTGAAACAGTTGTTGAAGAAGATGTCTGCGTAGCTGGGCGCAATCAATGCGCGAAAGCCGTATTGTTCGATCGCCCATGGGGCATGCTCGCGGCTGGAGCCGCAGCCAAAATTCTTGCGAGCCAGCAAGATTGAGGAACCTGCATAGCGCGGCTGGTTCAGCACGAAGTCTGGGTTGGGCTGGCGGCTCGCAGGGTCCTGACCGGGGTAGCCCGCATCCAGGTAACGCCATTCGTCGAACAGGTTGGGGCCAAAGCCGGTCTTTCGGATGGACTTGAGAAACTGCTTGGGAATGATGGCGTCGGTGTCCACGTTGGCGCGGTCCATTGGCGCGACCAAACCTTTGAGCAGGGTGAATTTTTGCATGGTGAGGTGTCCAGCGATCAGGCAAATTTGCGGATGTCAACGAAGTGGCCGTGTACAGCAGCGGCTGCGGCCATGGCGGGGCTGACCAAGTGGGTGCGTCCACCGGCGCCTTGACGGCCTTCGAAGTTGCGGTTGCTGGTGCTGGCGCAGCGTTCGCCGGGCTCGAGGCGGTCGGCGTTCATGGCCAGGCACATCGAGCAACCGGGTTCGCGCCACTCAAAGCCTGCCGCTTTGAAAATTTCGTGCAAGCCTTCGCGCTCGGCTTGTTCTTTGACCAAGCCCGAGCCGGGCACCACCATGGCCAGTTTGACGTTTTTGGCCACTTTTTGGCCGAGTTTTTTGACCACAGCGGCAGCCTCGCGCATGTCTTCGATGCGGCTGTTCGTGCATGAGCCAATAAAGACCTTGTCGATGGCGATGTCGGCCAAAGCTTTGCCGGGCTGCAAGCCCATGTAGCTCAAGGCGCGCTCAATCGCGTCGCGTTTGACATCGTCTTTTTCTTTGTCAGGGTCGGGGGTGTGGCCATCGATGCCCAACACCATTTCAGGCGAAGTGCCCCATGTGACTTGCGGCACGATGGTGCTGGCGTCCAGTTCGACCACGGCGTCAAAATGCGCGCCGGGATCAGATTGCAGGGTCTTCCAGTAGGCCACCGCGTGGTCCCATTCCACACCGGTGGGAGAGAGCAAGCGGCCTTTCACGTACTCGATGGTTTTCTCATCGACCGCCACCAGGCCGGCGCGCGCACCGGCTTCGATGGCCATGTTGCAGACGGTCATGCGGGCTTCCATGCTGAGCGCCCGAATGGCCGAGCCAGCAAATTCAATGGTGTAACCCGTGCCGCCCGCCGTGCCAATTTTGCCGATGATGGCCAGCACAATGTCTTTGCCGGTGAGGCCTTTGGCCAAAGTGCCCTCGACCTTGACCAACATGTTTTTGGCTTTTTTGGCCAGCAAAGTTTGCGTGGCCATCACGTGCTCGACCTCGGAGGTGCCGATGCCATGCGCCAGTGCGCCAAAAGCGCCGTGGGTGGAGGTGTGGGAGTCGCCGCAGACCACGGTCATGCCGGGCAGGGTGGCGCCGTTCTCAGGGCCAATCACGTGCACGATGCCTTGGCGCTTGGACAAGAACGGAAAGAAGGCGGCAGAGCCGTATTCTTTGATGTTCGAGTCCAGTGTGGTGATTTGTTCTTTGCTGATGGGGTCGGTGATGCCGTCGTAGCCCAACTCCCAACCGGTGGTGGGGGTGTTGTGGTCGGCCGTGGCCACGATGGAGCTGACGCGCCAGACTTTGCGGCCCGCTTGGCGCAAGCCCTCGAAGGCCTGCGGGCTGGTGACTTCGTGCACCAAATGGCGGTCGATGTACAGGACGGAGGTGCCGTCCTCTTCGGTGTGGACGACGTGTTCGTCCCAAATCTTGTCGTAAAGCGTGCGTGCCATGGGGCTTCCTTCAGTGCAGCCCGACATTTTATGCGCTCAAGGGTCGAAAAAATGGGGCGAAAAAAAGCCCGCCAAAGCGGGCTTCTTGTGGCGGCAGCGTGGAATTAACGCTGCACGTCGCGGCGGGGTGAGCCGGTGAAGAGCTGACGTGGGCGGCCGATTTTGTACTCGGGGTCGCTGATCATCTCGTTCAACTGGGCAATCCAGCCGACTGTGCGGGCCAAAGCAAAGATGCCGGTGAACAAGTTCACAGGAATGCCGATGGCGCGCTGCACGATGCCGGAGTAGAAGTCCACGTTGGGGTAGAGCTTGCGGCTGACGAAGTATTCGTCTTCCAAGGCGATCTTCTCCAGCTCTTTGGCCAGCTTGAACAGCGGGTCGTTTTCGAGGCCCAGTTCTTTCAGCACTTCGTCGCAAGTTTCTTGCATCAACTTGGCGCGGGGGTCGTAGTTTTTGTAAACGCGGTGACCAAAACCCATCAGCTTCACGCCGGAGTTTTTGTCTTTCACTTGGTTCATGAACTCGCCCACTTTGGAGACGCCACCCATTTTTTGGATGTCTTCGAGCATGTTCAGGCAAGCCTCGTTGGCACCGCCGTGGGCAGGGCCCCACAAGCAGGCCACGCCCGCAGCGATGGCCGCAAACGGGTTGGTACCAGACGAACCGCACAAACGCACGGTGGAGGTCGAGGCGTTTTGTTCGTGGTCGGCGTGCAGCGTGAAGATGCGGTCCATCGCGCGCTCGAGCACGGGGTTGACTTTGTACTCTTCGCAAGGTGTGCCAAACATCATGCGCAAGAAGTTGCCGGCGTAAGAAAGGTCGTTGCGGGGGTACATGAAAGGCTGACCCACGCCATATTTGTAGGCCATCGAGACCAGTGTTGGCATTTTGGCGATCAAGCGGATCGCGGCAATGTGACGGTGCTCGGGGTTGTTGATGTCGGTGCTGTCATGGTAGAAGGCCGACAAAGCGCCCACCAAGCCCGTCAATACGGCCATCGGGTGTGCATCACGGCGGAAGCCACGCAGGAAGAACTGCATCTGCTCGTTGACCATGGTGTGCTGGTTCACCATCTTGTGGAAGTCTTTGCTTTGCTGGCCGACGGGCAACTCACCGTTGAGCAACAGGTAGCAGGTGTCCAGGTAGTCGGCCTTGTTGGCCAACTGTTCAATGGGGTAGCCGCGGTACAGCAACTCGCCTTTGTCGCCGTCGATGTAGGTGATGGCCGACTGGCACGAAGCCGTGGACAAGAAGCCAGGGTCGTAGGTGAACATGCCGCTTTGCGCATAGAGCTTGCGAATGTCGATCACATCGGGACCGATGTTGCCCGAGTAAACGGGCATCTCGATGCTGGGGCTGCCATTGGAGAACGACAGGGTGGCTTTGTTTTCGGCGAGTTTCATGGTGGTTTTCCTCAAAATTTCCAGAAGTGATCCCAACGGGTCACGCTCTCAACATGTCCAGGACTTCGCGCACCTCGTCGGTGCTGATCTCAGGTTGCAGCTCCTTGCGGCGCAACAACAAGTCCATGAGATCGTTGTCAGACAGGTCCATCAGCACATACATGCCCCGGGCTTGTCCCACGGTGAGTTGGGTGTCAAACCGATTAAAAAAGCGCTCGATGAACAAGTCGTTTTCGAGCAAACCGCGCCGGCTGCGCCAACGGAGTTTGCTCAGTGACCGCTCGCTCAGAGGGGCGAGCCGATCGGCATCGACCAGAGAAGCATCTTCCAGAATCGGTGTGACCGTCATCAGACAGCCCGGCGAACCATCATCTCTTTGATCTTGCCGATGGCCTTGGTGGGGTTCAGACCCTTGGGGCAAACATCGACGCAGTTCATGATGGTGTGGCAGCGGAACAAACGGTAGGGGTCTTCCAAGTTGTCCAAGCGCTCAGAAGTGGCTTCGTCGCGGCTGTCGGCAATGAAGCGGTAGGCTTGCAACAGGCCGGCAGGGCCGACAAATTTATCGGGGTTCCACCAAAAGCTGGGGCAGCTGGTCGAGCAGCTGGCGCACAAAATGCATTCGTACGAACCGTTCAATTCGTCACGCTCTTCTGGACTTTGCAAGCGCTCGGTTTCGGGCGGGATGGTGCTGTTGATCAAGTATGGCTTGATCGAGTGGTACTGCTTGAAGAACTGGGTCATGTCCACGATCACGTCGCGGATCACGGGCAGGCCGGGCAGGGGCTTCAACACGATGGTGCCGGGCAGGGTGTTCATGTTGGTCAGGCAAGCCAGACCGTTTTTGCCGTTGATGTTCATCGCATCAGAGCCGCACACCCCTTCGCGGCAAGAGCGGCGGAAAGAGATGGTGGGGTCGACCGCCTTGAGCTTCATCAGCGCGTCCAGCAACATGCGCTCGTTGCCGTCCAGTTCCACCTGGATGGTTTGCATGTAAGGCTTGGCGTCCTTGTCGGGGTCGTAGCGGTAGATCTGAAAAGTGCGTAGGGTCATGAAAGAACTCCTGTTGAATTCGGGGCTGGACCGCAGGCCTTGGGCGTGCGGTCCAAGTGGTGGTTAGAACGTGCGGACCTTCGGTGGCACAGAGTCCACGGTGAGGGGCTTGAGCTTGACGGGTTTGTAGGTCAGGCTGTTGGAAGCGCTGTGCCACAGGGTGTGTTTCATCCAGTTGGCATCGTCCCGGCCCAATGGCGCCACGGCGTCGTCGGCGGGGCGCTCGTAGTCGCTCACGGTGTGGGCGCCACGGCACTCGCGGCGGGCCGCTGCAGAGACCATGGTGGCTTGGGCGGCTTCGATCAAGTTGTCCACTTCGAGGGCCTCGATGCGGGCGGTGTTGAACACTTTGGAGGTGTCCTTCAAGCCAATCGCATTGACGCGATCGCGGATGGCCGCGATCTTTTGCACGCCTTCGTCCATGCTGGCTTGGGTGCGGAACACGCCAGCGTGTTGTTGCATCGCGGCACGCATGTCATTGGCCACGTCTTGGGCGTATTCACCGCCACGGCCTTCCAGTTTGTTCAGGCGACTCAAGGTGAAGTCGGCGGCGTCGGCTGGCAAAGGCTTGTGTGACTTGGTTTTGCTGGCAAATTCAACGATGTGGTTGCCGGCTGCGCGACCAAACACCAGCAAGTCGAGCAGCGAGTTGGTACCCAAACGGTTGGCGCCGTGCACCGAGACGCAAGAGCACTCGCCCACGGCATACAAACCGTTCACCACGGCGTTGTGGTCGGTGGGGTTTTGTGTGACCACTTGGCCGTTGATGTTGGTGGGGATACCGCCCATTTGGTAGTGGATGGTGGGCACCACGGGAATCGGCTCTTTGGTGATGTCGACGTTGGCGAAGTTGACGCCAATCTCGTACACCGAAGGCAAACGCTTGTGGATGGTCTCTGCACCCAAGTGGTCCAGTTTGAGCAGCACGTAGTCTTTGTTGGGACCACAGCCGCGGCCTTCTTTGATTTCTTGGTCCATCGAGCGCGACACAAAGTCACGCGGTGCCAAGTCTTTCAGGGTGGGCGCGTAGCGCTCCATGAAGCGCTCGCCATTGCTGTTCAGCAAGATCGCACCTTCGCCACGGCAGCCTTCGGTCAAGAGCACGCCCGCGCCGGCCACGCCGGTGGGGTGGAATTGCCAAAACTCCATGTCTTCGAGCGGAATGCCGGCACGTGCGGCCATGCCCAAGCCGTCGCCTGTGTTGATGAAAGCGTTGGTCGAGGCGGCATAAATGCGGCCTGCACCACCCGTGGCCATCAACACGGTCTTGGCGTGCAAGATGTGCAGATCGCCGGTTTCCATTTCGAGGGCGGTCACGCCCACCACGTCGCCTTCGGCGTCACGAATCAGGTCGAGCGCCATCCACTCCACAAAGAAGCTGGTTTTGGCGGCCACGTTTTGTTGGTAGAGCGTGTGCAACATGGCGTGACCTGTGCGGTCAGCGGCCGCGCAAGCGCGTTGCACGGGTTTTTCACCGTAGTTGGCGGTGTGGCCGCCAAACGGACGTTGGTAGATGGTGCCGTCAGGGTTGCGGTCGAAAGGCATGCCCATGTGCTCCAAGTCGTACACGACTTTGGGGGCTTCGCGGCACATGAATTCGATGGCATCTTGGTCGCCCAGCCAGTCAGAACCCTTGATGGTGTCGTAGAAGTGGTAGTGCCAGTTGTCGTCCGACATGTTGCCCAAGGAGGCGCCAATGCCGCCTTGCGCCGCCACGGTGTGGGAGCGGGTGGGGAACACTTTGGACAAAACGGCCACATTCAGGCCTGCGCGGGCCAGTTGCAGCGACGCGCGCATGCCCGAACCCCCAGCACCGACGATCACGACGTCAAATTTGCGGGTGGTGATTTGATCTTTGGTATAGCTCATGTTTTCTCAATCTTGGTATGAGTTCTGTGCAATTGCGGTCTGATTACAGGCGCCAGAGGGCTTGAACCGCCCAACCAGCACAGCCGATCAGCCAGACCAGTGTGAACACATGCAGGACCAAACGCACCGCCAAAGGCTTGACGTAGTCCATCCAGATGTCACGCATGCCGACCCAGACGTGGTACAGCAAGGAAAGGATGACGGAGAAGGTCAAAACCTTCATCCATTGAGAGGCAAAAATGCCCGCCCATTCTTCGTAACCGATGGGGCCGGAGGTGAAGATCACCTGGGCCAACAAGATCACGGTGAAGAGGGCCATGAGGGTGCCGGTCACGCGTTGCGCGAGCCAGTCGCGAAAGCCGTAGCCTGCACCAGTGACGATGCGTTTGGAGCCGTAGTTGACGGTCGACATAGGTCAGTTTCCTTCTCGTTGTTCTGGGGGCTGATCAGTACAGACCAAACATCTTGGCGCCCAACACGGCGGTCAGACCGAGGCTGAGGGCCAATGTGACGATGGCCGAGGATTTGCCAAATTCTTTGGTGACGGCGTGGCAAACGTCCATGTACAGATGGCGCAAACCCGCAATAAAGTGGTGCAGATAAGCCCAGATCAGGGCCAATGCCACCAATTTCATGAACCAACCCGGTACAAAACCCAGGCCCACATTGAAAGCGGCAGCAAATTTAGCGAAAGAAATCTCGGAAGTGATGGAATTGTCAAACATCCAAATGATGAGAGGCATCAGCGCAAACATCAAAAATCCGCTGATGCGGTGCAGGATGGACACGATACCCGCGACAGGCAGGCGGTACGTTGGCAGGTCTTTCAGGGCGTTGATGTTGCGGAATTCAGGCCGCTTTCGAGAGAGTTCGGTCATGGAGGTACTTTCAGGATGTAACGCGTTTGTTATGAAATGACAGACTAGCGGATTCTATTGCAGCGCAACAAACTGACACCAGCATTGCACACAGATCACGCTAGGGCATTTCGGGGGCGTTGCACGGGGCTCAGTTCAGGACGTTGTGGTAGTGGTGATTTTCGGTTCGGTAGAAGCCGCGCCGCAGTTCCATGGGGGTGTCGTTGTAGGTGTAAGCCACCCGCTCGACGCTCAACAAAGGCGTGCCCGCGCTCACTTGGAGCAATTGGCTTTGCGCTTCATCGGGCAAAACGGCTCTGATTTTTTCATCAGCACGAACCATGCGGACACCAAATTCGGTTTCAAACAGCGCATACATGGGGCCGTGGTAGTCGGCCAATCGCTCTGCGGTCAGGCCTTTGAAAGGGCCGCCGGGCAGCCACAGGTCTTCCAAAATGGTGGGCTTGCCGGCAAACGACAACACACGGCGCACTTGCAGCACGGCGTCGCCGGTTCTGAGGGCCAAGGCGCGGGCGATGTCGGCGCTGGCGCGCAGGCGCTTGCAATCCACAATTTCGCGTTGTGCGGGGCCTTCGGTGTCTAAATTGCCGCGATCGGGGACTAACTTCAAGAATCGGTATTGAACGTGCTGCTCGGCATGGGTCGCCACAAAAGTCCCTTTGCCTTGGCGGCGCACCAGCAAGTGGTCTGCCGCCAATTCGTCGATGGCCTTGCGCACAGTGCCTTGGCTGACTCGGTAGCGGGCAGCCAGATCCATTTCGCTGGGAATGGACTCGCCGGGCTTCCACTCGCCCGATTGCAGGCTTTTCAAGATCAAGCCCTTGATTTGCTGATAAAGCGGACTGAAAGCAGGGGTCAGCAGGGACGCGTCGGCGTCTGAGGGGCTGCTGTCTGCCAGGGGCGAAATGTTGTTCATGGGGTTGAAACTGGCCCACAAGTCAGGTGCGGGTCAGGGTGGCTATCATATCTTATATAAGACATAAGACAAATTGACGAATCAGGGTTTTCGCGGGTACACTTCAGAGCTGTTTGCTTGCGGTCATCGCCATTTGGTTTGGAGTTGATTCGCGGGTCCGGTTTGCCGGACAGTTCTGCTGACAACCGTTGTCAGACAGGCCTGCGACCCTTGTTTTCAACACTTTTGGAGTTTCCACCATGAGCAAAAAACCCGTCCGCGTGGCCGTTACCGGCGCAGCAGGTCAAATTGGTTACGCATTGTTGTTCCGCATTGCCTCTGGCGAAATGCTGGGCAAAGACCAGCCCGTCATCCTGCAATTGCTGGAAGTGCCCGTCGAAGGCCCTCAAAAAGCCCTGCGCGGCGTGATGATGGAACTCGAAGATTGCGCGTTCCCTCTGTTGGTCGGTATGGAAGCCCATGGCGACCCCATGACGGCTTTCAAAGACGCTGACTACGCTTTGTTGGTCGGTTCGCGCCCCCGTGGCCCCGGCATGGAGCGTGCCGAGTTGCTTGCCATCAACGGCGCCATCTTCACCGCACAAGGCAAGGCCTTGAACGCCGTGGCTTCGCGTGATGTGAAAGTGCTGGTCGTTGGCAACCCCGCCAACACCAACGCCTACATCGCCATGAAGGCCGCCCCGGACCTGAAGCCCGGCAACTTCACCGCCATGCTGCGCTTGGACCACAACCGTGCTTTGTCGCAAATCGCTGCCAAGACTGGCAAAGCCGTGGCCGATATTGAAAAACTGTGCGTCTGGGGCAACCACTCGCCCACCATGTACGCCGACTACCGTTTCGCCACCATCAAGGGCGAGTCGGTCAAGGCCATGATCAACGACCAAGAGTGGAACGCCAATGTGTTTTTGCCCACCGTAGGCAAGCGCGGTGCCGCCATCATTGAGGCACGCGGTTTGTCCTCGGCCGCCTCGGCTGCCAATGCCGCCATCGACCACATGCGCGACTGGGCTTTGGGCACCAACGGCAAATGGGTCACCATGGGCATCCCTTCGCAAGGCTGGTACGGCATTCCCAAGGATGTCATGTTTGGTTTCCCTGTCACCTGCGAAAACGGCCAATACAAAGTCGTAGAGGGTCTGGAAATTGACGCCTTCAGCCAAGGCTGCATCGACAAGACTCTGAAAGAGTTGACCGACGAGCAAGCCGGTGTCGCTCACTTGATTTGATCGATCTCAGAGAGCTGCCGTGAGCCATCCTCGCGATGTCCTGTTGGGTGCGCAAGCCGCAAGCGTTCAGCTTCCGGTGTGTGACCACTACAGCGGCGTTCACGCGAGGATGCTCAAAAGCTTGCAGCTGCAAACCGAGATGACGCAAGAGTTGGGCACTTGCGTTTTTGATGTGACGCTGGATTGTGAAGACGGCGCGCCCGTAGGCGGCGAAGCCGATCATGCCGTGATGGTGACCGAATTGGCGCTCGCGGCCAAAGCGAAATCGGCCAGTGCCCGCATTGCCGTGCGTGTGCACCCGGTAGACCATCCCTGTTTTGAAGCCGACATGGCCCAGATTGCGGGTGCTGCGGGTGGCGTTTTGTCGCACATCATGGTGCCCAAGGTCGAGTCTGTGGCCGATGTAGACCGCGCCCAAAAGGCCTTGTCCCAGGCGCACGCCAGCCCATTGCCCTTGCATGTCTTGATCGAATCACCGGCCGCCGTGCACCGTGCATTTGAAATTGCGGCCCATCCTGGTGTGCAATCGATCAGCTTTGGTTTGATGGATTTTGTGTCGTCCCATGCTGGCGCCATCCCTGCCGAGGGCATGGGGGTGGAAGGCCAATTCACCCACCCCTTGGTGCTGCGCGCCAAGCTGGAGATTGCCAGTGCGTGTCACGCGCACGGCAAGGTACCTTCGCATTGCGTGGTGACCGAGTTCAAAAGCACCGAAGCCATTCGTTCCGCCGCCCAAAAAGCAGCGCGCGAGCTGGGTTACACGCGCATGTGGAGCATTCACCCGGATCAAATTTGCCCGATCTTGGAGGCCATGTCTCCCAGCGATGCACAAGTGGACCAAGCCAGCGAGATCATCTTGGCCGCGCAGCAAGCGCATTGGGCCCCGATCAGCCACGGTGGCCAGCTGCATGACCGCGCGAGTTACCGCTTTTTTTGGCAACTGATTGAACGTGCGCACCAAACCGGGCGCCGTTTGCCAGCTGAAGTGAAGGCGTTTTTCACGGCCCAAGGCGAACTGTCCGCGCAGGGGGCCGCATGATGTGGTTTGCTTTTCGCCCCATCCATGTGAACCAAGGCCGCGGGCCCTTGTCATGGCTGCTCTGTGCCGCCGTGCTCTTGACGAATTTGCTGCTGGGCATGCCCGCGAGTGCGCAAACTGCTGCGCAAGCCACGGGCAAAAATTCCGTACAAAATTCCGCACAAAAACCAGTGCAAAAATCAGCACAAAGGCCAACACAAAACCCAGCGTCGTCCAGTGCGGCTGCGCGTCTGCAAGCGCAGGCCAACGCCGAGGCAAGCGCCGCCAAGCGGGCGGCGCCGAAAAATATGCCGACAGCCGCTGAGGGGCCAGTTCCCGAAGCCAGCGCCGATGAATTGGCCATTGCGCAGCAAATTCACCAAGGCCTGTTGCCCTGCGAGATGGGCGCCAGCATCCGGGTAGAAGCCGACACCACGCAACCCGGTTACTTTCATGTGCAGGGCAAGGGCTTTCGATACCGCATGTTCCCCGTGCGCACCAACACCGGCGCCTTGCGTTTAGAAGACAAAAAAGCTGGAGCCGTTTGGTTGCAGTTGGCCAACAAATCCATGCTGATGGACGAAAAAAAGGGGCGGCGTGTGGCCGACGAATGCGCCCACCCTGACCAAGTGGCCTTTGGCGAAAAGATGAAAACCAACCCGTTGCCCAGTCTGTTCGATTGAACAGAGGGGCAGATTTACCCATTGACCTTGACTGACCGGAGAAAAAACCATGTTGAAAGCCTACCGTGAACACGCCGCCGAACGCGCAGCCCTTGGCATCCCGCCACTGCCTTTGGATGCCAAGCAAACCGCTGAACTGATCGAGTTGCTGAAGGCCCCGCCCGCTGGCGAAGACGCGTTTTTGATGGACTTGTTGACGCACCGCGTGCCACCGGGTGTGGACGATGCGGCCAAAGTCAAAGCCTCTTTCCTCGCCGCTGTGGCGCATGGCGAAGTCAAGGTGGGCTTGATCTCCAAGTCCAAAGCCACCGAACTCTTGGGCACCATGGTGGGCGGTTACAACGTGCACCCTTTGATTGAACTGCTGGACGACGCTGAAGTCGCGGCTGTTGCGGCCAACGCGCTCAAGAAAACCTTGTTGATGTTTGACTTCTTCAACGATGTCGCCGAAAAAGCCAAGGCCGGTAACGCCAAGGCCAAAGAAGTCATGCAAAGCTGGGCCGATGCGGAGTGGTTCACCAGCCGCCCTGAAGTCGAGAAAAAAATCACCGTGACCGTCTTCAAGGTGCCCGGTGAAACCAACACCGACGACTTGTCGCCCGCGCCCGATGCCTGGAGCCGTCCCGACATTCCATTGCACTACTTGGCCATGCTGAAAAACACCCGCGAAGGTGCCGCATTCAAGCCCGAGGAAGATGGCAAGCGTGGTCCGATGCAATTCATCGAAGACCTGAAGAAAAAAGGCAACTTGGTCGCTTATGTGGGCGACGTGGTGGGCACGGGCTCTAGCCGCAAATCGGCCACCAACAGCGTGATCTGGGCCACCGGCCAAGACATTCCCTTTGTGCCCAACAAGCGTTTTAGGGGTGTGACTTTGGGCGGCAAGATTGCCCCCATTTTCTTCAACACCCAAGAAGATTCCGGCGCTTTGCCAATTGAAGTGGATGTGACCGCTTTGAACATGGGCGATGTGATCGACGTCATGCCCTACGACGGCAAGATCGTGCGCAACGGTGAAACCGTGACCACCTTCCAGCTGAAAAGCGAAGTCTTGTTTGACGAAGTGCGCGCCGGTGGCCGTATCAACCTGATCATTGGCCGCAGCTTGACCGCCAAGGCCCGCGAGTTCTTGGGTCTGCCCGCATCTACTTTGTTCCGTTTGCCCACGGCGCCTGTCGCTACCAAAGCTGGCTTCACGTTGGCCCAAAAAATGGTCGGTCGTGCGGTGGGTTTGCCAGAAGGCCAAGGCGTTCGCCCCGGCACTTACTGCGAACCCAAGATGACCACCGTGGGTTCACAAGACACCACCGGCCCCATGACACGCGATGAGTTGAAAGACTTGGCGTGCTTGGGCTTTTCG
>JACCDI010869318.1_pt1 | contig 12501 bp, 10 predicted proteins | sample 7442791 | NCBI WGS metagenome assembly JACCDI01 (sample SAMN15323434, study PRJNA562643) | freshwater metagenome | isolation source: river surface water | place: USA:Blue River Watershed | collected 2017-08-15
ATCGGTAAGAGAGATTCGTGGAGCCTCAGACGATGATGTAGTTCTCGTTCTGAAACATGACTCGGGCGTTGATTCATATCTCTCCGCCAGTGCAATTGTGGGAGCCCCAGGGCCACGAATTCGCATCAATGGCAATGCTGGATCCTTAGTAATCACTGAACTTGACCATCAAGAAGACTTGTTACGAAAAGGCTTTAAACCTGCGCCAGGCAAGTGGATGTCTCCGGGGGAAATCAAGAGCGAGGCTCGAATCTTTAAGGGCGAGAGTTCATTCAACTACCCGAGCGAGCCGGGTTCATATCCCAGTTTCTATTCGGCCGTACGTAGTCATTTAGAAATTGGAAGCCCCCTTCCTATTTCGCGAGAGTTTGCACTTGATGTGGCTCGTATTCTGGATAAGGCGCGCGAAATAAGCGCTCGATAAAAATGTCAATCCAAGTCATAGTTGTTGGTGCAGGGCTGGCAGGTCTTAATGCCGCACAAATCCTGCGCGGCAATGGCTATGAAGTCACCGTACTTGAACAACATTCTCGAATTGGTGGACGAGTTGCCACAGATTTGATCGATGGTTACCGCTGTGATCATGGCTTTCAAGTCATCAACCCTGCCTACTCCGAACTTCGAAGAACTGGGTTAGTCGAGAAACTTCAGATTCACCCACTGTCCAAGGGGTTTGAGATTTTCATAGATGAAAAACTGGTGAGAGTTGGAGATCCACGCAAAGGTCTAGGTTATTTACTCGGAGATTTGTCATCGCGAACGGGAACTCTCTCTGAGAAGGTGCATTTCCTACGCTATCTGGCAAGCAAGGCTGAGGATCAAAGCTTTGGAATTGCCATGAGCGCTTGCGGTGATTTCTATCAGAAGGTCATTAAGAGGTTCTTGCAGGGCGTCTTTCTGATAAATCCTGATGACGTTTCATCTCTGATGGCACATGAGCTACTTCGTTGGTTCATCCGCGGAAATCCGGGAGTTCCACATCTTGGCGTTCAAGCTCTACCTAATTTGTTGGGCGAGGGCTTAGATATCAGAACAGAATCGAGAGTTCAAAGAATAAAGAGTGGAGAAGTTCAAACTTCCGAAGAGAGACTCAGCGCTGACGTTGTTCTGATAGCTACTAATGAAGTTTCGGCGGCATCACTCCTAGATCAACCGGCGCCAAGTATGAACAAATCAGTAACGTGGTATCACAGCGTTCCGGCAGGAGAAATTAAAAGTAATCACCTACGCCTAGATCTCGCGGATGTATTCGTGAATTCGGTGGCAATCTCCAATGTTGCGCCGTCGTACGCTCCCGTTGGGCGGACCTTGATTTCCAGTACTGCGCTCGATGTAATCCCCAGTTCAGAAGTGTTAACACGTGTTGGCGCGCTCTGGGGAGTTGATCCAAAGTCGTTGGAGTACGTCCAGCACTTCGAGTTAACACAATCTCTGCCGAAGCATCTTCCTGGGAAACCTTTGATATCTCCGAGCAGAGTGCGGGAGAACATTTATATTGCAGGTGATCATCGAGCGACTCCATCACAGCAAGGAGCTTTACTCAGCGGTCGGCTAGCTGCCGAAGCGATTATTGCTGATCTATAAGTTCAGAGAGAGCTGGTGCAATATGGGGATAGTCGAAGGTGAATCCTGAGTCGATTAGTTTCTGCGGGATAACCTTTTTAGACCCGAGAATCTCCGTTGAAAATCCACCAAGTGCAATCTTGAGAGCAATCGATGGCACTGGAAAGAGCGCGGGACGGTGCATTGCACGGGCAAGAGCCGAAGTGAACTCCTGATTTGTAGCAGGATTGGGCGCAGTGAGATTTACCGGACCTTCGATGGGTTTCTCCAACAAGTAACAGATAGCTTTGATTTGGTCATGGAGAGTAATCCAGGACCACCATTGCTTACCATTACCAAGTTTTCCTCCCAGTCCAAATCTAAAAAGTGGCAACATTTTTCCTAGTGCGCCACCGGTGGGATCAAGAACGAGTCCGGTACGAACCTTCACGATTCTGGTATTGGTTGCAAGATCTGCAGCAGCTTCCCACTCTTTACAGACAGCAGCTAAAAAGTCATCACCGGGACGGTCACTTTCGGTGACAGCACGATTACCTGTTTCGCCGTACCAACCAATAGCGCTAGATGAAATAAATACCTGGGGCTTGAGTTGAGAGACTGCGTTCGCTATTGCTGTCGTACCAAGCAAGCGTGAGTTCAAGATTTCTGCGCGATATTTCTTGGTCCATCTCTTGTCGCCAACATTGGCACCTGCCAGATGAATGATGGCATCGACGCCTTCCAGAGGAGCAAGATCAACAGTGCCAGTGCGTGGATCCCATTGCACTTCGTCGGGGGAGACAACAGGGCGACGGACAAGTTTTTGAACGGTATGTCCTTCAGACTTCAGATGCCCAATAAGTGCAGTCCCAATCAACCCGGATGCTCCGGTGACTGCAATGCGTTGTGGCAACGACATTAGAGTCCTAAGTCAGATTCGAAACGTCCCTCTTCAAGGCGCTCTTTCAGAGTGCCAAGGAAACGCGCTGCATCTGCGCCATCAACGATGCGGTGATCGTACGAGAGTGCAAGGTAGACCATCGATCTAATCGCAATAGTTTCTCCACCATCTTCACCCTTCACAACCATGGGACGCTTGACGACTGCGCCCAGGCCAAGGATGGCAACTTGAGGTTGATTGATAATCGGAGTATCAAAGAGCGCTCCACGTGAACCGGTGTTAGTAATAGTAAAAGTTCCGCCGCCAAGATCATCTGGAGAAATCTTGTTATCACGCGTACGGCCAGCAACATCAACAATCTTGCGAGCGATACCACCCATGTTGAGATCGCCAGCATCACGAATAACCGGAACTAGAAGACCGCGTTCGGTATCGACTGCAATACCCAGATGTTCAGCGCCGTGGTAAGTGATCTGATCACCTTCGACGGATGCATTAACGACTGGATGCTGCTTCAAGGCTTCGCATACTGCGACAGCGAAAAATGGAAGGAAGGTTAACTTCACACCTTCGCGCGCTTCGAAACTCGCCTTTGCCTTCTCGCGCAAGCGAGCAATCTTGGTGATATCAACTTCAATGACAGTGGTGAGTTGCGCGCTAACTTGAAGAGATTCAAGCATGCGGGCTGCAATAACTTTGCGCAGACGCGACATGGTTACTGTCGTTCCACGTAATGGAGAGACAGCTACAGGTGCCGCTACACGAGGAGCTGAAGCTGGTGACGGTGTAGCAACAGGCGCCGAGGTTGCTGGTTTCGATACGGCAGCAAGAACATCTTCTTTCCGGATGCGCCCGCCAACGCCAGTGCCTTTAACGCGCGAGAGATCAACGCCATTTTCGGCGGCGAGTTTGCGCACTATCGGTGTGACATAAGAATCATCGAGAACTGACGCACTTGCTGGAGCTGATGCGACTGGAGCAGCAGCGACCGGTTTTGGAATTATCGGAGGAGGCGTCTGTGGGGGAGCAGGTACTGCTTTGGGAGCAGCCGAGATAGGTGCTGGAGTTGGTGCGGGAGTTGGTGCGGGAGCCGGTGCGGGAGCTGGTGCGGGAGCTGGGGTTACGGGCGCTGCACCTGCTGCACCAATGGTTGCAAGGCGCGCGCCAACTGGGACAGTTGAATCAACTGGGACATCAATGGAGAGAAGTACTCCACCAACTGGTGAAGGAATCTCAGTATCAACTTTGTCGGTAGAAACTTCGAGCAGCGCTTCATCAACGGCGACGTTATCGCCGACTTTCTTGAGCCAACGAGTAACGGTTCCTTCGGTGACTGATTCACCTAAAGCTGGCATCACAACTGGCGTTGCATTCGATGATGGAGCCGCTGCAACTGGCGCTGCAGTCGCGGCTGGTGCTGGTGCTGGTGCGGGAGTTGGTGCTGGAGCTGGAGCTGCAGCTACTGCGGGAGCCGCAGGCGCAGCTGGTGTTGCAGGAGCGGATGCACCATCAGCAATTACTGCAAGTTCGGCTCCGACTGGAACGACGCTATCTACTGCGACAACAATCTTCTGGAGAACTCCGGCTGCCGGTGATGGAATCTCGGTATCAACTTTGTCTGTCGAGACTTCTAGAAGTGGTTCATCGAGGGCAACTTGATCACCTTCAGCTTTGAGCCATCGAGTAACTGTTCCCTCAGTTACGCTCTCACCGAGAGCTGGCATCTTCACCGAGAATGTCATCGCTTTGTCTCCGATCCAGTAATGAGGGACTGATTATCCATGTGCGTGAAGTGGTTTTCCAGCCAGTGCTAAATGAGCCTCGCCCATGGCTTCAGAGAGGGTGGGATGAGCGTGAATAAGCGGCGCTACATCATTTGCATCGGCTTGCCAGTTGAAAATGAGTTGCGCTTCGGCGAGTAGTTCACCGACACGCGATCCGACCATATGGATACCGAGAACTGGACCGTTCTTCTGTGAAACCAATTTGATCGAACCTGCTGTTTTCAAAATCTGAGCTTTTCCATTTCCTGCTAAGTCGTAATTGAGTTCTACTACGTCGTAACCTTGCGCTTTTGCAGCGGCAGTAGTGAGTCCAACAGATGCAACTTCAGGCTCGGAGTAGGTAACTCGCGGAACCCCGTCGTAGTTAATTGGACGTGGATTTAAGCCCGCAATTTCTTCAGCAACCAGTATGCCCTCACCGAATCCGACGTGAGCTAGTTGCAATGTTGGAATTAAATCTCCCACTGCCCAGATTCCTGGAATATTTGTGCGGCACTTATCGTCCACCAGAATGTAGCCACGATCCATCTTGATGCCTTGTTCTTCATAGCCCAAACCATTGGAAACTGGGCCACGGCCTACAGCGACAAGCAGTACTTCAGCATCGAAAGTTTTACCATCTTCCAGAGTGACGGTAACACCCTTAGCGGTTTTGCTTGCGCTCTTGAATTTTGTACCGAGTTCGAAGTTAATTCCACGTTTACGGAATGCGCGCTCTAGTTGCTTACTTGAAGATTCATCTTCAAGCGCCACAAGGTGGGGAAGCGCCTCAATAATTGTTACCTCAGCGCCAAATGATTTCCATACCGATGCAAACTCACATCCGATAACGCCACCACCAAGAACGATGACGGATTTCGGAACATGAGTCATGTGCATTGCGTGATCGCTCGTAACGATGGTTGTGCCATCAACCTCGAGGCCAGGAAGTGATTTTGCATATGAACCGGTGGCTAGAACCACGTTCTTTCCGGTGTATCGCTCACCGTTGACTTCGACAGTATCGCGAGAAACTAAACGCCCTGATCCTTCGACATAGGTGATGTTGCGAGACTTCACAAGGCCTTGAAGACCCTTATGTAACTTCGTTATGACGCCATCTTTGTAGGCGTTGACTGCAACCATATCCATGGAGTGAAAATCAGCCTTGACGCCAAACTCAGCCGCATGGCGAGTGTTGTCCGCAATTTCGCCTGCATGGAGGAGCGCTTTTGTAGGAATGCAGCCACGGTGAAGACAGGTGCCACCCAACTTATCCTTTTCAATAAGAACGACGTTGAGTCCAAGTTGAGCCGCACGTAGAGCGCAGGCATAACCGCCGCTTCCGCCACCGAGTACCACTACATCAAAGTTCGCCACGAATAACCTCACAGATCAGATGAAGCAAGAACAATGTTCAACTCTCCTATCTTGCCAGCATCACTGGGATGCTGAGGACTCGGCAAGCGCGACCAGAGTGCGAAGTGCGACACCTGTTCCGCCCACCGGGGTGTATCCATGCGGCTTTCCATCGTTATAGGCCGGGCCTGCGATATCGAGGTGGAGCCATGGCAACTCAGGAGCCACAAATTCTTTGAGGAAGAGTCCGGCGACCAGCATGCCACCCATGCGATCTCCGATATTCGCAATATCTGCAACGGGTGAATCTAAGGATGCGCGCAACTCTTCCGGCAAAGGCATTGGCCAGAACTGTTCGCCTGTTCGTTCAGCAAGTTTCAGGAATGATTCCGAGAAATCAACATTGTTGGTCATCACGGCACTTGTGCGAGTACCGAGAGCAACAACTTGCGCTCCAGTGAGAGTTGCAACATCAATCAGACCATCGAGACCGCCGGCTTTTTTGCCAATTTCTGCAGCTCTCATCATCGCATCTGCAAGAACGAGACGACCTTCTGCATCTGGATTGAGAACTTCTACTGTCTTGCCTCCATAAATCGTGATGATGTCACTGGGGCGAGTAGCAGTATCGCTCACCATGTTTTCCGCCAAGGGAGCCCATGCATCAATTGCAATAGGAAGTCCGAGTTCCGCAATAGCTAAAATTGCAGCAGAGACTGCAGCAGCACCGCTCATATCTGACTTCATTGCTTCCATACCCTGTGCAGGTTTAAGAGCGAGCCCGCCAGTATCGAAGGTGATTCCTTTTCCTACAAATGCATATCGCTTGAGCTTCTTTGCGCCTTTAGTAGACGCAGGGGTGTAGGAAAGATGTAATAGTCGTGGAGGATTTGCAGATCCCTGTCCAACTCCAATAATTCCGCCGTACCCTAGTTTTCGTAATTGAGAGTCATTGAGTATCTCAACTTTGACTTTTGTTCCTGACGACAACTTTTTAAATCGCTGGCAGAAAGAATCTGGTGTGAGATGACTTGGTGGCGTGTTAATGAGATCGCGGACAATGTGTGTGTACTTGGCGATCACTTGGCTTCTTGTGAGAGCTTTGGTGAACTCTGACTTCTTTGAGTTCTTGGTAAAGATGGAGACTTTTCCAAGCGGAGACTTTCTATCGGCTTTAGAGGATCCACGGAACTCATCAAATGCATAAGCGCCAAGTAGCGCGCCTTCGGCAATGGCCGCAAACTCGGCGACCGATGAATGTGGAAGAGCGAAGGTGGCAGAGTTATGGCCGGCAAGACTTCGCGCCGCTGCGCCAGCTGCGCGGCGGAGGATTTCGTGCGGATAGTTGCCTCCGCTTTGTGCTTCGCCGAGTCCGGTCAGGACTACTAACTTCGTCGCATTGCCTGGAAGTTTGATTACTTCGTCGGCGGCGCCAGTGGCTCCAAGATCATCGAGGGCTTCCAGCAGTGGAGTTTTATCAACTTTGAGATCGCCAGATGCGATAGAGAACTTCTTACTCTTCTTATCTCTAGCAAATCCAACTACCAAGATATCTTCTACAACGGAGCTATCAGTCGCACGAATTGAGGGCATGGGGGTAGGTTATTCGAGTGAGCCGGTATTCGCCATTACATGGATTCCATATTTCAGCTGGAGCCAAACTCGCCGATTTTGGTGGCTGGGAGATGCCAATTGAATATCCAGCGAGTGCCGGTGGCGGAGTTCTCAACGAACATCGTGCCGTTCGTGAGAGCGTGGGACTCTTCGATGTATCTCACCTTGGCAAAGCGCTTGTGACAGGCCCTGGAGCGGTTGATTTTCTCAATTCAATTCTGACTAACGACCTGGCGAAAATCTCTGATGGCCAAGCGCAATACACCTTGCTCTGCGATCAAGATAGCGGAGGCGTGGTTGATGACCTCATCGCGTATCGATATTCCTCGGAGCAGGTATTTCTCATTCCCAACGCTGCCAATACCGCAGATGTCGTAGCGCGTCTCGTTGCAGCTGCGCCCCATGGAATTGCGATAGAGAATCAACATGAGAAATTTTCGGTACTAGCTCTACAAGGTCCGAATGCGCAGAAGGTATTGCAAGCATTGGGAATCGACTCCAACTTGGAGTACATGTCTTTTGCATCGACAACACTTGCTGGAGTTGCGATCACTCTCTGCCGTACTGGATACACAGGGGAGCGCGGTTATGAAATCCTTACGCCCTGGAGTGATGCTCCGCAAATCTGGAGCCTTCTGCTGGATGCGGTTCACTCATGTGGCGGTCTTGCTGCAGGCTTAGGAGCGCGCGATACCTTACGTACCGAAATGGGTTACCCACTGCATGGTCACGAACTTTCGTTATCCATTAGTCCGGTCGAAGCAAGTGCAAGTTGGGCCATCGCATGGGAGAAAAATTTCTGGGGCAAGGAAGTGCTTGCAAGCCAACGAGAATCCAAGAAGCACAGAGTTCTTCAGGCGCTACAAGTCACGGATCGCGGGATTCCACGAGCGGGAATGCAGGTCAAAAACGATTCAGGTGAAGTAATCGGAACCGTGACGAGCGGAACTTTCTCGCCGACTCTTAAAACCGGCATTGCGCTAGCACTTATGACAATTCGCCTCTCAAACGAAAGTCGCGTTCTGATTGATGTACGAGGCCGAACCAGTGAGGCTTTAGTTAAGCGATTACCTTTTGTACCTTCACATGTGAAGTAAAGTTCAAACGAGTTCGAGCCCGCTTTAAAGAGTTCAGAATCGGTTTCGCTGTCAATGCAATAAGCAGTGCGGTCGTCAACGCCCTCGGAATATCCCACGCGAGTGCAGTAGTGAGATGAAAAACTAGGAATCGCTCCAAGTTTTCGGCTATTCCGGCTCCTGGTACGAAGGAGAGTTGCGTGTCAGTACTGGTGAGCCAGGGCCAGAGTTGTAGATCCATCAGCAAGCCAAATCCAAGTGATGAAAGAATTCCGAGAATTATCAGATAGAAGCGTTCGAAGGCTGGAGTAACTTTGGATGCAGCAAAACCTGCAAGCAAGCCAATCCAACCAGCGGCAATCATCTGGAATGGTAGCCACGGCCCAATTCCACCCGTCAACAATGCGGAGACTGCCATCGAGATAACGCCAAGTGAAAATCCAAAGTATTTTCCATAGACATGCCCAGCAAGAATGAGCAAGAACCACATGGGTTCGATGCCAATTGCACCTGCGCCGACAAGACGTAGCGCAGCGATGAGGGCAGAGAGAACTCCAAGGAGCGCCACAGATTTACTATCCATCGCTCCACGAGAGATTTCCAGGGCGACAAGTGCGATACCAAATGCCGCAACAACAATAGCGAGCAACCTTGCAGACGATGCTTGGAGAAGTACGAAATCCGAATTCGGCAAATACAAGGGCCAGGTGAATGCAATAACTCCACAAATTGAACCAAGAAAAAGTAAGAGAGGACTTAACTGAACTCGCGAGAGACTACTTCTGGGCATTGACGTAACTTTCTACCTCAGTGACCGTGAGCCAAGGTGAATGAGGAAGAGCTTTAGAAACCTGTGGGGCAAAAGCGGGAGAGGCAGTTAAAACTTGTCGTGTAGTTCCATTTGCAATGAGCTCTCCATCTGCGAGGAAGATAACGCGATCTGCTACTTCTGCGACGAGTTCAACATCATGGGTAGAGATAAAAACAGCGCGGCGCTCTTGGTGGGCAATTCTGCGCAGATTGCGAACTAGGACTCTCTTCGCTTCATAATCAAGACCACGTGTCGGCTCATCAAGAATGACCAATGGTGGCCTCGCTGAAAGAATGATGCTTAAAGCCAATCCCAACCTCTGACCTTCAGAGATCTCACGAGGATGTGACTTCAAACTTGGGATTGTCATCAGTGCACGATAGATATCCAGCGTGGTTCCTTCAGCGACATTGTTATCGCGATCGCCAAAGGCGCACTCTTCTTCAACTGTTTGTGCATAGAGCAAATCGCTAGGTTCTTGAGGGACATAACCCACGTGACGAATTAGTTCTTGGTCAGCAAAAGTTTGTGGGTCTCTGTCCAGCACCGTGACTTTGCCTTGAACAATCGGCGAATGCCCAACCGCGCACTTGAGTAGCGTTGTCTTTCCTGCACCGTTCCTACCCATCAGCGCCACCACTTCACCGCGAGATATCTCAAGATCAATGTTAGAGAGAGCATAAGTTCTTGCAGAGTCTTCATAAGCCGCAGTTAGTCCCGAGATGCGGAGCACGACTTCTCCAGTTTCCAGCGGAGCGCTTTCGGTACGAGATTCGGCAATCTCAAATGCGGGTGCGTTTTTACGAAACTCACGAATACTTAATGGGATGGTTGGCATCTTTAATGCACGCGCGAGGTCAACCAATGGGGGAGCAATCGGCGAATTTCTCAATACCTCTTCTGCAGACCCTAAATCGAGGGTTCCGTCGCCATGAATCAAAATGATGCGATCGACGAACTGAATCACCCGTTCAAGTCGATGCTCAGAGATGATCACTGTAAGTCCAAGATCATGAACTAAACGATGCAGAATTGAGAGAACCTCTTCAGCGGCGATGGGATCAAGTGCGCTGGTGGGTTCATCGAGAAGCAAGACTTTGGGGTTGGTGACCAGGGCCGCCGCAATGGCGACACGCTGTTGTTCGCCGCCACTGAGTTGCGAAATCGCACGCTTACGCAGAGGTGCAAGTGCAAGAAGATCAAGAACTTCCTCAACTCGTTTGCGCATGACATCAGGGGCGATGCCAATAGTTTCTAAACCAAAAGCAATCTCTTCTTCAACGATGTCTGAGACAAATCCATTGATTGGATTCTGACCAACGATTCCAACGACGTCTGCCAGTTCACCTGGTTTGATTGAACGAGTGGAGCGGCCTGCCACAGTTATCTCTCCAGAGAGAATTCCACCAGTGTGGTGTGGAACTAAGCCGTTGATCAATTTCAATACTGAGCTCTTGCCTGCGCCTGTGTGTCCCATCAGCAGAACTAATTCACCCTCGTTTACGCTGAATGTTGCATCTTCAATGATTGTGCGCTCAGAGTTTGGGTAGATAAGAGAAACATTCGAGAAAGTAATCATGAGGCGAACACCGGAGTTAGTGCGAAAAGAGGTATCAGCAATCCGACGATGATGGGTGAGAGGCTGGGAATTGCGAGTACAACAATTAACCCATATCCCGGTCCACTCAGGGCAAGTAAATCCCGACGCTGCCACTTCTCTGGTCTGTAACGCGTTGGATTCTTGAAATAGCCATAGCCGCGTGACTCCAAACTTGCGGCAAGGTCGATGGATCTTTCCAACGAATCTTCCAGAACTGGCATAGCAACATTTCGCCACGAGCGAATTCCAGAGGATTGCTGGCCCCGTAATCTCTTGGCATTGCGGACGCGAAGAATGCTGCGGGCTGTTTGTGGTGCAACGGAACTAGCAATGACGCTGGCTAAGCCAATTCCGTAGAACCGCTTAGGAAGTACTCGCAACAAACTATGCGGATTACTTAATGAATTAGCTGCAGCAAAAATCAAAATTAACGCCGAGAGAGTCAAGGCTTCTTCTAACGTGCTCAGCAAGCGCTGTGAAGTGACAGGACCGCCAACTCTTATTCCTACCAAGAAGTCAGGGAGATTAACTTGAGGAATAGTAAAAAGAGTTCGTCCTGGCATTGGTACTCCTATGAGAAACCCGATTGCCATTCTGATAAAGAAAGCGATAGCAGCAAATCTCACGGCCCAAGCGAAAGTCTTGTACCAATAGGAGCCGCTTCGAAAAAACCAGACCAATGCGATGGATATGACAATGAAACCGAATGACAGCAATGGCTGATCAATAATGAAGAGGAGCGTCGACATGAGTACAGCCCAGAACCACCAGAAGAGTGGATGAAAACTCTGACGGCGATTCTGGGCCATGACGACTCGTAGGAGTATTACTTAGTGCGACGACGGTTGAGAATGAAGCTCAAGATCAACAGCACGGCTAATGCTCCCAAGAGAATAGGAGCATTACTTTCGGCTGGCTCGCTCTCCTCGATTGGAGCCGCAGTTGTTGAGATTTCTTCTGCAGCAGGAGCTTCAACTTCAGCACCACATTCTTGTGCGGGGTACCCAGCGATTCCGCAGATAAGTCCTGATTCACTTGCGCGCACATCAAGCGCTGCTTCGAGTACATCAAGTCCGACTGATCCAGTTGGAACTACAACGCAATCGGAGAAGAATTCACGAGGTGTTTCACCCTCTGGTGCAATGTTTCCAGCGCCGAAATCAACTACGAGTCCCACGCGGACCTTGCCAGAAGCTTCAGGTGTTCCTTCGCAGAGAGTTGCAAAGTCAGGCTCCATCATGGGCGAGACTGCTGGGATGTCATTGTTACTAAAGACGAATGTCCAACCTTCGACATCACCATCTTTAACTTCCACCGAAGGTCCAGTCATTGCGGCTGTCCAGGTTGTTGCGCCAGATGCTGCTTGGAAGTATCCCCAGTATCTGTACCCGGTAGCAGAGTGTGATGGTGAGAGCGAAAATATTGAGCTGGCTAAGAGCGCTATTGCAATGATGGTTTGAGAAGATTTTTTGAGAAACAAATTCTTGCTGAGCATGTGAACCTTTCAATGAGAAAAGGAGTTCACGACGGCGAAAAAAAATTCCGCCCCGTAAACCTCGACGGGTGGTAAAGAAAGCCTTGTGGGTGGTAATCCGACTTACTTGCAGCGGCGGTAAAACCGAGACAAGCTCACGGTTGCGGGTCAGCGTCGGATTTTCACCGACTTCCCCATTCCATAAGGCTGTGGAGCTATGAAGTTGTGGCGCTAATAAACCACCAAAGTGACCTACGTGCAAGGAGCCACTACGCTTTCGGCTTATGGAATATAGACGTCTCGGTAGTTCAGGTATGTATGTTTCAGAGATTACCTATGGAAATTGGATCACACACGGCTC
>JACCDI011321849.1_pt1 | contig 12500 bp, 6 predicted proteins | sample 7442791 | NCBI WGS metagenome assembly JACCDI01 (sample SAMN15323434, study PRJNA562643) | freshwater metagenome | isolation source: river surface water | place: USA:Blue River Watershed | collected 2017-08-15
CCTGAGCGCGATGTCCGCCGCTCAGCTGCGCGTGTTCCGCACCGACCAGCTGGGGGTGCTCAGCGTCGAGCAGCTGTCAGCGCTCTCCACATCGCAGATCCGGGGCTTTCAGACTCAGCAGATCCGCGCACTCAGCGCCGACCAGATCAATGGGCTCAGTGACGATCAGTTCGCCAGTCTGACCGCCGCCCAGCTGGGCGCGCTGACAACGACGCAGCTGGCCGCGCTGGCTCCTGAGCGCATGTCGGGCTTCAGCACCGCGCAGATCGCGGCGCTGCCGGTCTCGGTGCTCGGCGGATTCAGCGTGGCCCAGCTCAACGGGCTGACCACGTCGCAGTTTGCCAGCCTGACGACGGCGCAGATCCGGGCGCTCGGCACCGCAGCGCTCGGCCAGTTGCAAGTCGCCAGCCTTGCCGCATGGCGCACCGTTCAGCTGCAGGCACTGTCGACCACCCAGATGATGGCCTTGTCGGCCGAGCAGGTCGCCGGGTTGAGCACGCAGCAAATCGGCGGGCTGTCGGCTGCCCAGTTCCGAATGCTGGGGGCAGAGCAGATTTCCGCATTGTCTCCAGATCAGGCAGCCGCCCTCAGCACGGCCCAGATCGCGGCGCTCAGTACCCGGCAGCTTGCAGCGATCGAAGCGGCGGACTGGGAAGCCTTGTCGACCGCAGGCATACGTGCCCTCAGCACCGCACAGCTGCGCAGCATCAGCAATGAGCAGATTGTCGCGCTGACCACAGCGCAAGTCCGGGCCATGAGCACCGGCCAGATCAGAGCGCTGACGACCTCGCAGCTGGCCGCCATGGAGATCGCGGATTTTGATGTGCTGACGACCGTTCAACTACCGGCGCTGATCACGCAGCAAGTGCGGGTTCTGTCGGCGGAGCAGCTCGGCAGCCTGTCGTCGACCGAAATCCGCTTGCTCACTGCCGATCAGATCAAGGCATTCACGGCGGATCAGATGCAGGCGCTGAGCAATGAACAGATCGGCAGCCTGACCACGGCACAGATCAAGGCACTGAGCGCGGCGCAGATCGCCACGTTGGATGCCTCGGATCTGGGGGCGTTGTCGACGCTTCAGTGGCAGGCCATGAGCGCGGTGCAAATCAAGGCGATCGCGGCTGACCAGCTCAGTGGCATCGACGCCAGCAAACTCAGGACGCTCTCGCCGAGTCTGACGGCGGCCCTGACCACGACCCAGTTCAGCAGCCTGAGCGCGGAACAGACCAGCGGGCTGACGACTCAGCAGCTGGCGGCACTGACCACCGCGCAGGTGAGGGTGCTCAATAATGAGCAGCTGACCTCCTTCAGCGACACGCAGCTCCGATCCTTTACCGCGGCGCAGGTCAAGAGTCTGACCACGGATCAGATCGCGGCCTTGTCCGATCGTGTGGGCGTGATGACGGTGGCGCAGGCGCAGGCGTTAAGCACGCAGCAGATACAGGCGCTGGACGGTGGCCAGATCACTGCGATGACGACCGATCAATTCAAGAGCCTGTCTGTCGCGCAGATCAAGTCCCTCACACCGGACCAGATCTCGTCGATGGAGACGCGTGATTTGCGGGCCTTGAGCGCGGCGCAAGTGACGGCGTTTTCAACGCGCCAGATCTCTGCCATCACCGGCGACCAGATGTCCGCGTTCACCGCATCGCAGATGGCAGGCTGGTCGGCAACGCAGAAGAAAGCCTTTGTCTCACCGATCATTCTGGATCTCGATGGCAGTGGTCTGAGCACAGCAAGTCTGGACGAGGGCGTCAGCTTTGACATCGACAACGATGGCCAGATCGAAAGAACCGGCTGGATTGCGCGCAACACGGGCCTGCTGGTCAGAGACCTAAACGAAGACGCGCTGATCAATCACGGCGGTGAACTGTTTGGCGAGGGCACCCTGCTCAGGAATGGTTCGCGTGCCGCCAACGGCTATGTGGCACTGGCCGAGATGGACTCGAACCGGGACGGCGTGATCAATGCGCTGGACCATGGCTTTGCGTCATTAAAGATATGGCAGGACCTGAACGGCAACGGCGTGTCCGAGGAGGGGGAGCTGAGATCCTTGTCGGCGCACGGCATTGCCGAGCTGTCGCTGAAGCATCAGACCTCCGAGCTCATTGATCAGGGCAACCTGATCGGGCTGATGGGCAACTACAGCACGGACACGGGTGAGGTCAGGACCATGGGTGATGTCTGGTTCGCGACAGACCGGGCGGGTAACCAGACCTTCGATCTTGACGGGCTGATCGAGAAGATCCACGCGGCATCGGGCAACAACACAGTGGTGCCTGCGCAAGCGGTGGCCGACAAGCCGCTCGATGTCCGTCTGCACGAGGTGCTGTCCGGTGGTGACGCGTCGCTGGAGGATTGGGCAATGTCGGATCTCACGGTCGCTGTCGGCCCTCAGGGCGAGGTGCAGGAGGGCGCGGACCACTACGCTGTGTATGTGAATCAGAATGCGCAGCTGCTGGTCAACGACAAGCTTCAGGCACCGTGGGGCGGCTTGCTCTGACCCGGGCTGTTGCCCCTCTATAATCCCGATGAAAAAAGGCCGCGCCCCACGCGCGGCCGGACACGCTGATCGACACACCGATCGTCATGCCAATCCCTTGGGAGACCCGCAATGATGCTGGACCCGCAGTCCCGCGCACTGCTTGAGAAGGCCGCCGCTGCCAATGTGCCGGGCCCGGAGCAAACCTCCGCCGCGGAGGCGCGCGAGTTCTACAAGCGCAGCCGTCTGCCGCTGCAGCCGCCCAAGCCCGAGATGGGCGTCGTGCGCGATCTCGTCATCGCGGGGTCCCGGGGGCCCCTGACCCTCCGGGAGTTCCGTCCGGCAGGGCTTGCTGAGCGCCGGGACTTGCCGGCGCTGGTGTATTTTCATGGCGGTGGCTGGGTCATCGGTGATATCGATACCCACGACACGCTGTGCCGGCAGTTGTCGAATGGCGCGGGCGCTGCGGTGTACTCCGTCAATTACGCGAAAGCGCCCGAGCACCGGTTCCCGGCAGCGGTTGAGGATGCGCTGCTGGCCACCCGCTATGTAATCGAATCCCATGCCGCGCTCGGCATCGATCCGGCCCGCGTTGGCACCGGCGGCGACAGCGCCGGCGGCAATCTGGCCACCGTGGCCGCACAGTCGCTTCGTGGACAGCTTGAGCATCCGCTCGCGCTGCAATTGCTGATTTATCCAGTGACGGACTTGCGTTTGTCCACGCCGTCGTACGAGACCTATGCCAACGGCTATGGTCTGACCGCCGCCGCGATGCGGTATTTTCGCGATACTTATTTGCGCAGCGAGGCCGATGTGAACGACCGCAGAGCCTCGCCCTTGCTGGCGGACGATCTCTCCGGCATGCCGCCCGCACTCGTGCTGACCGCGGGCCACGATCCATTGCGTGACGAGGGTGCGGCCTACGCCGATGCCTTGTCCGCTGCGGGCACTCCGACGCAATACGTTTGCTTCGAACGCCAGATCCACGGCTTTATCATCATGGGCGGGGCAGTGGACGAAGCGAACACCGCAGTGCGCCTGTGCGCCGACTTCGCTCGCGCCGGCTTTGCCCGAACCCTGTCCTGACGACGTCAGGTGGCAAGTAACCTCAAGCAAGATTGACTTGCGCGGCGCTTTTGCCTACCTTGGTCCGCCTGATGCGAGAAGGGCACACCAGCCGAGTGCGTGCCCGGGTCTCGACATTCCATCCCTTGCACGATGAGCGACGCTGAAGTCCCAACCTCCCCGGTGCGCCCACGGACACGATGGCGTGTTCTCACGGCATTGCTGGTCTCCGTGCTGCTGATGCTGGCGCTGCTGGTCATCGCCGCAACGGCGGGTGTCGAGGTTGACGGCAAGCCCTATCGCGGTGTCGTTTCCCGATGGTTGTCCGAACAATTGGGCCGTGAGGCGCGCATCGATGGCCCGCTGAACCTGACGCTGGGCGTGCGCCCCCGGCTGCTGGTCAGGCAGTTGCGGCTGGCTCAGCCAGCAGGATTTGGCGCGGGGGATTTTCTACAGGTCGGTGAGCTGCGCTTCGAGCTGGACTTGCTGCCTTTGCTGCGCGGCCAGTTGCGCGCGGAACGTCTGTCCGCCTCCGGTGTCCGGCTGGATCTGCGCCAGCGCGCCGATGGCGCGGCCAACTGGACGCTGATGTCCCCCCAACCCAACGACGCCGCACCTGCAGATCGGTCAGAGGCGGGGAGCGCTGACGCGGCCAGACTGGCGGCGCACTTTGATATTCGCGAACTCCGGATCAATGATCTTCAGGTGACATTTCACGGGCAGAATGAGAAGCCGCTGAGCTTCGCCCTGGATTCCTTCGACGCCCGTCTTCCCGCCGACGCCGGTGTGATTGCCACCGGCAAGGGGCGCGTGCAGCAGACCCTCGATTACCAGCTCGACCTGCGCGGAGGATCCTTGCGTCAGCTGGCCTCGGCGGAATCGCCCTGGCCCGTGCAGCTGCAACTGGCCTTTGCGGGCAGCACGCTCACGCTCAATGGTCAGATCGGCGCGGCAAAAAGCGAGCTGCGCTTTGGTCTGGGGACGACCGACATCGCGCGTTTCGGAAAGCTGCTCGATATCGATTTTCCGGACGCCGGTGTCGCGGGCATGGCCGGTCTGGTGACGCTGGCGCCGGGGTCGGTCCGTATCGACCAGCTGTCGGCGCAACTGGGACGTTCCAGCATGCAGGGGTCGCTACACATCGATGGCCGTCAACAGCGCCCGCGAATCGACGGCGCGCTCGACATCGCGCGACTGGATCTGAAACCCTTCATGGGTCAGGACGATGACGACGATGAACCCGCCGATTGGCCAGCGCTCTACCGAAGCCTGTCACGCGCCAGACTCGATCTGTCGGCACTGCAGGGCGTCGATGCGCGCTTGCGGCTGTCCGTAGATCAGTGGCTGAGCCTTCCCGGCGACATTCGCGAGGCAGCGCTCGCGCTGGAGTTGGCCGATGGACGGCTGCGCATTCCCATGAAAGCACGCATCGAAGGCGTGCCTGTGCACGGCCAGTTGAAGGCCGATGCGCAGGCCTCATCGGTGAGCATTGAACTGCAGTCGGAAAAATCTCCCGTTGGCGGACTGGCGCAGATGATCACCGGCCTGCCCGGTATCGAAGGACGTCTGGGCAGACTGAGCCTGCGTCTCGGCTCGCAGGGCAGGGATGGCGCGGCACTGATGCGGGCACTGTCTGCGCATCTGCAACTTGACGACAGCCATCTCAGCTACGGCAACCTCGATCAGGGCAAGCCCGTGGGCGTGTACGTGTCGCGCTTGCAGATCGCGCTGGATGCCGGCAAACCGCTTGAGGGCGCTTTCAGGGGCACGCTGTTGGGCAAGCCGCTGGAGGCCGCGTTGTCAGGCACCGATCTTCGCTCGGCCATGCTGGGGCATGACAGCCGCTTCAGTCTGGTGGCCCGCTCGCGCGGGTTTGCGGCGCAGCTTCAGAGCAGTGTCGATGTAGCCAAGGGCACGGGATTGCTGAGCTTTAGCCTGGGCGCGGCGCGTGCAAGCGACGTCGCCAGCTGGCTGGGCTTGCGCAACGATGCGCAGCAGCCGTTGGCGCTTGCGGGGCGCATTACCGGCTCTGCCGACGACTGGCGGCTGACCGATATGGTGCTGCAGGCGGGGCGCACCAGCGCGCTGGTCAATGTCGAGCGCAGGTCGGCACAGAAGGGTGATTACTATCAGGCGAGTATCGAGGTGTCCGGCGCTGATGTCGCGGAGCTCGACAGTCTGCTGGCGCACGCGCCCCCGGGAACTCCTGAGGCGGGCAAGCGCAGGCAGAGCAATCGTCTGGACATTCCCCTGTTGCCGCGCCCGCTGGTGCTCGACGATGCGGATGTGCGCGTGCGCGTGCATGGCGTTCAGGGCACGGCCGTCGCGCTCGGCGAGATGGGTGCGGACCTGCGTCTGCGCGAGGGCTTCATGCAAAGCTCGCCGTTTTTTGCCGACATCGCCGGTCAGCGCTTCGAGGGCGCGCTGATGATCGACACGCGCAGCAGCGAGCCGCATGCGCAACTGTGGATCTTTGCAAAGCAGCTCAATGCCGGACAGCTGATGCGAGACCTCCGTCTGGCGCAAGGCATTGACCTGACCGCGGCATCGGTGTCGCTGTATCTCGACAGCCGGGCCCATCGCCTTGCGGGGTTCATCGCGAATGCGCAAGTGCTGGGGGAAGTGGCGTCGGGGCAGCTGACATGGCGCGATGCGAGCGGCAAGCCGGCCGGGCGTATAAGGCTCGACAAAGGCAGTCTGGTTGCCGCCCCGGGACAACCCGTATCGCTGGCCTTGCTCGGCGATGTCGATGCGTTGCCCGTGAATATTTCGCTGCGCAGCGCTGCCGCAAAAGAACTGCTTGATCCGTCGCGGCGCGTGCCCTTTGAGCTGACACTCGCGGCCTCGAACAGCCTGCTCAGTCTGACGGGCACGCTGGATCGGAACGTTGAAGCACGTGACATTCAACTGCAGATGAAGGCCAGCGGCGACCGTCTCGACACACTGGACAAGCTGACCCGTGTCGCCTTGCCTCCGTGGGGACCATGGTCGGTTGACGGACGTCTACGCGTATCGCGTCAAGGCTATGCCTTGCAGGGCATGTCGCTGACACTGGGCAGCAGCACGCTGCAGGGCGAAGGCACACTGGACACCAGCGCCGCTGTGCCCCGGCTGGACCTGCGGCTGAGGTCGCCGCAGATACAGCTGGATGACTTCAAGCTCGCTGGCTGGTCGGCGACCGACGCGCCGCGCCCCGCACCGCTGGATGTGGCGCTCGATCAGGAAGCGTTGCGCAGGAAAGCCACGCAGACGAGCGACAAAGTACAGGGCTTGCTCAGCCGCGAGACGCTTCGCACGCATCAGGCCAGCGTGAGTGTGGACGTGGACCGCGTGCTGTCCGGCCCCGATGTGCTGGGTGGCGGACGACTGAAGGCCACTATCGCTGACGGGCGCGCCACCATCGCTCCGGTCAGCCTGCAGATGCCCGGCGGATCCGCCGACCTGTCCTTGTCGTATGAGCCGGGCGAGCGGGATGTACTCGCCGATCTCAAGATCCACGCAGAGCGATTCGACTACGGCGTGCTGGGCCGTCGGCTCAAACCGCAGTCGGATCTTTCCGGGCGCTTCAGCCTGAATGTCGATGTGCGCTCGCGCGCGCCGAGCTTGTCCGAGGTGCTGCGTCATGGCAGTGGCACGCTGGAGTTTGCGGTCTGGCCTGAGGACATGAAGGCTGGCGTGTTCGATCTGTGGGCGGTGAACCTGTTCTTGGCGCTGCTGCCCACGATCGATCCGAAAAATGAATCCCGCGTGAACTGCGCGATCGGCAAGTTCACGGTCAGGGAGGGCAAGCTGACTCAGAAAAAACTCGTGATCGACACCAGCAAGGTGCGTGTGACGGGCAACACCGCGATCGATCTGGCGAACGAGCGCCTGCACCTGCGCTTGCAGCCTCAGGCGAAGACGGCGCAATTTCTCAGTCTGGCGACGCCGCTGGAGGTCAAAGGCAGCTTGACCGATTATTCGATCGGTCCTAACGCGGGCGAGGTGTTCGAGACGGTGCTGAGGATGGCAACCTCGATCATCTGGGTGCCGATACAGCGTCTGTTCTCGGAGAAGGTGCCGGAAGATGGCAGCGATGTCTGTGAGCTGCGGTGATGCACGCAGTCCCGGCAGCGCTGCGTGTCAGAACCAGTCGCCCGGCGAGTGATGGAGGAGCAGCCCCGGAATGCCGTTCGCACGTTGAGGGGCACTGTGCAGATAGCCCTGGATCTCGTCACAGCCATGCTTGCGCAAAATAGCCAGCTGAGTCGGGCTTTCCACGCCTTCGGCGACCACGCGCAGTTTCAGGCTGTGCGCGAGCTGGATGAGAGTGCTGATGATCTGCTCCGCGTTGCGGTCTTCAGGATCGGACAGCGCGCGCACAAATTCGCGATCGATTTTCAGGCAGTTCAGTGGCAGGCGCTGCAAATACACCAGACTGGAGTAGCCGGTGCCGAAATCATCAACGGCGACCTGAACACCCATCCGGTGCAGTTCATGCAGGGTGTCGAGGGTGAGCTTGACGTCCGACATCATCAGCGTTTCGGTGAGCTCCAGCTCCAGCCGCTCGGGCGGCAGTGTCGATTCAGCGAGTGCGGTGTTCACAATACGCAGCAGCTCCAGCCCGTTCAGCTGACGTGCCGAGAGATTCACCGAGATACGCAGCGCGCCCACACCGTCACGCTCCCAGTCGGCAGCCTGCTGCACCGCTTTGCGCACCACCCATTCACCGATCTGGTTGATCAGCGAGGTTTGTTCGGCCAGCGGTATGAACTGGTCGGGCGTGAGCTCGCCCAGGACCGGGCTGGCCCATCGCAACAGCGCTTCCGCCCCCTCGATCTGGCCGGTCTTCAGTGATACCTGAGGCTGGTAGACGAGATAAAGCTCATTGCGCGCCAGCGCATGCATCAATTCGGTTTCTATTTTTGCGCGCTGCTGCAACTGGGCGTTGATCTCGCTGTTGTAGAATTGGCAGAGGTTGCGCCCGGATTCTTTGGCCATGTACATCGCCGCATCTGCGTGACGCATCAGCGCTTCGGCGGTGGTGCCATCGATCGGATAGGTGGCAATCCCGATGCTGCAGGTGACTCGGAGCTCATGACCATCCACGGCGACGGGTTCGCAAACACTGCACATGATGCGTTCGATCACCTGCGTGGTCAGATGATCTTCCGGCCCGCCGCGAAGCACCAGCACGAACTCGTCGCCACCATACCGGCCCAGCACGTCATCCTTGCGCAGCGCGCTGGCGAGACGCTCGGTAATGACGCGCAGCAGTCGGTCGCCCGCAGCGTGACCGAAGCGGTCATTGACCTGCTTGAAGCGGTCCAGATCGACGAAGGCGACCCAGACGGGAAATCCGTGCCGGTCGGCGTATCCGATGGCATCGCTGAGCTTCTCGACCAGTGAATTCCGGTTGTCCGCGCCGGTCAGTGAATCGTGCGTGGCCTGATAGGCGAGTTGGCGCTCCAGCCTTTTCCGGTCGGAGATGTCGCGCGCGACGGTTTGTGTCGCAGCTTGCCCGCCGTAGGTCAGCGCAATGCGTCGGACCGATACCTCGAACGTGGTGCCATCCAGCCGGCGAGCCATTTCCTCGGCGTAGGTGGGCTGATGGTTCGTCCTCAGTTGCGCAATCGATTGCGCCACGGCGCCACGGTAGTCATCGGTGGTCAGGTCCAGAAGAGAGTGGTCCAGCAGGCGCGCCTGTCCGGTTTCACGGAAGAGCATTCTGGCCGCCTGGTTCGCGAAGACCACTTGTCCGCCGGACTCGATCAGTATGGCGTCCGGCGACAACTCGACGATCAGCCGATAACGTTCCTCGCTCTCGCGCAGCGCATCCAGTGCGCGCTGCCGCTCTTCCATTTCAAAGAAGAGTTCAAGGCTTTTTTGTTCGAGCAGGCGCTCGGCCTCTTCGCGGGCCTTCGATTCGCGCGCCAGCCGCCGGGCGAACACATCGTCAGGTTTATCCATGCAGCCGGGTCAGTGTGAAGCAGGTGTGCGCGCCGCCATCGCTGACCGGCATATCAGTGCGATCGATGGACATGGGTTCACCAAAATGCGCTATGCATCCTTCGATCAGGCCATGCGCGAAATCCGCGAGCGCGCGACGGGAGCGGTAGATAAACACCATCTGGTCATCTGCGATCCGCTCATGCTCGAACGAAGGCAATTCAGCATCCCGGTATAACTTGCGCACCTCGACATGTACATGGCTGTCCAGCATGCTGAGCAGTTCAAATACGCTGGCATGCGTCGTCACATACTGCGGGTGAATGATCGTGAAGCGCTGGAACAGATGATGACCAAAATGTCTGAGCAGAGCAGGGACGGGTTTGCCAGAAAGCCGCGACAGTTGCTGGACGAGTTCAATCATCTCCTCATGCGGATAGGTGCCTACCGACGTGTACGATCCGCCAGAGGGCAGATCGGAGGCTTCAATGATCGTGTCTGCCGTCTCCAGCGAGAACTGGTCCTCGACCATCTGTATGAACTCTCGAAAGACAATGCCTTTCATGGCTTTCTTGTTATGTAGTTGCCGTGAAGAAAGACTACCAGAAGTTAATATGGTGGAAAAGGCTTTATTTAATAAAAAATAGAACGATTGTTCGATTTGGGCCGATTTGATCCGAATTCGCCCGAATGGTTACGTTTTCGTCATCTGACGCACCGTGGGGCTGGCGGGAATTATCTGAGTCCGATATCGCGACGGTGATTCACGCATGACAGCGTGCGATCCCAGAAAACCTCACCGCTGCCGCCATAGCGGGAAGGCAGTCGCAGCATTTTCTTGTGAGTAGTGGCGAGCGCCTCTACGCGTTCGGGGGTGAGCACACCGAGTCTGTCGAGCTCGAGATACGCTTCGCAATTGGCCTCGATCTCGTCACGCTGAGGGTCTTGTGCGTGCGCGCATTCGTGATAAAAAATGAAGTCGGACATGTGCGGGTCGCGTGCGAGCATGGCGCGGAAAACGACCGAATCAAAGAAGATCACTGGCCAGCCATCCTCGCCGGGCCGCACCACGGCCGCTGCTCCGCCCAGTGCCGGATGACGGTCACCGATGTCGCCATGCCCCAACCACACTTCGCGCACCGTGCGGGACTCACCGTCGCGAGTGACCTCGCATTGCACGAGGGTGCCGTCCGAGCGCTCGAACGCGGCAGAGTCAATCGGCGCCGCCACAGCACACACCAGTGCAAGCAGGGCGGCGCGTCGCATGGCCCGCGTGTCAGTTGTTGAAGGAGGCGACGGGCAGTACCGGGGCGCTGGAAAACTGCTTCGGCACCTCGCCCGTGAGCGTGTTGAGGAAGGCCACGATATGCTTCACATCCTCGTCCGACAACTGCTTGCCCAGCTGCAGGCGCGCCATCACTCGCACCGCATCATCGAGTTTTTCCACAGAACCGTCGTGGAAGTAAGGCGGTGTCATTGCCACATTGCGCAGCTGCGGCACCTTGAAGATGAACTTGTCTTCAGGCTTTTGCGTATCGTGCCAGCGGCCCATGTCGCGGCCTTTCAGCGCCTCGACTTCCTTGCTGCCGGTCGCAAGCCAGTAGTCTTCCAGCAGGCCGAATTTCTGATACATCTGGCCGCCGACCGTGACACCGTTGTGGCAGCCTGCGCAGCCAACGCTCATGAATTTCTCAAGACCGATCTTGGCTTCCTTGCTAATCGCGCGCTGGTCGCCTTTCAGGTACTTGTCAAAGGGCGCGGGGGTGAGCAGCGTGCGTTCGAACGCGCCGATCGCCTTGGCCCAGTTCTCTGCATTCACCGGGTCGGCCTCATTCGGGAAGGCTTTCTCGAACAGGGGCAGGTAGCCGAGCGATTTCATCCGCGCTTCGGCCTCCGGATAATCCTTGTTCCCGTAAGCGAAAGGACTGAGCAGGGCTTTCATCGCCTGCTCTTCCACGGTCACTCGGTTGCCGCCATAGTGCTGCGCGATCAGCAGCGGCGTGTTGAATACGGTCGAGGCATTGCGAGGCAGCTTCTTGCCGTGAACGCCCACGGAGAACGCGAGCGAATCAGCACCATGAAAGCTGGGGTTATGGCAGGTCGCGCAACTGGTGCGGCCATCGGTAGCGACGCGGGTCTCGAAGAACAGCGCCTTGCCCAGATCGATGCGTGCCTGCGAATGCGGATAGTCATCCACGCGGGCGGTATCGGGCAGGGGCTTGAACAGGCCACGCGCGCGTTCCAGCAATTCTTTGTCCGTGTCGGCAGCGGTGACAACGCCGACAACAGCAACAGTGCAGAGGGCGGAAGCGGCGAGCAGGGCTCGGATCGGGGTCTTGAACTTCATTGAAAGCTCCGGGAAATTTTTATGATTGTTGTTGTTATCGGGTTGGCGAATCCCGCGCGGATCCGGGTCAAATTGTGCTTCATTTCTCGCGGTTGTGCTGGGGCGCTTTCAGGGGTTGTCAAAACGTTCAGCTCACATCACCCGGTTTCCGGTCGCGTTCGAAAAACCCTGACAAATCATGAAAAACCTGATTGCTGTGACTGATCGGTCTCCTTACACTGGCTTACAGCCTGATTAACCAATAACAAAGGCCGTCTTTGGCGGCCACCTAATTTATGACGCATCTTACCTATCCCGTATCAGGCCAGAGATCCCTGTGGCGCAATCCCGTTACCTTGTCCCGCAGCCGCCCGCTGCTCGGCGCTGTGCTGGGCTTGCTGAGCACCGTCGCGTGCGTGGCCGCGCTGGCGGCACCTGCCAGCTGGCAGGACGATCTGGCCCCTATCACTGAGAGCGACTGGAACCGTGCCCGCGCCGCGCATCTGCTCGAGCGCACCGGCTTTGGTCCCACCCCCGATGAAGTCGATCGCTTTGCCCGTCTGACGCCGCGACAAGCGGTGCGCCAGCTGGTGCGATATCAGCAGATCGCCAATCCGCTGCCGCCCTTCGAAGAATCGGGCGCCTTCGATCCTGGCCTCGAACCCTTCTCTCCGTCCCGTCCTGCCGCCACCGAGCAGG
>JACCDI011835805.1_pt1 | contig 12500 bp, 9 predicted proteins | sample 7442791 | NCBI WGS metagenome assembly JACCDI01 (sample SAMN15323434, study PRJNA562643) | freshwater metagenome | isolation source: river surface water | place: USA:Blue River Watershed | collected 2017-08-15
ATTATTAAAAGATAATCCTAGTTTTCACTCTTGGGATAATGGTGATATTGCCAATTTTGGTGTGTCAGATAGAGTGGTGAAATATATGTTTAGTAAGGTTCAACAAGGTTATTCAACCATTGAAACTGGATCTGGAAAAAGTACTTTTGCTTTTTTATTGGCAGGATGCAAACATATTTCTATTAGTCCTAATCCATTAGAAGAAGAAAGAATTAGAAAATATTGTCAAGAAAATGGTATTGATGCTAATTTCAAATTTGTATGTGATAGTTCTGCCGAAGTATTACCAGAATTAGTAAAAACAGTAGATCAATTTGATTTGGTATTTATAGACGGAGCACACAGATATCCTTATGCAGAGATTGATTATCATTTTACAGAAAAAAAATTAAGAGTGGGTGGATATATGGTGGTAGATGATGTTCAATTACCATCTGTTAGTAACTTATATAATTTTTTAAAGAAAGAAAAAAACTGGACATTAGAAACAGTTATAGACCACACTGCTTTTTTTGTAAAGCATTCAGAAGAAGTGGTTATTGATGATTGGCAGAATCAAGGGATTAATGATTTTTATAAAAAGTTTTCAGCATTTAAGCAATTTATAAAGAGTGTATTGAAGCCAATACTCAAAAAATAGCATTGTGTTTAAATTGAAAAATATTCCTCCATCTATTTTATTACTATCTGTTATAATAGTTGGGTTTATACTAAGATTATATTTTGTACAAGTAGATCCATTTTTACATAATTGGGATGAGCATTTTCATGCATTGGTGGGAAAGAATTTACTATCCAACCCATTAAAGCCAATGTTATTAACCCATCCAGTTGTTCCTTATCAAATAGCATCTTGGAGTTCTAATCATGTTTGGTTACATAAACAGCCACTTTTTTTATGGCAAATAGCTATGTCCATAAAAGTTCTTGGAAATACAGTATTGGCAGTTCGTTTTCCTAGTGTTTTAATGTCTACTATTTCAATTGCACTAGTATATAGAATAACTCAATTATTTACTAAAAACAATTACACCGCACTTATTGCTTCTTTGTTGATGTGTTTTTGGAATTATCAATTTAATTTAATTTCCGGAAGAGCCTCAACAGACCACAATGATGTTGCTTTTGGTTTTTACGTATTATGTAGTATTTGGGCTTATATAGAATACTTGGAAAAACCAAATTGGTCTTGGATAGTATTGATTGGAATTTTTGTAGGAGCAGCAATTTTGAACAAATGGTTAACAGGTTTATTAGTGTATGCAGCTTGGGGAATCAATGCATTATTTTTTTATTTAAAGAAGAAAAAACTAGATCAATTCAAATATTTGTTTATTAGTTTTTCAATTGCTGTAATTGTTTTTCTACCATGGCAATTATTTATCGCCCAATTTTATACAGCAGAATGGGCGCATGAAAGTGAATTTAATCGTAGACATTTATGGGAAGCAATGGATGGAAATGGAGGAGGTATATTTTTTTATTTAAGAAAATTTAAATTGTATTATGGGTATATCATAGGCCCCTTATTTATTTATGGGTTGTATTTATTTTACAAAAAAAATTTTGGAGAAAGAAAGATTGGGAACACTTTAATCATATTATATACCATCATATTTATATTTTTTTCGTTAATTGTTGTAACTAAAATGAGGGCTTTTGTTTATTGTGTTCTACCAATAGGCATCATTTTTGCTTCCATCTCTATTGAAGAAATAAAAAATGTAATACACAATAAGGTTTTGTATTCATTAATTCTATTGATTGTACTTTTTGATTTTTTTAATCCAATAGAACTTGCCACCTACGCTCAAAAAAATACAGGTTATACACAAAAAATAAATCACACTTCAATCATTAAAAAAACATTAACAGTTCTTCCAAAAGAATACACAACTATCTTAAATGTGGGGAATGACGAACATTTAGATTTAATGTACTATTCCAATCATCCTATTACTGCATATCAAGGTGTTTTTAGCAAGAATGAGATGGACTCTTTGGCTAAAATCAATAAACCCATTGCAGTATTTAAAAGCCATGGTAAATGGGATTTGCCTCAATATGTACTAGATTACCCTAAATTGTATGTAATTCCTTACCAATTAGTTGACTAAATATATCAAGGATACATAATTCCTGAACAATTAGTATCTTTAGGCCTGTAATTGAATATCCAAAATGGTAGAAACCACTCAAAAGACAATAAAATATCCAGAGTTTAAAGAACTCTTCAATGTATTTATTAGATATTGCTTGAGTCAATATAAGTTAATTTTATTGTTAATTATAGTAGGTGGTGTTATTGGCTTGATATATGGAAAAAGTCAATCCCCCAACTATGTGGGAGTTTCAACGTTTATAATAGAAGATAAATCGGGTAGTAGAGGTGGGGGTATTTCGGGTTTAGCTTCGCAATTTGGAATTGATGTTGCTAGTCTTACAGGCGGAGGTGCTGGATTATTTGAGGGGGAGAATATTTTTGAAATAATGAAATCACGAATCATTGTAGATAAAGTATTAAATAGTAAAATTGAAGAGGATGTACCCGAAAAGGGAATGACACTTGCTCAATACTATTTAATTAAAAGTGGTCTAGATCAAAAATTAAAATCAAAACAAATAGACGCAGTAAAGTTATTCTCACATCAGGAAAAAGCTTTGGATAGAAATACTCAAATTATAAAAGATAGTGTTTCTAATATTTTGTATAATAATATTGTCAATGGGAAAGTTAATATTGAAAAACAAAATAAGAAAAGTAGTATCATAACCTTAAGCGTAAGTTCTACGGATCAAGTATTTACTAAAAATTTTACGGATAAGTTATTAAAAGAAACAAGTAATTTATATATTGAAATTAAAACAGGCAATTTGTCTAGAAATATTGCTCAGCTTCAGTTAAAAGTTGATTCATTGCAATACATATTGAATTCTAAGTCTGATATACGTAATTATATAAATCTTTCTGCTCCATATGAAGGTGCTTCAAGAGATAAAACCGTAGCAACAGCTTTATATACTGATGTTGTTAAAAATTTAGAATCTATGAGGTTATCTTTAATTAATCAAACCCCAGTAATACAGGTATTAGATTCTCCAAGATATCCAATCCTGAATCAAAAGGTAATGGCCAGATTTTATTTGTTAATTGGCGCATTGATTGGGTTTTTAATCAGTTTTTTCTATATCTTATATAAATATACTTCTAAATAAGGTTTTGCATGAATCGCATTTTCTTATTAAGAGCATATGGTGATTTTGTTATTTTATTGCAGGCAATTTTAAGATCTAATACATCGAAGAATTATAGTATTGTAGCCTCTTCTCATTTAAAGCCACTTTATCTTGCATTGTGTAGTTTCAAAGACATGAGTCAATTGCAAATTGAATTTATAGATTTTGGAATAAACAAAGGGCAGCTAAGGTTATTTACAAATAGACATTTTTTACATTTCGAAACGCTTAAAGAGTTAAAAAAAATCCGTCAATTTGTTGAAAAAAACCCTAATAGGGATGGAGTTGATTTTATCGAACAGGATATTAGAATTGATCTTTTAAATTGGTTCACCAGGTCAAAGTTTCAATCGATGATACATCCTGAAGCCATTTATGAAAATTATGATGCTTTTTTTTCAAATGATCTTGTATCCAATGAATCTAAAAAACCAGTTCAAAAAATTGCAATATTTCCTGATGCAAGAATTGCAAAAAGGATTATTCCTATTCATACAATACAAAAAATTAAAAATACCATTAACACCCAAGCTTTAAAATTTGAAGTTATTAGATTTAAGAAAAAAGTTGAAGAAAGCGATCTATTATATGAGAATTTTAATCAACTTATTGGTTTTATACAACAGGCCGATTTGATTATAGGAGCAGATAGTTTGCCCATTCATTTGGCACAATTTTTTCAAAAGAAGCATTTTATGTTTTTTCCAGAAGGGGGGCTTACTAATTTCTTGACCCCTTATGCAAAATCAAAAATATCCTATGGCAATTTCAATCAATTTAATATTAGCTTATAAACTATGCCATTAAATATTGAAACATACATATTATATTCTTCACTTGAAGAAGATCGCATAGAAAGCATCGAGCTTTTAAAAAAACAGTTTAATCATACAAACCACATAGAAGCCATATTCCCCAAATTAATCCGTGTACCATTTCTAGATAGAATAATACAAGTTTCGAAAGAGAGAACTGGCAATGCCTTAAGTTCAAGTGAAATTGGTTGTCTATTGGGTCATAGAAAGATTTGGTCAAGTATTGTTGCTAAAAATTGTTCTGAGGATCAACATTTTTTGGTCTTGGAATCAGATAGTATACTTAATGATTCAATTCAATTGAATAAATTATATGATTTAATACAAACCAATTATGATTTATTTTTCTGGGGTGCTTGGAATGGTTTTGTAAGGATAAGAAGATCTACAATCATTAAAGAAGAGCATAAAATGCAGATTGGAGAACCTTTTCTTAAATCTGTGTATTGTACCTATGGCTATTCTTTAAATAAGAGAGCAGCTAGATATCTTTTAAAACAGACTAAACATGTAGCTTATCCGGTAGATATGTTTAAACACTATGTACAATTGAAAGATTTACGCGTTGGAGCAATTAGAAAAGAGCTAATTAGCACTCCATTATACTTAAAAAGCTACATTCGAAACAATACCCTATTTAACTTTTATAAAAGAAGGCTAATTACCCGAATATTTGACTTAAGAAATGCACTAATTGCATATTTTTCATAGTTTTAGGTATATTTAAGCTATGTCAGTAAAAAATAGCGTTTTTTACAATGTAATACTTGCAATATCACAGGTATTTTTTCCTTTGATTACATTCCCTTATTTGGCCAGAACGCTTGGTCCAGAACATATTGGCGCCTTGAATTTTGCAGAGAGTATCGCAAAGTATTTTGTAATGCTAGCTGCATTAGGTATTCCAATATATGGAATAAGGGAAATAGCCAAAGTTCAAGATGATTCATTAAAAAGAACCTTTGTTTTTTCGGAAATATTTTTGATCAATTTTATTTGTACAGTTTGTCTTTCTGTAGTTTTTTTGATATTAGTCATTTTGGTCCCTCAATTAAATAGAGATGCGACATTATTTTATTGGACTATTGGATTTTATTTTTTTCAAGTTTTTTATTTAGAGTGGTTTTTTAATGGAATGAATGAATTTAGATTTATTGCTATTCGTCAATTTGTTATACGATTCTTTTTTATAGTTTTTGTTTTTTTATTTATTAAAAACAAGTTTGACTATATTAATTATATGATTTTACAATTTGGATTAAATGTTTTACTGACTTTTATAAACTTAAATTATTTAAGAAAAATAATAAGTATTCATGATATTAGTTATAAATCCTTAGAAATAAAAAAGCATGTAAAACCATTGTTATATCTTTTTTTGACGATATTCTCCATTAGCATTTATTTTTCAATGGATACAATCTTGCTTGGTTTTCTTGCAGATAATGAAAGTGTAGGATATTATTCAACTGCTTTAAAATTAAATAAACTAATTATTGCTATTTTTAGCGCTATTACGGTGGCAATTTTTCCTAGTTTAATACATCTTTACCAAAAAGGGGAGGTTGATCATTTTAAAGAATTGATCAAGCAAGTTTTTTTTGTATTAGTAAGTTTGTCTATTCCTTTAGTGATTGTAATAATATTTTGTGCACCAGAAATTGTACATGTTTTATTTAGTCAAAGTTTTGATAGAGCCATTATACCATTACAAATAACCGCTCCATTAATTATTATTGTAAGTTTATCATCCATTTTTGGTTTTCAAGTGCTTAGTGCGTTATCAAAAGACAGAGAAATATTATATTCTGCTATTTTTGGTATGATAGTAAGTATAGTACTTTCTATTGTTTTAGTTCCTAGGTTAAAGGAGATAGGAGAAGCAGTAACGATTTTGCTAACAGAATTAACCGTTTCTGTAAGTTTTATATATTATACAAAAAAGTATATTAAAATCGGCGGATTAACCAAATTGTTTTATAAACTATTTATTTCAGGCTTGCCTTATTTATTATTTATATTCTTATTTAAACAAATTATTGTTGATAATTTTTCAAGGCTAGTGACTATTTGTATTATTTCTTTAATTTGGTTTGTCGTATTTCATTTATTTATCTTAAAAGATAGTTACTTCAAACAATATACAAACAAGTTTTTAGAAAAGTTTACTTAAGAATTTTTTCAACTTTCTCATATAAAATAGCATAGGAAATTTCTTATTCGCAGCAGCTTCGAATTTATTTATTTTTTCACTTAGCTTTTTATTTAAAATAGCTAAAGTGTCAATATCCTCTAATTGATTTGAATGCATAATTCTATCTAAAATTTGAATATTATTTTCAATTTTATTTAAGATAAATCTAGCATCTATAAAATCATTCATTTCCGTATTTTCCAATAAAATAGCTGTATTATAATTCAGGTATTTTTCAACATTTTCTTCAATACCACCAATCGATTGTTTGTCATGAATTCTATATCTGATTAATTTTTCATTAATACATACGAAACTCCCTTTTTCTAATAATTTCATTACAATCCATCTGTCATGAATTAGATGGGGAATTGTTGGAAAATCATTGTTTATATTTAATGAATTCTTTCTAAATGCAATGGTTGCTCCTGTTGCAGCATTTTCAACAGTATATATATATTCTTTAAATATGTTATTTTTTAAAACTATTTCATGAGGAAAACTCATTCTTTGCCATAAATCATATTTTGGAATCAATTCCGAATGCTCATCTATTATATAACCATTAGTACAAACACCTACCACATTTGGATAATCATTAAAATATTGCTTTAAATAAGTTGTTTTATGCGTTAACCAAAAATCATCTTGATCAGCTAAGCAAATAATTTCATAATTACATTTTTGAATGGCTTTTTGAATATTTATATAGTATCCTAAAGTTTTTTCATTTTGGTGTATAGAAAAAATTGATGGATAATTTCTTTGATATTCTTTTAGTATTTCCCATGTATTATCTGTTGAACAATCATCAAAAATGATTATTTCATTAACAGCTAATTCTTGATTTAGTATTGAGTCAATTTGCTCTTTAATAAATTTAGAACCATTATAGGTAATGAGTGCAACAGAAATTTTCATTGCTAAGGGAGCTTTTAACAAATGTATCAAATAAATATATTAAAAAAGACATATTTGTAATGATATCTTTATAACTTTGTTCTGTGAATTTTAAAAAAGTCAACATAAGTAATTTTCTAAGAACCCAATGTTGCTTATTGGTATTTTTTGCATTTTTTAATTCCAGTTCTGCTCAATTTTATAAAAAATATTTACCCAAATTACCCTCTTTAAAGTTACCCGTTAAAGAGAAAAATAATGGAAACAAATTTTTCGATTCACAAAGGATTTCAAAGTATGTAAAAGACAGTATACTAAATAAAAGTCAGGCAATGCCAATGGCTGTTGGATATACCGATTTTGATGAGAATCTTCGAGATTTAAAATTATTGGGAATAATTCAAACGGAGAATTCTTTAACCATTCGGCCTTATATTACTAGATCTACATTACCATATGATAGTATTTTAAAATATATTGATACGAGTATCCAAAATCATGGGCATATAAAACAAACTAAACATCTAGATATACAATTACTACCCATTAATATTTTACAAAAATATAATTCAAAACGTCCTTATGGTTGGAATGATGGGCCTTTAAGTTTTTCTAAAGGGTATCAAACATTGATTAGTGGAGGTGTCTATTTAAGATGGTATAATTTTCATTTAAATATTAGACCAGAATTTTTTAAGACAGCCTCAGATAGTTATGAAAGAAGTGGTGCATGGGGTCAAGTTACTCCATCTTTGAGTAAAATTATTTGGGGTCAATCAGATCTTAGAATGGATTTAGGTCCAATTAGTATTGGTATAGCCAATCAAAATATTTGGCGTGGTCCAGGCTATTATAGCTCACTATTAATGAGCAATAATGCCCAAGGGTTTAAACATTATTATTTAAATACTAATAGACCATTGAAAACACCTTTAGGTAGTTTTGAACTATCCGTTTTAGGAGCAACTTTAACGCAAAACAAAACACAGGGTTTTGAAAATAAAAATTTATTTACTGCTAATGTAAGTGAAAATACCAGGTATATTAATATGTTGACTTTAACCTATAGTCCTGTATTTTTCAAAAATTTATATCTAGGAGCAAATAGAGTCTTTCATCAATTTAGTAGAACTACTCCCAGTACTAATTTCAAAAAAGATTATTTACCTGTTTTACTTCCATTATTTAGAAATGTCTATCAAGATAATGCAGAAGCAATAGATCAATTGATTTCTGGATTTATTAAGTATAGCTTTCCCAAAGAACATGCTGAATTGTATTTTGAATATGGATGGAATGATGGCAAGTCCAACGCTAGAGACTTAAATTTAGATAACTCACATTCTTCTGCGTCTATTTTGGGATTCAAAAAATTATTCGAAATAAAAAATAAACAATATATTGCAATAGAGGCAGAAGCTACAAGAATGGCACAAACGCCTAGCTATTTATTAAGAAATGCGGGTAATTGGTATGAACATGGTTTAATTTATGAAGGCTATACCAATGAAAATCAAATTTTAGGTGCTGGAAGTGGTTTTGGAAATAATGTTCAAACTATATTAACTACTTGGAATAGTGGCTGGACTAAGTATGGTATAAAGTTTCAAAGAATTGAACAACAGCCAAGAAGATTTGCAAGTAGTGGTGCTGATGCTTATTTAGGTGATACAGATTGGAATGATTACTGTTATGGATTTGTTGTTAAGCAGCGGTATAAAAAAATCTTATTGAATGCACAAGTAGATTGGGTACATTCAAAGAATTATTTATGGCAAGAAAATAAGCAATTGGGTAATTTATATTTCTTTTTAAATACTATTTATATATGGTAAGAAAAATAGTATTTACCATCTATTTTGCCCTTTGTGTGATTTATTCAAATGCACAAAATCTTATATTAGATGATATTCAATTAATGGATATTCAAAGAAATAATGAATTAAAAAAAGATACGCATAAGCTTGGTTCTTCATCATTTATGATTCGATCAAGTTCTTTTTTTCAGAACCATCTTGAAAATTCAAGGTTAAGCTTAAAAAAGAGTATACTAAAAAATTTTATTTTTAGTTATGATCAACAAGAGAATAGTTTATTACCTATTAGTTATAATGATGGCAATATGTTTCCAGCTAGAGGATGGCAAGAAAGGTATAGCATTGGGGCACATTTACAATGGAAATTCATTGATATCAATATTCAGCCAGAATGGCTAAAAGTGCAGAATAAAGATCAGGAACCATATTTGGGTTATCCTTTAGATGGTAATTTTGCTGCAAAATATTTTGGTTTATTATACAATAGATATGATGAATTTAGACAATTTGGGACAGGGAAAATTGATACTTTTAATTTAGGTCAATCTAGAATTGGCATAAAGACAAAGTTTATTTCATTAGGTGTTTCTAATGAAAATATATGGTGGGGACCCGGGAAAAGAAATAGTCTTTTAATGTCTAATAATGCAGCTGGTTTTAAACATTTATATATACAGAATAATCAACCAATACCTTCTTTTGTTGGCAATTTTGAATTTAGTTTAATTTCGGGACAATTAGATACCACCTGGTTTAAGCCATGGGATACCCAAATTTTAGGTGATTATCAACAAGGTGCTATACAGAAAAATTTAGATCAAAGAAATTTACATGGTGCAACCATCAATTGGCAACCCAAATGGTTACCTAATTTATATATAGGTTATGCTTATACAAGACAAAGCTATAAACATGCTCGAAATGAATATGGCCAAGCGTATACTTTTTTTAGTAAGGATAAAGTATACCAAAGTTTTGGATCATTTATGTTTAGATTTCTTTTACCAAAGGATCATGCGGAATTTTATGGAGAAATTGGTTTACAAGATGAATCTGCATGGCCATGGAAGTTTTTTAAAGAGAAGAGAAAAGCGGCTTTTGTCATAGGGGTGTCAAAAATGGTTCCTTTACATAAGGGAAGATCTTGGCTGGGATTGAATGCAGAATTTGCACAATTACAACTGATGGATCCTAGGTATATATATTATAGAGGTATATTACCGTTTTATGGAGGACCTCCAAATAGTTGGTATTCCAATAATAGTACAATCTTACAAGGATATACTAACAATGGACAAATTATTGGTGCATCTATAGGACCAGGATCTAATAGTCAAACCATTCAATTAAGTTGGAATAAAGGATTGAATAAGATTGGTGTTCAAGTAGATAGGGTTGTGCATAATAATGAGATCAATTACCAAATGTATTTTAATCCATATAGTGCAACTGGATATAGTTATTATAATCGATATTGGGTAGATTTATCTACTTCTTATTATGTGCAAATTGCACCCATCAAAAATATTTTATTAACTGCTTCATTTGTCAATACAGATGCCTTAAATTACAGATGGGTTAGAAATGAAGGTTGGTGGGATGAAGCCTCAGATGCAGATAAATTTAACAAACAATTTCAGTTAAGCATAAAGTACCTTTTACATGCTATTAATCAATAAATATTATATAAGATTATATTTACTTGTTTTAATGTTGTATGCCTTTTTTAACAAGGGTATTGCATACTCATACCTTGCTGAAATATTACTTTTTGGTGGCGCCTTTCTTCTATTTTTAAATAGAAAAAGGGTAGAATTCTTGATGAATAAACAGTACTATATTATTCTTTTTTTTATTTTAATAAGCGGTATATATATATTTTCTTCTGCTCTGCAATTTCCAATTATAGATGTAATCAGGGATTCACTTTGTTTTCAATACGCGTGGTTTGTACTCATCATCTTTTTTTTTAAAGAAGAAAGTGCATTTATATGGGAAAGTATACGTAAAATTTATTTATGGGTTCCATTGGTATTATTATTAAATTTTATTTTATTTAATTATCTATTTATTAATTTACCCTCTCTTAATCTTTTCGGACCAATTCATATACTCATTTATAAAAATGGTGATAAGGGTGTACATTTATTTATAAGTACTATTTTATTGATTTTATTTTCTGAAAAGTATTCTTCTAAATTACTTTTCATTAATACCATATTCATTGCACTCAATTTATTAATTGTGCTCGCTTATTCAAGATCTGGAACCTTGGCTTATTTAGTTAGTATCATCAGCTTTTTTCTTTTTAATAAAAGATCGGTACACAATGAAAATTTGAAAAAAATTATACAATTTGCCCCAATTATTTTAACTATTGCTATTGGTGTTTTTTTGACCATCAGAATTCAAGAAGATATGCAAGGTAGGGTAGCTGGTTTTTCTCAAATAAAAGATAATTTAACTTCCATTGTAAGTTCTGATATAGATGGCAGCTTGGGAGATAATAAAGTTTGGCGTTATGTTTGGTGGTTAAAAATTATCAATGAAAGTTTACAATTCAAACATATTTTTATAGGAAAGGGCTTGGGTATGAGTTTAGCTGGAAGTGATCAATTAACAGATGGTGAGACGGTTAGGTCTCCACATAATTTTCATTTAACCATTTTGGCTAGATTTGGCTATTTCGTTTTTATTGTTTGGCTGTATTGGTTGATAGGTCTTTTTAAACCACTTTTTACAAAGAAGCTAGAAGGAAAGAGTATTGCCATAGTTTGCATTCTTTTGTCTTTTATTATCAATGGAAGTTTTGATGTTTTTTTTGAAGGACCAATGGGAGCTTTCCCATTTTGGACATTTGTTGGACTTTTTTTTGTTGAAGTTTATTTCTATAATCCAAAGGAAATACCAAATTGAAAGGTTTTGTCATTACTTGAATAGTTCGTAAACTTATTGTGAATCCACTCAGCAGAAGCATTTAAATAAAGATTATTGATCCACTCGTACCTTAATTGTAGAAAAATATCATTCCTTGTTTTAATATAATTATTCAAAAAAGCTGGTTGAGGTTGAACTTCATATTGTTCAAAAATTGTTCCCATCCCTCCTTTCCTTATTTTTTGTAATCTCGTATAAATTTTAAGTTTTGCTATTGGAGTATATTTTAAATAAACAAGTATTCTGTCAAAATTATTACCCATCCAGTCTCCTAAATAAGTATCATAATTTTTATATGTTTGAGCAGGAATTAGATTTGAGTATACAAAAGGGTTTACTCTTGCATATTCTCCTCCGATGGTTAAATAAGGAATGATTATATCCGTTTTGTTGAATCCTAGATTAAAACCCAATTGATTTCTACTACTTCTTTTATCTAAAATGGCACTCACTTTTATTTCATCTATAAATAAGGTACCATAAAACTGTGTATTTTTAATTTGATTTCTTGAATTAAAACCAAAAAAGTATTGTCCATTAGAACCTGCTTCAATTTGGTAATTACTTCTATTATTGTCATAGAATTTAAATAAGTTGACA
>JACCDI010298171.1_pt1 | contig 12498 bp, 4 predicted proteins | sample 7442791 | NCBI WGS metagenome assembly JACCDI01 (sample SAMN15323434, study PRJNA562643) | freshwater metagenome | isolation source: river surface water | place: USA:Blue River Watershed | collected 2017-08-15
CAAATAATCAGTCCAGCTAATAACAAATCAATTATTGGTATTTACCAAGATTCTATGTTGGGATGTTATAGATTTACAAGAACTGGAGTGAAATTTACACAAAAAGAAGCAATGAATCTATTAATGAAATTTAAAAAAGTAGATGAAACCGCTTTATTAGACAAAGATTTTATAACAAATTTTGATATTTTATCACAAATTATGCCACCACTCACCATGAAATATAAGCTAAAAGCTTACAAAGATGATAAAGAAAAAGAAGAAGATTCTAACAATATTTTAGAAATTAAAAATGGAAAATATATTCGCGGACAAATTGATAAAGATGTTGTAGGAGGTGGAACTAAAGGTCTCATTCAAAGAGTTTGTAATGACTTTGGTAATATGGCTTCTGCTAATTTCGTTGATGATATTCAAAATATCGTAACTGAATACATGAAATCAAGTGCGTTCAGTGTTGGTATTAGTGATTTGATTTCAGATGATAAAACAAATCAACAAATCGTATCAACTATTACTAAAAAGAAAAATCAAGTTAAAACTTTAATAGACCAAACACAAATTGGTGTGTTTGAAAATGAATCCGGAAAAACTAATATCGAAGAATTCGAAACACAAGTTAATAATATATTAAATCAAGCAACTTCTGAAGCTGGTAAAATCGGTTTGGAAAACTTAGGTAAAGATAATAGATTTGTTATCATGGTTAATGCTGGTTCTAAAGGTTCTGATTTAAATATTTCACAAATGATTTCTTGTATTGGTCAACAAAACGTAGATGGTAAACGTATTCCTTATGGATTTGAACAAAGAACATTACCACATTTTACTAAATTTGATGATTCACCAGTAGCCAGAGGATTTGTTGAAAGTTCTTATATCAACGGTTTAACACCTCAAGAATTGTTCTTCCATGCTATGGGTGGTCGTGTAGGTCTTATTGATACAGCAGTCAAAACTTCTACCACTGGATATATTCAAAGAAGACTTATTAAAGCATTAGAAGATTTAATGGTTTCATATGATATGACTGTTAGAACAAATAAAGGAAAAATTGTTCAATTCAGTTATGGTGATGATAATATTGATACTGTAAAAGTTGAGAATCAATCAATACCATTAGTAGGTATGAGTATTCAAGATATTTATAATCATTACAATTTACCAAGTGATTCAGATAAATCAAAAGTATTACAATCTGTGTTTATTAAAAACACGTATACCAGAAATAATAAATATTCAAAAGAAATTTCAGCTAAATGCTATAAATATAGTGAAATGATGGTTGAATTAAGAGATTTACTTATTAAAAATGTATTCAAATACAAGAGTGATTCAGTTGTTAATTGTCCAGTCGCATTTTCATATATTATTAATAATGTTCAAGGACAACAAAATATTAACAGCTATTCATTAGTTGATATAACATTTTTAGAAGCATTTGTTATGATTGAAGAAACTTACCAAATTTTAGAAACATTACATTACACACCACCAACCTTATTATTCAAAACATTATACTTTTATTATTTATCACCAAAAGACCTATTAGTAAATAAGAGATTCAATAAAGATGCTCTAACTATCTTATTAGATACAATTGTTTTGGATTATAAGAGAGCAATTGTCGCACCAGGAGAAATGGTTGGAATGACTGCTGGACAAAGTATTGGTGAAGTATCTACACAAATGACTCTTAATACCTTTCACTTTGCTGGTGTTTCAGCTAAATCTAATGTAACTCGTGGTGTTCCTCGTATTGAAGAAATATTATCATTATCACCTTCTCCAAAAAATCCATCATTAACTGTTTATTTAAAACCAGAAGATGAAACAGATAAAGACAAAGTTAATTCAATTATGTATATGTTAGAACATACCAAACTAAGAGAAATTATTGATTCAGTTGAAATTTGTTTTGACCCAGATGATATGAATACATTGATTGAAGAAGATAAAGATACAATGGAACAATTCAAGGCATTTGAGAGTTTAGTTGAAGAATGTGCTGGTGTTACAGCTATTAATAACGATAACCAAAAATCAAAATGGATTATCAGAATGGTAATGAACCCATCTGAAATGTTAGATAGAAATATTACTATGGATGATGTTAATTTTACTTTGAAAAGTAGTTATGGTAGTGAAATCAGTTGTGTTTATTCTGATTACAACGCAGACAAGTTAGTATTTAGAATTAGAATGAAAAATATTGTTTCATCTAAAGAAAAACTAGCAGTTTCACCACTTGATCAATCAGACCATATTTATATGTTAAAGAACCTTCAAGAACAATTATTAGATAATACAGTTTTGAGAGGTGTTGTTGGTATTAATAAAGTTACATTACGTAGAATTAAAGACAATTTAGTAGAGCGTTCAGGAGTATATAAGAAACAAGATATTTGGGTTCTAGATACAATTGGAACGAATTTATTAGATGTATTAGGATTAGATTATATTGATTCTAAAAGAACATTTAGTAATGATATTATTGAAGTGTTTAATGTATTAGGTATTGAAGCAGCAAGACAAGCTATTTTGAATGAAATGATGGATGTGATTTCATTTGATGGTACATACATTAATTATCACCATTATAGTTTATTATGTGATAGAATTACTTACACAATTACATACACAGGTAAAATGATATCTATTTTCAGACATGGAATTAATAATGATGATACTGGACCAATTGCTAAGGCGTCTTTTGAAGAAACTCCAAAAATATTCTTGAAGGCAGCAAAACACGCAGAATTAGATATTATGAGAGGTGTGTCTTCAAATGTTATGTGTGGTCAAGAAGGATTATATGGAACCAGTTCATTCCAAGTAATTTTAGATATGGATGAAATGAATAAGTTAGAAGACATTGTAGAATATGAACAAGAAAATATTGAGAAAGAAATAGAAAATGTTATTGGAAAGGTTGAAGACCCAAGAGAACATTGTAGTATTAATAATTTGAAAATGCAAAATAATGTTGTTAATATTAAGTCAACTAATTTAGGCGGTATAACAGACTTTCAGGTTGATTTTTAAAAATAAAAAAATAGACAAAAAACAAAAAAACAAAAAATAAATAGATAAATATGTTATTAATATTATAAAAATATATTGAATATTAATAACAGTTATTTAATAACAAAATACAAAATACAAAATAAATGAAAACTTTTTTTTATATAATACAAAAACTTCTCAATCAAACTTCAAAAATTTATAATTACCAAGATGAAAACGACGAAAACGAACACAATTTTTTTTCATTCTGGAGAGAAATAAAAACAAATGAAACTGATATCAAGTATAATTCAGCAAAATATAATATGTATGACTTGATTGTTAAAAAACACATATTAAAAAATAAGAGCAAATTTTATTTATTGAACGAATATTTAACCAATATTTTCTCTCTTGATTTTGAAAAAGAATCAACCCTTTTACTGTTCTGTAAAATACAAAAAATATATCATAGTTTATCAAGATTAGCTCATATATATAAATTTAAAAAATATAAAGTTCGTGTAACAACTGATTTATTATTAAATGATATAAACGCAAATAGTTATAATGTTATTTCTATTTTGCAAAATGGTCATAAATATTTGTTTACTATTAGTGATATTTTGACTATTATTAAAAATGCTATTTGTAATTCTCAAGACTATTTTTCAAAACCATTAGTGTGTAAAAATCCATATAATGGTCTTTGCTTCAACAAATCAACACTTTATAATATTTATTTTTTTATACGATATAAGAATTATATAATGCCTGATTATTTACAAAATTATTTTTTATCTAACTTTTGTTTGCAAAATTTCTGTAATGAAAACGAACCTATAATAAGAAAATATAGTATACTTTCACAGCATAATAATATGGATGATGATGAAATATATAATGATATTACAGATATGATAGAAGATTTTAATTCAAGAAACGGAAGAAGCAATAAAATTATTATTCATAAAGATTTTCCAAAAAGTGTTTTAATAAGAATATTTAAACCATATTTTTTGTTATATTTATTATCTAATTATAGCAGTTGTAGTGTTTTAAAAAGAAATTATTCAATAGAACTTCATAAAAAATTAGTAGCATTTCAAAAAAGTAATCCTACCTTTGGTAGAAAATTACGTACTGTAAGTGGGTTTCCATATTTTAATGTTAAAAATAAAAATTTTTATGATAATGAAACTATTGAAGAATTTATGGGTTCTCATAAAATAAATTCAAACTCAAATCCAAATTTTAATAGAAGTGTAAATACTTATTTTAATATTTTTTATAATGATGATGATGATTCTGATATAGATTTACCGAATATTAGAATTCATTCAGAAATGAATAGAAACTCAGTATTATTATATAATGATTTAAGAAATAGAAGTCTAAGTATTTCATCAGATTCTTATAATCAAACTGTTGTTAGTTCTTTTGTTTATGACCCACCATCAGACCCTTATGAATTTTTATATATTCTTTTTGGAGAACTAGAAACACAAGAAAATAATGAAAATGTATAATGTTTTATAAAATAAAGTAATTTAATTATTTTATAAAGTTTTTTCATTCTGTGTCTGAATCTGATTCAACAACAATAATACTCTTTTTTGTTGTATTTTTGCTTCTCCTTGTATCAACTGTTTTTGGATTTTTTCTTCTTGTTTTTCTCGTTTTCTTAGTAGTTTTTTGTTTCTTTTCAACAACAATTTCTGAAGATGATGGTTTTGTTTCAGATTTATTACTAATTACTACATTTGATGTAGGTATAATTTCTTTAATAATATCCTTTACTGTTTGTGTTTGTGTTTGTGTTTGTGTTTCTTTTTGTGATTTTTCCTCTTCGTCTTCGTCTTCTTCTACTTGAAAAACTACTTTTTTAGATTTATTATTATTATTATTTTTATTTTTGCGTTGTCTCTTTTTAAAAGATTTCAGGAATTCTTCTATAGTCATTTTATTACCATCATCAAAAGCTCTTCTTAAATCTGCGATTTCATCACAATCATTTAATTCATTTAATTTGAACGACATTGATTTTTTCTCTCCTTGAATATTTATAATAGCTTTGAATTGTGGAATAATTTTCGTTCTTAAACCAGGAACTACAATAAATACAAAAGAATCATCCATATTACCATATCCTAAAAAGTCAAAAGATTTATGATTTGTTTCTGTTAATGTTTTCATTTTCATTTTTGATACAAAAAAAGTAGGTATCTCAAACTTATTTACTAATAACCAATAATCAAAAGTAGTTAAAAAATAATTATCAAGAAATATCATGTTTTCGAAATTAATTTTATTTGTTCTAACTTGACTAACTAATCCTTTCTTACCTTCTTCAATTAAAATATCCAATATTTGTTTATCATAATCAGGCAAGTATTTTTTATATTCTTCATATAATATACTTCTTAATTCATTAATACGAATACTATTATTAGTTTTATTTTTTATGATATCAATAATGAACTGAAACGAACAATATGCTGATTTATCATAATCTAATTCGCGACTACCTGATGGAAAACAATTTTTCCAACGCATAGTTGATATTTTATTTATAACAGGTTTTTTACACTCTCTCACAATATGTTCTGTATTCAGATTTTTATCAAATTCTATCATATTTTCATACAAAATACTTTTTGATGGTTCTGCTGAATCATAAGTGTTATATTTCACATATTTATTAAATGGTGCTATCTTCAAATCATCAAAATATTCACGATCAACCAAAATAGATTCTAATAAAATTATTTCATCATCACGTAAATTATACCCAATTGGACTAAAAGATAAGTATATTTGTGGTTGTAATATAAATGACTTTATTCTATTATATCTGATTAATTCATCAGCCATACGTGCAAAATAATATTTATCATTATTTAAGTCTGAATCTGGAAGAAGATTATGAAGTGGAAGTATTAAAGTACAAATATCTTTTTCACCTTTATTATATTCACACATTGGTGCTTTACTATTACATTTTTCTTCACTATTATTCACAGCACAAGTATTAAATGATTCTAATGAATAATTATCAAAAAATTTCTTATTTTCATCTGTGCTATTATCAATAAATTTAATACTTTTTGTTCTTTTAACTAATTCTCTCAATAAAGAATTTATTTTTGATAACTTAGCACTATACATTGTAAATTTATTTACCATTTCATCTTCAATTTCTTCTCTCAAATCCGCATTAGTATAATTATTCAAAAGTGTTCTAATTGTGTTTCTGAATACATTGAAAAAGTTAGTTTCTAATTTTATTTTTTTTATATATTCTTCTCTCTTTTTATCTGTTTTATGTGTTGTAGTTATAGCAATATCACTCGCAATATATTCATCTTTATTATCTTCTTTTTGGATTAAATAATTTGTATTTCTTAACATTGGAATATCATCTCTAACTGATGATACAGGATAAGGTTTTGATAATTGAACTAACTGATTTGTTTCAGTAAGAATTCCAACAACCATTTCTCCTTCAATGATTTTAAAAACAGGCATTGATTTTGTCTCTCTATTTGTTGCTCTACTAGCATTTATTAAAAATTCCATTGTTGTCGGGTAATCATTCCATAAATCATCTTCAATCATAAAAACAAAATCATAATTATTATTTATTGATGATGGATAGCAAGGAATAAATCCTCTTACGTCTGATGTAGAGCTTTTTGCTATTATACCAATAACTTTTGATTGATAATTTACTACTTGTTTTTCTATAGTATATTTCTTTTTTGTTAAAATTTGAATTATTTTATCTAAATTAACAGCGTGTTCCATCTTGAATATATTTTTGCTAATACTATTTTGAGGTTTACAGGTAACGGAATAGTTATTATCAATATTATCATAAAATGGTTTGACTATTTTATCAAAGAAGTCGTGCATTTGTTGTGATAAATGAGGGTCTCTTTCGCTGAATATTTTTGTTATAAATAACTTATTTTTAACACTATCAAATTTATAAGTGTAAATAGGCTCATAATATTCACTTTGTTTTACCAAAATGAGTGTTGGTAATCTGCTATCATATGATTTCATTGAATAATGATTTGTTGGACAAATCAAGTCTACATTATTAGTAACATCTTCATTTGGTATTTCCATTATAACAAGGTTTATACCTTTTGGAAATAAATATTGATTTGGGCTTGTTACAATGTCCCATAAATAAGTATGATCTATTTTTATATGTTTATCTCTCAAAAATGCTATAAAATTCTCAAAAGATGAACACACATTTTTAAAGTATTCTGTATTTTCATCATTATTATTTTTCATAAGTATTTGATAAAGTTTCGATGATTTATATTTATTCATTTTTTCTTCATTTATAACACGTTCTGGTTCATTAAATTCTGTTACTAGATTACCGTTTTGGAATTTTATAAAATTATCTATATTTAAAGACTTAATAATTAATTCTTTCATTTTTTCAATGGAAACATAAAACGGATTACCTTCTTCATCTTTACGTGTGTAAAAAATCGCGTCAGAAATACACGCTATAAAAGATTGTGAGTTACTTTGTTCAACACCGTGTCTTAACATACAAGCGTGATTCGGTTTTATATTTGTATTTGTTTTACTTATCTGGCAACTAGCATTAATTTCTTGAAGTATTCTTTGAATTGCTGTTGGAAGATATCCCCATCTATCTGGTTCTAGAGGAAATTTCTCTGGACCTTTAACATAATCTTTCATTTTTCCTTGTTCTTGAATACGTTCGACTGTGAGTGTTTTACTTTCTTCAGAATCTGAATCTGAATCTGAATCATATGATGACCTTTTATTTGTTTTTGTTTTTTCTTTTTCTCTCAATAATTTTGCAGCTTTTATTTGTCCTGTGCATTTCTCTCTAGTTCCTACAACTGCTGGTGTATTAAATTTACTAACGCAACAAGGTAAACAAAACCCGTCAGGATGTTTATCACCCTTTATAAAATTTGGATATTGTTTTGTATCTTTAAATTTATAAATATATTTTCCTTTTGGAACTTTATTTACGCCTTTTGGTATAATTTTGTCTTCTAATTTATTTTTTTTAATTTCTTCTTCTGTGAGAACTGTTTCGTTTTTTAAATCCCAATATTGTGGACAAATATAATAAAAATCTTTATCTGGGTTTGAACTATATTGAACAACATCTTCATCTTTTAAAAATCCTGGATGTTCTTCATTAATTTTATCCAACTCTTCTTTATCAAGAATAACTGGTTGTCTTCTAGCAGATGACTCGCAAATACGTGAATATCTACTATATTTACCTTGGTCTTTTTTCAATATCAATACTGGGTCTCGTTCTTCTATTCTATTTTGGAAATATGAATTATCATTACTTATAGGCATACCATCAATATTTCTTTCTTTCTTTGTTTTTGGTTTTTGTATAATTTCAATATCTTCAGTGCTTGATTCTGTAGAAGCATCTTCAAGAATAATCTTCTGTTGTGTTGTTGGTTTTTTTGTTATTATTACTTCTTCTTCTTCTTCTTCGGATTCGTCTTCTTCATCTGAAGGCATTTTTATAACTGGTGTTTCCTTTTTTGTAGGAGGAATCTCTGTTTCTAAAGGAGCTTCAACCTCTTCTTCCATAAATGATGACTCTTCTTTTGTAGGAGGAACCTCTGTTTCTAAAGGAGCTTCAACTTCATCTTCCATAAATGATGACTCCTCTTTTGTAGGTGGTTTCTCTGTTTCTAAAGGAGCTTCAACTTCATATTCCATAAATGATGACACATCTTTTGTAGGTGTCGGTGTTTTTTCTTTTTGTGTTGGGGAGACATTTACTTCATCTTCCATAAAGGAAGATTCGCTTGTTGGAGTTGGAGTTGGTGTTTTTTCTTTTTGTGTTGGGGAGACATTTACTTCATCTTCCATAAATGAAGATTCACTTGTTGGAGTTGGTGTTTTTTGTTGTTGTGTTTGGGAGACATTTACTTCATCTTCCATAAATGAAGATTCACTTGTTGGTGTTTGTGTTGGTGTTGGTGTTGGTGTTTTTTCTTGTTGTGTTGTTGATACATTTACTTCATCTTCCATAAATGAAGATTCACTTGTTGGTGTTGGTTTATTTTCAACAACCTCAACATTTTCTCCAAAAGAATCAAAAGAACTTGAAGAATTATCACCACCCCTGAATACAAATCCTTGTTCTTCTTCTTCCTCTTCCTCTTCTTCATCATCATCATTACCAAAAAACATACTAATAGCATTCTCAGCCTTTCTTTTTGCCTCATCAGAATCATCAATATTCTCTAATGTTTCATATTTTACCTCATCATTTTCTATATAAGGTATTTCGCTTTGTTCACTTAAAGAAGCTTCTGATATTGAAACTCTATCTACAAATGCTATATCTACTCTTTCTTCACCACTACAAACACTTTTAATTAACTTTTGAGGATATGATGTAGAACCTTTATCTTGTGTTAAACGCATTAAAGAATCTATATAAATTGGTATTGTATCTAAATAATAAATATCATCTATATTGTCTACTTCAATCGAAAAAGTATTCGTAAATTTATTTTCTTTAATTATTAATGGAAAACCTGGATTTATTTTAATTTCTGATTGTTTTCTTCTAGCACTTTTATTTATTTCTAATTCAGTTATCATTTTTGATATTAAATCAATAGCATCATTACGATTCATTTCTTTGTAATTTTCTAACAATAATTCAATTAATTCATCTCTCGAATATTCTTTTTCTTTCATTTTCTCTATAACAAACGCTTCTTGACTATTTCTTTTGTTAAAATTAGATACTCTTTTAAAACGTAATTTCATTCCATTCCTATTAGTTACATCTGTTGTTTCAATAACAAATACACTTGATATACAACCTTTAATATCACCAAAACTCATTTTTGATAATTTATCAAATTCTATTTCTGTTTCATATGTTAAAATCTTGATATCAATATTTTGATTATTTAAACTACTAAACAAATGTATTATATATCCATTTTGTTCCAAATAATTTTTTACTTGTTCTATTATTGGATTTATTGCTTTGGAGAGAAGACTATCAACATTATCTAATTCAACAATTTTATCAAATTTACTACTAACAATTATATTACCATTTTCTTCAAATTCACAATTTATATTATATATAGTTCCGTCATAATCGTAATTAATATGAACAGCAACACTTTTATTTCTACCAATTGTTTTCATTAATTTAGAAATCTCACTTTTTTCCAAGTAAGGTATCTTTCTTCCATCAGTAGCTATCTTATCTGTATATAATCTATAAATCTTCTCTTGTCTTGTTGAAGTATTGTATTTTATTAATGGGTTTAATTCAGTTGCATGTATTATTTTAAAAACAACATCAAGAGGAATTTTTATATTATATTCTGGTAACATAACAAACTTTAAATTCTTAATTCCTTTTGTTTTATAATTTAACTCACTTGTTTTATATTTATAAACATCATAAAACATATCTACACTTTTAAAATTTTCTAATGCTGATTTGTTTAATATTTTTTTGTTATTTTCTATTAATTTATATTTATTATTTTTTAAACTATTCAATGAATCAACATCTTCATTATAAAGTAATGGATAATAGATTTTAATCAAATATTCTTCCATATCTTCATTGTTTTTTTCTCTCAAAACATCACCAGCCAAACATAAAAATATATTGTTATTATTGATATTTCCTGAATTCAATAACAAATTATTGTTTAAGGTTGTTAATGATTTTATTGATGCTTTATTTATGAAATTATCTATATTATTTACTTCAAATGGATTTATTGTGAATGGATATTCATTAGAAACAATAAAGAATTTTTGACCTAGTACTTTATTTATTAAAAAACTTTTTTCGTTAATATTTAAAGCGAGTAAATCATTGTAGTCATAATTATCCTTATCAGGAATATTGAATTTATATTTTTCTCCATCTTCATTTTCTAGTATATTATCAAGAAACTGATGTAATCTTATTTTATTTATTTTCAATTTTCCTTTCTGTGTTAAACTCTCATAAATGTTTATTGTGTTTAATTTTTCTTCCTTTTGTCCAAATAGATAAATCTCTTCTGGAGAGAAAGTATCCTTAAATTCGTTAACAATTTTAAGTTTTATAATACCAATTGAATCGTCAAAATGAATTTGTTGTTTTGAAAATACAACATCTATTTTTTTCTCTCTAATTTGATTCATTTCATCTTCATTAAATATTATTGTGTTACTAATTGGGTCTAAATATATGTCTTCATTAATAGAATCCTGGAAATCTTTAGCAATATCTAAATTCTTTTTAATACTTTCACCATAAAAGACATATATAGTTTTTGTTGTTGTTTTATTTATTAAATGATGTATCTTATAAATAGGTATTGTATCATTTTTTTCAGACATAGTGAATATATTATATATTCTGTATATAATATTTATTATTCTATTTCATTAATAATAATATTTTATTAATATTAATCTTATTTTCTAATAAATATATATAAGTATAAAATGTGGTTTTGTACAATTTGTGGAATTCTTTTCTTTTTATTATCGCCTGGAGTTATTTTAACTCTTCCACCATTAAGTAAGGGGGTCTTTTTTAGCAGACAAACATCTTTAATGGCTGCTTTTATTCATGCCGTAGTTTTTGCTATTGCTTTACCATTTATTATTAAGAGATTTGTTGCTAGAAGAATCGTTATGGAAATTGTTGAAACTAAGGAAGGTCTTGGTGTAAACTATTAAAATTCCGATTCCCATCTAAAAATAAATAACAACCCCATAAAATATATTAATAAATATTTAAGTCAAAAAATCTTAAATATATATTTTACAAATCAAAATAAGGATTATCTGTTATTTGCATTCCACAATAATCTTTTGGGTTCTTTTTGTAATCTTCTGGGTCATATAAATGTGCCGCTTTTGCGTTTTCTAATAGAAATTTGAAATTCTGCCAGAATTCTTGTTTATGCCCTATAGACAAAGTCATTATGTGTGATAACTCGTGAATAGCTACAAAAGTGAGTGTATTTAAATCTATTAATTTTGAACCTTCTTTTGTTGTATTTAAACAAAACGCTATTTTCTCTCCTTTATTCTCACTATAAGCTGTTAATTCGCTTGTTGGTAATGTTTCGCTTACCTTTTTTGGATTGAAACCTTCTACTAACCTTTTAACTTTTTCATCATTCGGATATTTTTCCTTTACATATTCTACTAAAAGTTTACATTTTTGGGTTACTTTTGCTAATAAATCTGAAGCTAATTCCATTTTTGCTCTCTCTCTAACACAATAACGGTTCCCATCAACATCAGATATAATACATTTTAAATTAAATGCGTCCGATTCATAATATATTTTTAAACACATAAATAACACAAATATCACTACTATCCATATAAATAAATCTTTTTTAAACATTTTTATTTTTTTCTATATATTTCACATATATTAAAATATAACAATAAAAATAAATA
>JACCDI010023563.1_pt1 | contig 12485 bp, 11 predicted proteins | sample 7442791 | NCBI WGS metagenome assembly JACCDI01 (sample SAMN15323434, study PRJNA562643) | freshwater metagenome | isolation source: river surface water | place: USA:Blue River Watershed | collected 2017-08-15
AACCCATCCCATAATGATAATGAAAACACAACCAAATCAGCCAATCATTAACAACATTGTTGCAGTTGTTAAATACAAAGAAGGTGAATTTAATTTTTGTTGGTTAATTTTTATTTTATTTTATATTTTATTTCATAACTTTTATTTTTTTTTATTTCTTAATTTTTTTATTTTTATTTCAATTTTTATTTGATCACATCACTTACAACATTTATAGTTAGTACCCCTTCCAGCATTATTGTGTAGTGCTAACTCACAAGCCACCCACTCTGACAGTAAATCATCTACAGTTTCTACAATTAAGATGCTCTTGACAAGTACATTTGAGGGACATTATGTTGAAAAATTCCCAATTGTATGAAACCAAAGATAAAGTGCCTCTGGTGTGGAATTATTTGGCCTGAAGCTCATGCCACAAGAATAATTGGTCACCTCCTCCAGCGGCCAGGGATGCATGTGAAGCCTTACTAGGGGAAAATAGATCATGATGCAAAAAATTATATTACGACCTCTTTGACAGAAAGAATTCCCAAATAGTTGAAAAGAAACAAGTCCATGAGGACTCTGACCAGTCAGTCAAGGACTTGCAAAGCTCCCTGGCCCTGACATTGGTGACGTCAAGAAGCCCCCCACTGCCATGCCTCTTTTTGAATAAAGGACAGACAACAATCCAAACAGGGTTTGATTGTGTTCTGTCTAGTGATATCTGCAGGAGTAATGATGACCAGCTAGAAATGGCAATAGTTGGCTTCTTCCACTGTGAGAATATTTTAAACCTTGTAGTGGAGTCAACAAGGTTTGAGTATATGTTGAAGCAGGCATAGCTGGTAGGGGGTGAGTTTAGGCGGCCAACAAGGAAAAAATTGGAGGTGAGACAGTCTCTGTGTTTTTTGTGTTAATATTCAATATCTAACAAAATGGAGGTGAATTGTTGAATTTAAATTTTCAGGTGACATATGACAAAAACATCTCGAACTACTACAAGATGCAGAGGTGTTTGGTCTTGGGTGGTAGGAGATGGAGCAACAACATAGCAGATGCCTCTCCTGAATGTTCTTGTTCTCTGTGGGAATGCCCCTCCAACAGTTGTGTCCATTGTAGATTGTACTTCCCACATGAGTGAAGGAGGAAAGAAAGATGAACATACATTATGGAACAAAATGAAAGAAAAGTGAATGAAATTGATCAAGACTGAAAGCTGACTGATTGTTTCTTCTTTGATGGCACATCAAATGTCCAAACAGCTGGTCAAATTTTTTGTGCTACCCACCCTCATGCAATTGAGGAGAGCATGTTTTGTCCTTGTTTTTCAGTAACCTCACCAAACTCAAACCCATACAGGTTAGTTCTATATTGTGTACTTAATATTAATAAACTTTTTCTAACAATCTTTGCAGCTGTTTGTTGTCAAGTGCTACAGACTCTATAATGTTTTTGGGCCTGGTGAAAGCCATTGAATTTATGTCCATCTCATTCAGTGAATAACAAAAAAATGGTTTACTGCAAGGTGCAGGAACCAGGTTTGCTGTCTGGTTCTATGCAATGCACAAAGTGCTACATCAGAAGCTGGCAATTTGCCAGCCTTTCCAAAAACGATCACGCTGAAGCTGTCATCAGAGATCATGAGGAGGAGGTTTTTAGAAGGCAATATATTGTCTTCTCTGAGCTGTTTTTCCTGCCCTCAAAGCCTTGTCATGCTGCAATTCCAACATTCCTGCAATGGACAAAATCTATTTCTTGTTGAAGCAAGCAAATGAGGCATTGCTTGACTCTCAAAAGCTTCTTGATGACAAGGATCTGTTTGGATCAAAAAGGGCAGTTGTTTTATCTGATTGTGAGCAGGAATTGAATGAAGTTTTTGGAGAAACAAATACCAAAAGGAATGATAATTTACTCAGGTAAGCAAGGATGAATTATGCGATTTTGTTTTTGAAACATACTCTATTAAGTTTTTTGAGTGATGATGATAACAACAATGAATTTACTATTGGATCTGCAGTTTGCATTGCCTGGTGCAAGCAGAAAAATAGGTTGAAGCGTTCTTATTCTGTCACAGCGTGGGCTCTCTCTCTCCAACCTGATATCCAAGCTGATTGCATGGAACTTCTCAGCACTGACAATGGTGACCTCAGGAAGTTGGTGAATGAGTTTGTTTCACAGCTGCATTATCCTCCATGTCCAAATTAAAAAGTGGTGAACAACAGTATTGATGAAATTATTGATATCTTTTTAAAAATAAGTTAAACATTGAACTTACAGAACTCACCCTTGTAGCTATTGATCAAGTTGCTTTGAAAATGATGATAACCTCTCTAGACAATCTTACCTTTGACATGAGACGCATTCCCTTCCTTTCACTAAGATTCTTGGTTTTGTTGCCTGTAAAACCACCTCAAAGCATATAGGAATAGGATCTGCAGAGAAGTTTTAGAGCAATATCAAAACTATTAAGAATGGGGAGTGGGCAAATATTGGTGGTGAATCTTTGGAGAAAAGCTCCATTTTGTACAAGTCTGTCAAGATTGAGGAGGCGCAGTTATTGTCAAATTTATTTGCATCAAAAGATCCCAATCAGGATGTGTTTGGTGATGATGATTTGAAGTAAGCACATTTGTTGATGCAAAATTTTTTTCATGCTGTACTTTTTTCTTTTTCAGATTTGATTTAGAGCTAAAAAACTGCTGAGTTAATTCTACACAATTCAAGGAACCTGCAATAATGAAAAGGATAAAAGGCTGGACAGAAGAATAGGAACAAGAAAGGCAAAAAAGAATGATACTGTATCAAAGTCTATGTTTGTCAATAAGTATTAAGACAGACTTACCAGATGCTGATAATAATACTTTCTATGTTGGCATGAATAAAATTGCATGGGTTAGAGGGAGGGATGGCAGTTGGACCTTTTTTGGAGTCTGTGAATGGAAGGAATTGAGTATGAGAAACTTACCATTTTTTAGCAACTTTGTTAATTTAACTGAAACAGCAGAAAAAAGGAATTGTAGTTGAGATGCCTGAACCTAGTAGCAAGGAGGAGAAAGTTTGGGGTAGTGATGACTATGATAATTACTAGTTCATATTATCATATTAAGCACCATGGTATACTTTTTCATATGACACTTCATTGTTTTTATTGTTACTTTTTGAAACATCTTGTCAAGTATAGTATGAATATAATTTTTGTTTATTTTTAATATTTTTCTCTAAGTTTTATTATAGTTTTAAATTATGTTCTCCAACTCTAAGGACACAGAACATGTGTCCTCAAATGAATTTGGGGCCAGGGACTTTTTTCAGAAAATATCTTGGGACATTTCAAGGCCATGCCTTCACCATGTCCAATGTTCTGAAATGTGTCATTAAATTTTCAAAGGACAGGCCAGGCTATTGCCATTAAAGTTAAACCAAATCCTCATGTTGTTGTAATCAAGCAGAGATTCAACTTTTTTAGAATCACTAATGGTTCCATGAAATAATTAGCAACTACGTATTCAGTATTTTCATGCATCATATCAAAAGCTGTTGTTGCCATGACTTCTAATCTCTGAGGGAGCATTTCAATAATATAACTGGTTGTGTAATGAACAAAGTTACCACTGTTAGGAAGGATACCAGCTGAGCAACTGGCATTACTAAAAACACAGATACTGTTGTACCCCAGTAATGTGTGAATTGCAAAACACAAAAATTACCAAGCACTTGGCCACCATGGAATACATGATCATGTTTCTGTTGATTAATGGGATTGTACCAACCAAAAATAGAAAATTTTCACAGTTGTGAAGGCATTTTTCAATTTAATCCTCTGTCATAGCAACATTTGAAAATGAGGGGAACTCCTACAAAAATATTTGTTGGTATCAATTAAAATATTAGTGTTGTAATTGTTGAAATTGTGACCAAAAGAAGTTTCCTTTTATGGAAACACTTCATCTTGTATCATTAATACTTCAATTATTACTGCAACTCAGTAACTATTTCAATTGTCATGATGTTTTATTTCTATGTTTATTTGCAATAAAATACAAGTGAGGGCAGACAACATTTCCAGTGCCCCCACAACACTTGAAAATTGAATCAGCTTTTGAAATTTGGATAGACACTACAAAGAAAACATGATACATTTGATGAGAAACAGTTCCATTAAAAATTTAATATCTGAAGACAAACTCCAATAGAAAGTATTTGATTACTTTTGAATTACAATCTAGTTTTGTACCTGGTATTTTTTCTTGCTGTTTTTCATAAAATTCAACAAATGAGCAATGTTGGTGAAATCTTAACCAAGATTTTGAAATTATGGATGGTTATCAAATTTGTTTTTATAGACATCTTATCAAAAACATATTTTCCCAAAGTAAGGTTGAACAATAATCACCCAAAGTTTTGACAATAACAAGCATGATATTGTGAAAAATATTTTTTCACTTTTTTCAATGTTAGGAGTAGCCAGACTTGGACATTATTTCACGTCCTGGTACTTGATCTACTTGCCAATATTGCATTTCTCTAGACTGAGAAATGTGTACAAGATTAATACAGGTATTTGTGAAAGTTTTACACCACTCATTTTTAAGGGTCATGTATGATCCTCTCCCCCTCAAACTCTGGAACTGTTTTGTTATGAGACATGATTGTATAGCCTGTTGGGCATTAAATTCCCTTTAGATTGGAGTGTGGTATGCCTATATCTAGGTGGTATCTAAGTTTGGCTTTTTTCTGCAAGGGTGATTGCCAAAACATTCTGTCTTGACCATTGATGACTACCCTTCCCTCTTTAACATTGGGATTTCTCTCTCAAGGCAAGATATTATTATGCAACACAAAAACACAGCAATCTATGGATGTAGCTCCATTTCAGTCCACCTCCCCTTTTTCCTTGTTGCCTTTTCTGGTGCAGAAAATGTACAGGGCCTCCTCTGCAAGGGATTCCCTGCTGCAGATACAACATCCACCCATGCTGCAATGTTGATCCATTGTTTCATATTAACAATTTTTACTATTATGTCATCATGTATAAAATTTTCACTGTGGAGCATTAATCTTTGCTCGACTGGTTGGTTTCGAGCCTCTCACCAAAGCAAGGCGGTCTTCCCACGATGTGTTGTGATGATGTGACAGCATGCTTGTGCAGTTTTGACCGTGATGTCATGGGTATGGTACAATAGTAGCACTTGCGCTTTTTTCATTTCCAAGTAGGCCTAGGACAAAATTCAATATGTTTGTACGACGTGAGCAAGAAAATGTATTGACTTTGTTGTACTATTGGTCCCGAGAAGTGTATGTGTCATTGCAATTGTCACAAGACTCTGTCAATTTTGCTGATTCAGTCACGCAAAGGCGTCGTTTTGGAAACAAAGGAATTATTTGATTACCGGTCTTGAAAATTTAATACTCAGTTATCGCACTTTTACATATCATCGTTATTCGTGCTTTGTGTAAGAAATCGTTGAAAATCTAGGTAGGATTTGTTGTATGAAGATGATTATCAGATTGTCACAATCTACATCATAGAGCGTTCGGGGCTGTGTAGTCATCATTTTATGGATTTGTGTTTAAGCCTCTCTGGGGTAGAGAGTCGAGGAGTGGAGAATCACCTCTCAATAAAAAAAGTTTGTTGTAAGTGAAGAACCCGCCCGAGCTGACTTAAGACAAGTGGATTCGATGTGATTCAATTTATTTTGATCGGCCTTTTGTGAAATACCTAAAATTTTATTGCCCTAGATTCTTAGTTATGGCAGATCCACCAAAAATACTTATTCCGTTTTGAAAAAGTGGCTATAGTAACTATGTACAATTTGTTTTTTGTATGTATTAAAAAAATTAGAAATTTGTATTATTCGCTCGTTTCACGAGCAACCATTCAATCACGCACAATTATGACTTTACAGAAGAATTACCTGTGGAATTAGTATGAAAAATCTTAAGTCATGTATATTAAAATAATGGGATGTCACACGAAGTCACTCTTGAGACTCTAACTAACTACTATAAAGTAGGTCATTTCACTCTGCCCTCTCTCAATAAGACATCAAAGTGTTTGACACTCCAAAGAGAAAAGACATAATAAAATATAAAATATAAAATAGTATATTATAATAAAAAAGAGTGTTTTAAAATTATTTGTGATTCAAGGACATCATTTTACCCGATGGTACTACGATAATACATATATAATACCAAGGAGTGTATTACCATAATATATTAATCGAAGAGGTAGTACCTATTGAGGATCAGGCGAATCACTATGAACGAGTGAAATTCGTTTTATTTTGTATATTTTTTTTGTGATACAGCACCTTCAATACTTTCTCACGCAACATAATATGATTATTTGATCTTGATATTTAATATCAACCTTGCTCAACCCCGACCCTTCCACAATGTACTTCACAAAAAATAATAATCTGCATCATATCCTTTTTCTCCGTTCAAATCGATTCCGAGTAAGTTAATAATCATGACACCCATTGCCACAGCAAGCTTTCATTTTGTCAATGAAAATCTCCCAAAGAAGTTCTTTTGTAATCAATTGTCTGGAATTATTCCAACCCAAAGCGATTCATCAAGAAATCATGTATACAAACGCCGGGCACTGCAGAAACACAACATTGAGATGAACAAGAAGCGTCGTCGTGGCCAAGTCACAGACAGCGTCGATTGCATTAGTTCAAAACGGGTTTCATTTTCTGACAAGTCGCGAATGCATATATACAGAAATAAATCACCCAAAATGGACCTCACTTATTCTAAGTTAGAACGAAAACAGTTTGCGAAGGATGCCATTATGACTGCGCGCAGGATAGTCGCTGTGATGGCTGCCAACAAAAACAATGACTTCAAGCGCCCAGTACTTGATGATATGGAGGAAATCATTGGAATTGAACAGTTTATCGATGGCGCGAAATTGGCACGCTCAAATTCAGAACAACGAAAGAAACACCGACACGCCATCTTATTAGAGCAACAGCGACAGAAAGTGGCAGGAATGCATGATCCATTGAAGATTGCTTCAATTTCGTTTCATTACTCCGAAGAGGCAGTTCGAAGGGCGAACATTCGTGCATCATATGTCCTATATTTAAAATAAACATATCAGATAGTGAATTTCAAATTTCAATTGTCAGAATAAGATTTCCGGTAGTCACAATGTTTGATGGCAAGTTTCCTACGCTCATATCCAATTTTCGCATCATTCCTTAGTGAATGATGTAGCTACATTTCTTCGAAAACTCACATGAATCGTGACAATGATGACAGTAGGAAATTGGCGACTTTAAAATAAAATTCATAAGAACGGTTGCAGGAAGGAGAAACGTGGATATTCTGGAAAGGTAATCAAATCAAGTAGCTTATAATTTCTTTGTAGAGAGAGAGAGAGTTATTGCAATCAAGAAGGGCAAAGAAAATCAAGATATATCCAAAAAATATGGTGGTGAAGGAGCTTGGATGGGTTGATGACTTTACTGAAGTATGATAATCACCAATGTATTAAAAATAAGCTGTAAAACAAATTCTCTCGCCTATTTTTCTTGCTTCTATGACAGCTCAAAAAGTAATCTGAATCTTTTTACCCTCAGTTGGATGTCACCTTTCATATCGTTATTGACTATCCTCATCAAAAGAAGAATTAGGTTTCCTGACCTTCCAACAGCTCAATAAAGCTGAAATGTTTCTTTTTGAGAAAGGTTGTTTGAATGATCTTTTACTGAAAACTAATTAATTTGTTAGATGTCTTTGTATGTAATAATACACAAAATAGGTTTCTTCAATTATCCTATATACTGTTTGGTGAATCACGCTATGCGGTGCGTTCTCTTGAATTTGAAAGGGAAAACAAAAAAAATAAATTTTTATGGATGCCAATAATGAAAGACAAGATTATGCTAATCTAATCGATGTGTATAATGATGAAACAAAAATGGAAAATACTTTCGGGTCAATTTTGTTGTAGTTGAAAGTTCACTTTTCCATGATATAGGGTGAAATCAATCCCACTGATTAAGCAGCCGCCGATGATACAAACCGCTCCAATGACAGCCTCCAAACCCAAGCATTCATTTGCAACCACTGCTGCAAATGCAGCACCGAAAAGAGGCTCTGTTGAAAATATCAGTGTGGTTTCGGCCGCTGAAAGTGTTTTAAGAGCCTCCGTTTCCATCCAAATTGTGAAGGCGGTAGTAACGACACCTGTCCAGAATAACATTCCCAGAATATTCGGGTCTTGCAACCAGGCCAAGAGTTCAAATATACATGGCATTCCGTGACATGATGCATCGGGCAATAACGTTTCATCACCGATGGAAGACCATCCAATCAAGTACGAAAACGAAACCACAAACACCATTAATAGTTGCGCAGCTGCCAATCTCCCCGCTTCTGTAGGATACTTATGCATCGCTGCTTCCATTCGCCAGAATCCTAGTCCAAACATAAACGGTTGTATCAAACTTATCATGTCACCTGAAGATAAACTTTCAATACTTCCCTGTCCGCCCATTTCAAGCGAACATACGCCAATTGCAGCTAAGCACGCACCGAGAATTTGACGCTGGAGCAGTTGCTTTCCGAAAATGTAATCAAGAATGGGAACTATTATTACAGCCATGGAACATACAAACGCGCTCTATCCGAAAGAAAAGATCGAAGAAAGAGCATGTCATAAACACATTTTGCGGGATGCCTTCGTGATGTTCACTCGCTGAGATATCCTCTTACCTTGCTAGCTGTGGTTGTTTTTAAACTCAACGCTTGTGCAATATATCCGACTGAATTCCACATTCCGATCTCCATTCCTGCAAGACCGGCATTCAATCTCGTGGGCTCTTCGAAATTATTCGTTGTGTCGGCATATTTTGTTTTCAATTCTTCGTTTATGGGAGCAAACAACCACGGAAGCATAGAAAGTGCGGCGAATCCAAACCTCAATGTTGAGCAGACTCCAACTGATAATGATTCATCGAGAGTCTTGACCATTGTAAAATTTGTTCCATAAAGTGCCGCAGAAAGAATTAGAAGTAATCGTGCAGTCCAAATTTCTTTGCTGCTAGGTTTCGATTTCGGCAGTGTAATATCATGTCCCGCAATGATGTGATCTGCTGACGCAAGTGCATTTTGTTCAATCATTTGGGTCAGGATTCTTTGTTTATAAACAATAGGAATATTTTCACCCTCCGAAGGGAATCGAACCTGAACGCCGGATAGATGGTAGAAGTTGAGTTGCTGGTTGGACAATTTCCAATCGTGGTCCGTATGAATTGAAAGAATTGAATCTAACAATTCAGTTCCATCGACAGAATCCATCGACCAGTAGTGGTTTCCTTCCCTCGCTCTATTTCCCCGGTACAGGAGCAGAGTTGTTGTCGAGGGACTCTTGAAGTAGCGGTCTCCATCCGGTGGTTCGACAAAGTTTGATAGGGAAATTGATCTAGAAGTCGGAAACGATAAGAGTGCAGCACCGAAAGATTGAACCAAATCAATAGTGGAAATCGAAGTTAATATGGCGAGTATCAATAGATAGAAACGCATTACTGGGTTTTGAATCGAAAGGGGGAACAATGTGCAAACTATTGAAAAATGAAAAACATCCACTATTTGAAAACATCATGTCTTGAAAATCAAATCGCTCGCTCGAAACGCCAAAATATCCAGATTGTCGACATCAACAAAAGGAAGCCCGATGATAGCACACTACAGTACCATAGAGTATTGTACATACTGGTTTTTTGCCTCTCTTTGAGTTTTTTGTGTATTTTAGCGTTTTCAACTCATCAAAAATATCTCAATCCAGACAGTTTTTGTTTCCTACCTATGATAATATAGAATAATTTATTACTGATTCCGAGATTTATCCTTGATGGATTTTTGACGCCCCTCACTCCGCCTCCACCACCACACAATCTCATTTTACTAGAAAATAATGTGTCATTAGTCAATTCAATATACATTTTTAAGGTGAAATATATTGATTCATCTTGTATCTGCAGCTGAAATGTGTGGATTTTGCCAGGCAGATGGAATCATCTATTTCATACGTTTGGGTCTGATTGTAATTTTTGGAGAGGCATAATCCTCCTAGGGGAGGGGGTGCAGAGGCTGAATTCAATTTCATCTATGTATGGATCCACATTTGCATCAAATGACAATGATAGCAATTGCAATAGTACCTTCTTGTTGGATTTTTAACCACTGCCCACAATCTGTACTCAAATTCATCCTGTTCCCCCAATGTGCAAGTTATCCTCCTCTTCCTCTGCAACCCCAAAATCCTGGGCCCTGCTCCCATGCTTAAGTCCTTGATCCTTATGTAAAAATTTCTTGCAGCAAGGTAGGAAGAAGTGAAACTCTTGGGTGACAATCACAAAATTCTTTTCAACAAGGGAGCCAAGAGGGGAAATAAGAAAGTGAGAGTGGAGTTTAGGTGGCTGGGATGGTGATGGTGATGGTGATGGTGATGGTGATGGTGATGGTGATGGTGATGGTGATGGTGGATTGTAATGGTTGCAGTTGTAATGAAGATTCCAACATTTTTATTTTCCATTATTATCATTGAAACAGTCAAAGAATATGATTGATGTGGTGATCTAGAGGGGATGAAAAAGACAAAAGCGGAATAATAAAGGAAGTGGCAAATGATATAAAACAGTAAAATGATGATTGTAAGTGTCTGAGAGACATGGACCATGCCAATTTATGAAATAATTCAGTTCTGGGGGGGAATTTTATGTGTTGCAATTGTTTGAAGCATAGGAGTGACATGCATCAACACATGAGAAGCATCTCAAAAATAATTTACTCAAAAAGAATTGTAGAACAAAAACTCCTCCTTGCTTGAGATTTTTTGTGTGTGCTTGGTGCTATGACAAAAAGAGTCAAAAGCAAGGTGCAAAGAAGGATTGATTTAGATTCTGTGGTATTACATGTATCATACATTGTAAATCAAAAATTTCAAAGACAAATTTAAAAAATGAAATCATTACTTTTTTAGAGAGACAACCAAAGCATTTTGCAACCATGATTGTGGTACTATCTTGGTACCACTGGCCATTGTTGGAGAGCTCATCATCATTGTCTCCTTGCATGAGAGAATTTGATCACACTTGTTACCAGTATGTGCACACATTATTTGAAAAAATAAGTGATGAGAAATTATAAGGCCATGATGACAAAAATTATAAATTGTTTGATCAAAGATGAGAATGGTGTCCAAGCTGTCGTCATCTTCACCATGTATAGTTCCACAAGAGATATCAATCACACTCATCACCTTTACACATATGCACTTTAAAAACATGACATATGAGCTATTACAAGGTTAATGCATAAATTGTGTTTATTTATGCAAGGTTGAATAGGGACCATTTCCTATTCCAGCTCAAATAACTTTTTTGTTTTGTAATTTGTTACATTCACATTCTCTATGTCTTGTGATATATTATTTATGTTTTTGGACTATTCTTCACTATGTTCTAAACTATTACTTTTAGAAGTTTTATTGAACTAAATTGTGCTTCTCTTGCCCAAAGATAAATAAAAACCTACTGTGGAGTACCAGTTTTTTGCAGGTACTTACACATGTTGATGGTCACTTTGGATATTGTTTGTTTTGTCTCAATTAACATGAAAAAGGGGAGTATTGACAGTCATAAGATTGGAATCACATTCTGCATACCAGTACTTCCAGAATCAAACCTTATCTTGTCAGAACCATTTAGAACCAAATTTATCATTCATTTTTGTGATTAGTTTTTTTGTGTCTGGTTCAATACTGCAAAAATCCAATATTGACTGGATTGTACAACTATCTGTATACTTACCAATAATGTATTGAGATGCTGGTCTTTCTGTAAGTATTCTGAGTTTGAATCATTTTGTCTTATTTGATTTCTAATTGTGAAACACAGAAAAAAGGACATTTTGTGTATACTTAAAAGCCTTAGACCCACCATATACCAGTCAAAAATAGTCATTTCTCATTGCCTCTTGTATTGAACATACCGTTTATGGCCTATCACATACTTTTGGTATGTGATAACACAAAAAAGCTAGTTTTTTCATAAAGCTCCAAATTCAGGCTTCAAAACCTAACAGACCCTACACAATCCTGAAAGCTGAGGTTGTAAGCTTTAATTTGATATCAGGTAGGTGAGATATGGCTTCATTGGTAAAAGGTTACAATTGCTCAAAGTTTGATGTTGGGGAAGAAGTTGGAACTCAATTAGTGTTTTTGGTCAGAGAAATTACATTTTGCTATGCAGAGCTGACCAATAAAGTACTAAATTTTTGTTCAATTGTGCAAGGTTGTAAAAAAGTTATTTTTACAAGTTTTAACTCCACCTGCCTGTAGAATGTAGTGATAGTACATAAAGATAGAACTGAATTCAACAAACAACAACCCAAAGCCTTTTACCACAAGTAAAATGAAGCTGTTTGTGCATTTTGTTTTGGTTTCATTAGGTTGGGGAGAGCCTCTACTTCATTTCTGACAG
>JACCDI011301739.1_pt1 | contig 12481 bp, 12 predicted proteins | sample 7442791 | NCBI WGS metagenome assembly JACCDI01 (sample SAMN15323434, study PRJNA562643) | freshwater metagenome | isolation source: river surface water | place: USA:Blue River Watershed | collected 2017-08-15
ACGGCCACTGCCCAAGTTGGTGCTTTCACAGACGAGCGTCGACGCCTGTGCCATTGGCGCCGCCATGCTGCCGCTTGAGGCGGAATTCTTTTCATCAATGCTTTAGATAACGGTTGGCCGCGCCATTGTTCGCAAATGGCGCACCATGCAGAATGAAGGTGAGAACATTTATGCATTTGAATTTAACGTCAATTATCTTGATGGACCGTGACTAACAGGCGGACAGGCCTTCACCTTTTCTCAGCTCTCTAAGGCTGGCTGTCCCGCCCATAACCTCACCGCCATTTGCAGCGCACCCTCAGCTGCCGACAAGATACCGGATCAATTGCGCGACAAGAAAAAGGGCGAGCACGCTTAACGCCCAGATTGCGACAAACCAGCCCAGCCGCTTGAGCCGCGCCATCAATGATAGCCCTCGCCATTCACCTTGCCGCGGAAAACCCAATAGGCCCAGGCGGTATATGCCAGAATGATCGGCACCAGGATTGCCGCACCTGCGAGCATAAAGACCTGACTGCGGTGTGGCGCTGCGGCCTCCCAGATGGTTACCCGGGCTGGAATCACGTCCGGCCAAATCGAGATGCCTAGACCCACCAGACAGAGCCCGAACAATGCCAGTGCCCAGAAGAACGGTTGCGCATCGTGCCGCTTGTTAAGGCTGCGGTAGAACAGGGCTGTCACCACCACTGTCGCAAGCGGCACCTGCGCGGTGGCGATTATTCCCGGCCAGGCCAGCCACCGCTGCGCATATTTTGCCTCCAGGGTCAGCGAGGCCATGCTGACCAGGCCAATCACGACCAGCAGGGCTATCCCGAGACGGCCGGCATAGCGGACTGCCTGATCCTGCAAGGCGCCATCGGTCTTCCAATTCAACCAGCAGGAACCTAGCAAGGCATAGCCGACGGTCAGGCCAAAGCCGGTGAGAACAGAGAACGGTGAAAGCCACTCCCACCATCCGCCGCCATAGGATCGGCCAACCACGGTAATACCCTGGAGCAAGGCACCCAGAGTCACGCCCTGGGCAAATGTTGCGACGACCGATCCGGCGGTGAACGCGACGTCCCAAAGCGGCTGATGCGCTGCGTCCCGCCACCGGAATTCAAAGGCAACCCCGCGCAGGACCAACCCAAGCAACATGGCGATGAGCGGCGCATAAAGCGCCGGAAGGATGATCGCGTAGGCCAGCGGAAAGGCCGCCAGCAGTCCGCCCCCGCCAAGCACCAGCCAGGTTTCGTTACCATCCCAGACCGGGGCTATGCTGTTCATCGCCCGGTCGCGGTCGGTCCCAACGGTGAAGAGCGGGAATAGGATGCCGATGCCCAGATCGAAGCCGTCCATCACAACATAGGCGACAATGGCGAAGCCGATGATGCAGGCCCAGACTACTGTAAGGTCAATCACGACAACACCCCTTTCCCGGTCTCGGTTTCAACGATTTGCGGGGCAGGAGTAATGCCGGCGCTCCGGATTGGTGCATCGCCGGGCGTTGGTTCGTGCGCCTCTGGCGGCTTTTTCATCAATCGTAAGAGATACCAGATCCCAGCACCAAACACCGTGAAATAGACGATAATGAACGCGATCAGCGATCCCGCAACCGCAGGCGCATCCAGCGGTGAAGCACTTTGGACTGTTCGCAAGACACCATAGATCGTGAAAGGCTGGCGGCCTGCCTCCGTCACGACCCAACCCGCCAGTACGGCCAGGAAGCCCGCCGGGCCCATCAGCAGTGCACCGCGATGGAGCCAGACCCAATCGTGCAACTTGCCCTGCAACCGCGCGACGAGGCTCCACAGGCCAAGGCCAAGCATGGCGAATCCCAGCCCGACCATCACCCGGAACGCCCAGAACACTATGCCGACCGGCGGCTCATCGGCATCTGCAATCGTATCAAGCCCGGCCAGCGGCGCATTGGCATCGTGTTTGAGGATCAGCGACGATGCCTTGGGAACCTCGATCGCATAGTCGACCCGGCGCTCTGCCGAATTGGGAACACCGAACAGGATCAGCGGTGCACCGTTCGGATGGCTCTGGTAATGCCCTTCCATTGCCATGACCTTGGCCGGCTGGTGGGCCAGCGTGTTCAGACCGTGCATATCCCCGGCAAAGATTTGCACGGGCGCGACCAAGGCGGCCATCCACATTGCCATCGAAAACATCTTGCGCGCGCCCGGGTTGCTCCGGTCCTTCAGCAGGTGCCAGGCGCCGACCCCACCGACGGCAAATGCCGTGGTCAGATAGGCAGCCAGCACAGTATGGACCAGGCGATAGGGGAAGCTGGGATTAAAGATGATCGCCAGCCAGCTCTCTCCGGGAACGAACTGGCCGTTGGGCGCGATTTCGTAACCCGTTGGTGTTTGCATCCAGCTGTTCACAGCCAGGATCCAGAATGCGGAAATGAACGTGCCCAGCGCAACGGCGAGAGTGGCAACGAAATGCAACCGCGGACCCACCTTGTTGATCCCGAACAGCATGACGCCAAGGAAACCAGCCTCAAGGAAGAAGGCCGTCAGCACCTCGTAAGCCATTAGCGGGCCAATGATGGGCCCGGCCTTGTCGGAAAAGACCGACCAGTTCGTCCCGAACTGGTATGACATGACAATGCCCGAAACCACGCCCATCGCGAAGACTACGGCGAAGATTTTCAGCCAGTAGCGATAGAGGTTCGCGTAAACGCCTTTTCCGGTCTTGAGCCAAAGCCCTTCCAGCACAGCAAGATAGCTGGCCAAGCCGATCGAAAAGGCCGGAAACAGGAAATGGAAGCTAACCGTAAAGGCAAACTGGGCGCGTGCCAGTTCGAGTGCAGTCATGAAATTCTCTCCGGCCATTCAACCGTTCAAGGCGAACCAACTCTTCGTCAGCATATAAACTGCAACGCCCAGAACCAGTGTTGCAAATACTGCATTGAGCGTGCCTTTTTTCGCAGCGAGCTTGCGCGATGCGAACGTCCCCAACAGGCTTCCCGCAATGCCTCCGCCGATGAAGCTGGCAGCAAGCGGCCAGTCGATCAGCCCGGACGCGGCATAGTTGAGCGCCGTTGTTAGGCCAAAGGCTGTGACGGCGACCAACGATGTCCCGATCGCCCGGTAGATTGGCATCGAAGTTGAGGCGATCAGCCCGGGCACGATCAAAAAGCCGCCGCCGATTCCGAAAAATCCCGACAGCATTCCGGTGCCAAGACCAAACCCGGCCACCTTGGGAAAGTTGTCGCGATTGCAGACCACGCCTTCGATACCCTCCCCGTTACGCGAACGATACATCAGCACCGAAACCACAATCATCAGCAGTGCGAACAGGAACAGCAGCTTCTGGCCATCAAACGCCTTGCCAAAGCTCGATCCGGCGAATGCGCCGATCACGCCCGCAAGCGCATAGGCCCCGCCGCAACGCCAATTGACATTCTGGGCGCGGGCATGATTGGCCAGCCCCGCCAGCGCATTGGCCGCAACGGCCAGAGCCGATGTCCCGATTGCGATATGCGGACTGCGCACACCGACAACGTAGACCATCAAGGGCACGGCCAGAATTGACCCCCCTCCGCCGACAAGCCCCAGCGTGAAGCCCACGCCAACGCCGCTGATTGCAGCAAGCAAGGCCTGGGCGGTATCGATCACAGCAGGTTCAACGGCAGCTTGAGATAGCTTACGCCGTTTGCCTCAGGCTCAGGCAGGTGCCCGGCGCGGATATTAATCTGGACCGAGGGAAGGATCAGCCGCGGCATGGCCAGAGTGGCGTCACGCGCTTCACGCATGGCGACGAAATCGTCCTCGCTCACCCCTTGGTGAACCTGGATGTTTCCTTCGCGCTCTGCCGCTACGGTCGTTTCCCAGGCATAACTGGTGCGACCGGGCGCGAGATAGTCATGGCACAGGAACAGCCGCGTCTCGTCCGGCAAGGCCATCAGCCGCCGGATCGATCGGTAAAGGGTGCGGGCATCTCCGCCCGGAAAGTCGCAGCGTGCCGTGCCGTAATCGGGCATGAACATCGTATCACCAACGAACACGGCATCTCCGATAACATAGGCCGTGCAGGCGGGCGTATGGCCCGGAACATGCAGCGCGATTGCGGGAATGGTGCCGACGAAAAAGGTGTCTCCATCGCGCAGCAGCCGATCGAACTGAGAGCCGTCCCGAGCAAAACTGACGGGCTCGTTAAAGACCGTGGCAAAGGTTTGCTGGACCGTTGTGATCTCAGCCCCGATCACCACTTGCCCGCCCAGCCGGGCCTTCAGGAACGGTGCCGCGGAAAGGTGGTCTGCATGGGCGTGGGTTTCGAGGATCCAGTCGACTCCAAGCTGCTCGGCCACCACAAAATCGATGACCGCCTGCGCCGAACCCGTAGCCGTGCGGCCCGAAGCCTGGTCAAAATCAAGCACCGGATCGACGATTACGGCGCGGCGGCTTGCGGGATCGTAAACGACGTGGGTGGCGGTGAAGGTCGCCTCGTCAAAGAATGTTCGCACGCCAGCGCGATTGCCGTTGCGGACAGCCTCAATCTGGGCAGCCGCCTGCTTGATCGCGGTGTCACTCATTGATCTGATCCCGTCAGTGCGTTGAGGCGCCAGGCCGTGACATGACGCCGCCCTTCGGCTTCAATAAGCGCAGTTTGGGCTTCTGTCGCTTCCCGTTCGGCATCGAGCACCGCCAGGGTCGGCTTGGCGCCGACCTGGGCTTCAAGGCGAATGCCGCGCAACGCCTGATCAGCCGCTGTCACGCGAGCCTGCGATGCGGCAAGCACGGCTTCTGCCGCGACCAGACCGTGCCAACTATCGATGACCAGGCCTTCAAGGTTTTGGCGGGCCTGCCGTGCCCGCGCTTCCGCACTGGCCCGTTCGGCCGCGGCGGTCCGCACTTCAGCGGAAGTGCGTCCGCCAGCGAACGGGGTCCAGCGCCCCCGCAGGCCGACCGAAAGCGCATTCGCCTTGTAGCCCGGAAAGAACTGGTCCCTGACATGTGTGGCTTCAGCGAAGGCGCCAAGCATCGGCAGTGCCTGCGCCTTCGCTCCGCGCTCCGCTGCTCTGGCAATGGCAATGCCCTGGTCCGCCTGCTTCATTGCCGGATTGTTGGCGACCGCAAGTTCCATTGCCGCAGCCAAAGAGGCCGGAACCGCTGGCAATGCTGGCATCGGCGCAAGCTCGCCCGGTATCATGCCAGTGATCCGTTCAAACCCTGCTTCGGCCGACATCCGCCGACCATGCGCAGCCGCCAAAGCGGCTTCGGCTTCCGCCTTGCGGGCCGCAGCCTGCGCACGGTCAGAACTCGATATCTCCCCAACCTTGAACCGCAGCTGTGATTGGCGTTCAACCTCGCGCAGTTCTGTCACCAGGCGTTCGCGGCTTGCTTCGATCTGGCGCGAAGCCAACACTTCAGCATAAGCGGCAACCGCCTGAACGCCTACATCCAAGCGGGCCTGCATCGATCGGTAGCGGGCCAGTTCGGCACCGCCGCGCGCCTGCTCGACCGCAGAACGCACGCGGCCACCGGCAAACAGCGGCATCTCCGCCGTCGCCTGGAGCGCTAGCGGATTGACGTTGTCGGCCGTGATACCGAAGAAGCCGTCGTTGTCGACCCGGCCAAAACCGGCTGTCCCTTCAACCCGCAGCAACGGGTTGCCCTCGGCCCGCGCACGATCAAGCCGGCCGGCTGCCGCCGCTTTGCCGGCTTCCGCCTCTGCCAATGCAGGGCCATTGGCCTGAGCGGCAGCGATGGCGGCGACAAGGTCGTGCGCCGCGACAGGGGAGGTGATTGCAGCGCAGGCGGCGCCTACCAGCATCAGGACATGTCGGCGGATAGCTCGCATGTCAGTTGAACGAGCTGCCCGGCTTGACGCCCAGCTTCTTGAATACCGTTGCTGCTGGGCAGAACCCGGTAAAGCTGGCCTGGAACATGTTTAGGCCCGCAAATGCAGTTAGCCATAGCCAGGCAGGATGGACCCAGTGGGCAAGCGCCAGGCTGGCGAGAACTACCACACCGGCGAAACGGAACACGGCTGAATCGAGCGTCATGCCAATATCTCCTTACTTGAAACGCAGCTTGCGGATGCCCAGCGCATGGAGCGCCAGCTTTTCGTAAAACGGTTCGCTGGTCCCGCGGCGAACCTTGTGCAGGAAGTACTTTTCAAACCCGATCTTCGCGAGATGAACCCACTTGCCGCTGGAAGACCAGTTTAGGTTGCGGGGCGGAATCTGCGGCTGGGCAACGAAGGCGACGCCTCCGTCGCCAAAATCGGCCAGGCAAACCGCGTTCCAGGTTGCCTCTTCGCAAGGCTCCAAACCCGCCAATTCAGCCTTCAGGTTGGCGGCAATCGCGGTGACCATCGATTCGATCATGAAGCCGGTCTTCGGCACCCCAACGGGCACCGGGGTCTGTCCGACCGGTGGAATGGCGACGCAGACACCCAGCGAATACACATTGCGGAACGTCGGATTGCGCTGGTGCTTGTCGGCCAGAATGAAGCCCCGCGGATTGGTCAGCCCATCAATCCCGCGCACGGCCGCAACACCCCGAAACGCGGGCAGCAGCATGGCAAAACCGAATGGCAGGTCGTGGCTTTTCTTGACTACTCCGTCTTCAGTCAGTTCCTCGACATGCATCTGAGCCGCTTCGACCTTAGTGACGCGGGCATTGGTGACCCATTTGATCGATCGCTCACGCAATTCGCTTTCAAGCAGGGACTTGGTATCACCCACCCCATCAAGGCCGAGATGGCCGATGTAGGGTTCAGCCGTGACGAAGGTCATCGGCACCTTATCGCGGATCTTGCGGCGCTTCAGCTCGGTGTCGAGGATCAGCGCGAACTCATAGGCCGGGCCATAGCAGGATGCGCCCTGCGCAGCGCCAACAACAATAGGCTTCGGGTCCGCGCAAAGGCGTTCAAAGGCATCCGCGGCATCGGCTGCATGGTCGGTGCGGCAGACTGACTGTGTAAAGTGTTCCGGCCCGAATCCCTCAATTTCATCGAAGGCGAGGTCCGGTCCGGTGGCAATCACAAGATAGTCGTAACTCAGGGTCGAACCATCATTAAGCTCAACCCGATTCTCGCCCGGGTGCACCCGCTTGGCCCCGACAGCCGTAAAGCCGATCCCCTTGCGGGCCATGATCGGCGGCAGATGGACCTTGATCGCTTCGGGCTCGCGCCAGCGCACGGCCACCCACGGGTTGCTGGGTACGAACCAGTAGTCCTCCTGGTCGTTCACCACCATCACTTCCGCTTTGCCCTTTACCGCATCGCGAATTTCGTAGGCGGCAATCGTGCCCCCCAAACCGGCGCCCAGGATGATGATACGCGGCAAAGCCATGTCAGTCCCTCCGTTAAAGCCGCCTTGCAAACAGGTCTGACTGGCGGGTTCCCTTTAATTGCTATTGACTAATATACGACACTCGGCATATTAGCAATACCCGATTTAAAAAGTTCGACATCAACATTGAGGAACCGCACCATGGGCCTGTTTTCCGGTCAGCCGCGCCATCGCGAGATTTCAACACAGCAACTGGCGGCGATGATCGATCAAGGAAGTGTGGTGGTGGTTGATGTTCGCGAGGTTGATGAGTTCGCTGCCGGGCACATCCCTGGCGCCATCAACATGCCGCTCTCCACTTTCCAGGCTTCACAACTTCCAGCGGTGGAAGGAAAGACGCTGGTGCTTAACTGCCTTGGCGGGAAGCGCTCGGGCATGGCGCTTGATAAGTGTGCGGCCGCCCAGGCGAACATCGATACGCACCTGGCCGGTGGCTTTGGCGCCTGGCAGGCCGCCGGGCTCCCGATCGCGCACTAATTCCAGCAACTGACAGGGGGGCACGATGTCTCGCAACCGCAGGATCGCAACTATCGCCAGCCTCTTAATGCTGACACCATCCTTGCTGGCTTGCAGCAGCCAAGAACCGGCTGCTGGGCAGCAGGCTTCGGCCAGCGGCCAGCGGCTAACCTTGGCACCGTCAGACACTACCAGCTGGCAAGATGTAAGCGCAGAAATCACTACGGTTGACCAGGCCCAGGTGCTGGCCCGAATTCCAGGAATTCTCACGACCTTGACGGTTCGCGAGGGCGATCTGGTCAGCAAGGGTCAGGCAATTGGCCGGATCGTGGATACCCAGTTGGGATACCAGGCGGGAACCTATGAGGCCCAGGCCGCTGCGGCCGAGGCTCAGGCCGGTCAGGCCCGTGCCGAGTTGGACCGCGTGCGGTTTCTCTACCGCGAAGGCGTCTATGCCAAAGCCCGACTGGATCAGGCTGAATCCGCCGCCGCGGCAGCCAGTGCCCAGATCCGCGCCGCCCGTGCGCAGCAGGCAGCCGTCGGTGCCGTTGCCGGACAAGGCACCGTGGTAGCACCCGCTAGCGGCAGGGTCCTGCGCGCCGATGTCCCCGCCGGATCGCCCGTCGCCCCGGGGATGGCGATCGCAGTGATTACCGCGGGCCCGACGATCGTGCGGTTGGAAATGCCGGAATCGCTGGCCGACAAGGTCCGCGCGGGGTCGCGCGTTATGGCCGACGGCCTTGGCACCGGGTCGGTGATCAGACTGAATCCTTCGATCACCGCCGGCAAAATTTTGGTCGACGTCGACATGCCGGGCATCGACAACCGCCTGATCGGGCGGCGGGTGGCGGCCAAGGTTGAAACCGGCACGCGCAAGGCACTGCTTGTGCCCAACAGCTATATAACCAACCGCTATGGCATCGATTACGTCACATTGTTGGCCACTGGCGGCAAGACCAGCCAGGTGCCGGTACAGACCGCAGCTGCCGCCGCCCCCGGCAAGGTTGAAATCCTTGCGGGGGTAAAGGCGGGCGATACGCTGGTCGGGATCGCGCAAGGCGGGCCGCGCTCATGAACTTGGGGATCTCTGGCAAGCTGACGCGGGCCACCATCAAGTCGCCACTGACGCCGCTGCTGCTGCTGGCCGCCATCATTGTTGGCCTGATCGCCACGATCACGATCCCCCGCGAGGAGGAGCCGCAGATCAAGGTCCCGATGGTCGATATCATGGTCCAGGCCCCCGGGCTGACCGCCGCCGATGGCGTGGAACTGGTGGCCAAGCCGCTTGAGACGATCGTCAAGAGTGTCGACGGGGTGGAGCACGTCTACACTCAGGCGCAGGACAACGGCGCCATGGTAACAGCTCGCTTCCTGGTGGGCTCGAATCCCGAAGATGCTGCAATCCGCATCAACGAAAAAATCGAAGCCAACCGAAACCGTATTCCGGTGGGCATTCCCGCACCGCAGGTAACGGTGCGCGGGATCAATGACGTGCCGATCGTTGTCCTTACGCTGGCCCCCAAACCCGGCGCTGCTGGCAACTGGAATGATCAGACCCTGGCAGAACTGGCGGGCAAGCTCCGGACCGAGATCGCAAAGGTGGACGATGTTGGCCTGACCTTTATTTCTGGCGGGCAGCGGATGGCTCTGCGGGTTGTGCCGGATCCGGCCAAGCTGTCGCTTTATCGCGTGCCACTGGGCAACCTGATCGAAGCTGTCAGCCAGGCCAACCGGGCTTTTCCGGCTGGCACGGTTCGTGAAGATGGGCAGGCAGCAATGGTGATTGCCGGCCAGACGCTGCGCGATGCACAGGAACTGGCCGCACTGACCGTGCGCTCGGCTGGCGGCGCGCCCGTCCTGCTTTCGGACATTGCCCGGATCGAACAGGCCCCTACCCAGGACCAGGCCCGCGCCTGGCGCTGGGCGAAGGACGATACTGGCAAATGGTCAATGGCACCTGCCGTCAGCCTTGCCATCGCCAAACGTGCCGGTGCCAATGCCGTCACCGTTTCGGAAGGCGTGGTTGATCGGGTCGAACTGCTCAAGGGCAAGCTGATCCCGGAGGGCGTCGAAGTCGCCGTGACCCGCAATTATGGGGAAAGCGCCAATGAAAAGGCCAACGAGCTGATCTTCCACCTCGCCCTCGCTACTATTTCGATCGTGGCGCTGATCGGTTTTGCGATTGGCTGGCGAGAGGCCGGCGTAACGGCAATCGTCATTCCGACCACGATCATGCTGACGATGTTCGCCTCGAACCTGATGGGCTTCACCATCAACCGCGTCAGTCTGTTCGCGCTGATCTTTTCGATCGGGATCCTCGTCGACGATGCAATCGTGATGATCGAGAATATTGCCCGACACTGGGCCATGCCGGACGATCGGAGCCGGATCGACGCAGCAATCGAAGCCGTGGCCGAAGTTGGCAACCCGACCATCGTCGCCACCCTTACTGTGGTTGCCGCCCTGCTGCCGATGCTGTTCGTCTCCGGGCTGATGGGGCCCTACATGGCGCCGATTCCGATCAACGCCTCGGCCGCAATGGTCTTCAGCTTCTTCGTTGCCGTGATCATCGCCCCCTGGCTGATGGTGCGCTTTGCGCGCCAGGCGCTTGCCCACGGTGACGGGGACCATGGCGGCAAGCTGGGTTCGCTCTATCGCCACTATGCCAGCAAGGTAATTGCCACCCCCGACAGTGCGAAGCGCTTCCTGATCGGAGTGGGCGTGGCAACGCTGCTCGCCTGCTCGATGTTTTACTTCAAGGCCGTGACGGTCAAGCTGCTGCCTTTCGATAACAAGAGCGAGGTGCAACTGGTAGCCGACCTGCCCGAAGGCACCAGCCTTGAAGCAACCGCCCGCGTACTCGAGCAAGCCGCTGCCGTAGCCCGCGCCGTGCCTGAAGTCGTCTCGATGGAGGCCTATGCCGGCACTTCGGCCCCGTTCAATTTCAATGGGCTAGTTCGACACTACTTCCTGCGGGCTCAGCCCGAAATGGGCGACCTGATGGTCACCCTCCTGCCCAAGGGTGACCGTTCGCGCTCAAGCCACGATATCGCGGTTGACCTGCGGGAACAGCTCAAGACGGTCCCGCTGCCCGCTGGCGCCTCGCTCAAGGTGGTTGAAACCCCGCCCGGTCCGCCAGTGCTGGCAACGCTCCTGGCCGAAGTATACGGGCCTGATGAAGCAACCCGGCAGAAGACCGCCGCACAGGTCGCGACCATCTTTCGTTCGGTACCCTATATCGTCGATGTCGATGATTCCTATGGTCATCCCCGCCCGACACTGAAGCTCGTGCCGGATCGGGCCAGACTGGATCACTATGGCCTGTCCGAACGCCAGGTATTCGATAGCATCGGCGCGCTGCTGGGAACGCAGGTTGTCGGCTATGCCCCGCGTGGCAGCGAGCGTGACCCCCTGCCGATCGAACTGTCGCTGGATCAGGCCCAGCGCACCTGGTCCAGCGCGCTGGCGGCAACGCCGGTCGCCGTTGCCCCCGGCGGGCAACTGATCGAACTGGGCGAACTGGTCACTGCGCGGATGGAGCCCGGCGGTCAGGCCATCTTCCGTCGCGACGGCCGTGGCGCGACCATGGTCAGCGCCGAGCTTGCAGGCCGCTATGAAGCTCCGATTTATGGCATGCTTGCCGTTGACGAGGCAGTCGGGAATTTCGACTGGTCGGCACACGGACTGGCCAAGCCTGAAGTCCTGCTCAACGGTCAGCCCGACGATGAAAGCCACACCTCGCTGCTGTGGGACGGCGAGTGGGAGATAACCTGGGTCACCTTCCGCGACATGGGTGCGGCGTTCATGGTTGCTCTACTGGGCATCTATGTGTTGGTGGTGGGACAGTTCCGCAGCTTTACCATACCGCTGGTAATCCTCACACCAATCCCGTTGACGCTGGTCGGAATCGTGCTGGGCCACATTCTCTTCCAGGCGCCGTTTACCGCTACCAGCATGATCGGTTTCATCGCCTTGGCCGGGATCATCGTGCGCAACTCCATCTTGCTGGTCGATTTCATCCGGCACACGCGCTCACCCGACAAGAGCCTGCGCCAGACGCTGCTTGAAGCAGGCATGATCCGGTTCAAGCCGATCGTGTTGACTGCAGCAGCGGCCATGATCGGGGCGGCGGTGATCTTGACCGATCCGATCTTTCAGGGTTTGGCAATTTCCCTGCTGTTCGGCTTGGCCTCATCAACCTTGCTGACGGTTCTGGTCATCCCCGCGATCTACATCGTGCTGCGCGATGATGGCCGCCCGCTGGAGCATGTCGCATGAAGCCCACAGACCTGTCCGAACTCAAGGCAAACTCAGCGGCGATGGCGGCACGGCTCAAGCTGATGAGCCATCCAGAGCGACTGCTGATGCTCTGTCGACTTGACGAGGGGGAGGCTTCGGTAACCGAACTCGTCGGCCTCACGGGACTTTCGCAATCATCCGTTTCACAGCATCTGGCCATGCTGCGCGATGAAGGCGTGGTAACCATCCGCGGCGAAGCGCAAACCCGGTTCTACAAACTGAAGGACCCTATCGTCAGCGGGATCATTCACACCCTGTGCGAGCTGTGCGGAGAGCGTTGCGAATAAATCAGCAACACGGAAAACTGGCGCGCCCGACAGAATGAAGAAGAGAACAACTACAACATTGTCGTGCAACGCACTTAAAGGTTGCACCTAGCAGGCTGAATCTTGGACAGCGGGCTGTGGAGGATAGCGGAGACAGCACGCTCAG
>JACCDI011392413.1_pt1 | contig 12480 bp, 13 predicted proteins | sample 7442791 | NCBI WGS metagenome assembly JACCDI01 (sample SAMN15323434, study PRJNA562643) | freshwater metagenome | isolation source: river surface water | place: USA:Blue River Watershed | collected 2017-08-15
ATAGTCAAAATAGCTCATAAAATCCGAAACTGTGCTTATATCACATCTATTTTATCATTTCACTACTTTATTAGCTTTTAGGCTATATTTGACATATCATATTTGGAGCAGTATAAGAGGTTTATTAGAATTGGTAGTGATTGACAGTCCCGACAACACCAGACAGTTGTGAAAGTTTTTTTGGTTTTTGTATTTGCATGATATCACCAATTTTTTATGCCATGGTATCGAATCTGTGGATGTGAGCCAACATCCAAGCCAAGTGATTTTTTGAATGGCCCATTCACTTTTGAGCAGATTGATGAAAAACCCATTGGCTTCTAACCAATGCAGTATTTTGTCCAGCAATAGGATGTGGTGTTTCCAGGTGAATAAAAAGTCCAATATTGTCAAGATAGACAGTAGTGTTGTCAACATCACAAATTACCTCCTCCATAACTTGTTGGGAAAAGTCAGAAGTGGAGTTAATTCTCAAGGGAGTTGTTTGTATCTGTACTTGCCAAATGGCATGACTTTGACACAGATTTCCTGGTTGGGCTTGTCAAGTTTGAATGTGGAGTATTGTATGAAAAGTTTTGTGAAAATTTTGTATCCATATATACATTTTAACACATCTTTGATGATTGGTAAGGGGTATCGTTTGTGTATAATTGCTTTGTCAAGTGGATGTTAGTCATTGATTTGTTGAACCCACCCATCCTTTTTAGGAATAATAAAGGCAAGGGATGCCTATTTGGAGGCCCCACTTGGTTTAAGGATATCAAGCTCAACCATGTGATTGATTTCTGTTCTGAAAGTTTGTTGATGTACATGAGGAACAAGATGAATGTGGTGTTGCACCAGCTTTGCTCCAGGTTTGAGGTCAATGTGAACCTTTTTGTGAGGATAGGCACCAATGGAGCCATCAAATATTTTTGTGTTTTGGATAAGACATTGAATAGATCTTGTTACTGATCCAGAAAGGATGGTGTTGGTTGAGGCAACATTGTGGATGTTGACCTGTTCATATTTGGCATCAAGGATGAATGTTCCAAAACAATCAACATGGGCATTTAATGAGGAAGATCAGCAATTGAATGAAAAAATTTGGTGATGTCACAGGTTGAAATATTGTATTCCATCCATCAAGCAAGATTGTTATCATAATCAAGGTGAAAGCTACATTTGTCTGAGAAGCCTATGCCAAAGATGATATGATATTGGAGGCTCGTGGAGTAAACAATAAGCACTGGGTAATCAATGACCCCCATATTGCAATTGAATTCCAGAGAACAGATTTTTTGTAAAGCTACAAGGTTTGTAGAAGTGACAGTCCCAACAAGGGAAAAGATGCATAAATCATCATCAGAGTGGATAGGTTGGTAATTGTGCTGAACAATTCGTTTGTGAATTCATGCTTGAGAGGAACCAGAGTCAAAAAGCACACAATAGATTTTATCAGCAGCAACATGACCAGTTGACTTGCAAATGGCAATTGAGCAACATGTACCATTGGAAACATTGTTTCCTAAGGCATGATAACAGGAAATGGGTAATGTGTAATTAGGAGTAAGGATAAAAATGAGGTTAGTAAAGGTGGTCTCAAAATTCATGGGGGTATGTTTAAGACACTCCTAGGTGCAAGGCAAGAATTAGAAAAAGACCACAACCAATGTGTCACTGTGATTAGAAAACAGGTCTGGATGTGATCAAGTGTTGTTGTAGACTACAAGAAGGTATCCACATTCTCTAGCTTTATTTTTCATATTGTTCCATATGTGGTCAAGATAATTAATACTGTAATTTGCAAGTTTTAATTTCTTCCATAGTTTATTGACAAATCATTGTGTTATGTTCTTCTTCTAAGCAAGATGGTGCTACTCTGTATATCATTTTTGAGGATAATCCCAGTTCTTTGAGGCAAAACAGATTAACTGGTTTAGGATATGTTTTTGGCCTTTTATGATGTTAAAAATATCAGGTTCATCCAAACTGAATGAGTCTTTGTAAGTTTTGATCATGTCCCATAGAAATTTGCATTGTTAACAATCATTGGATTTCAACTCTTGCAAGTGGTTTTCATAATCAAGGAGGCCAATTTTCATGCAATAAAAATGGGCAACATGGGCATAAACTAACCCCACTAGGGGTTGTTCATTAGGTTTGCTATGGTACCAACAGCTGTATTCTTTGGTCTTGGGGTCAATATAGATACAAATGTCAAATTCTGGATGCAAGTGTGCTAGGGGAAATTGCCCAATATAGGATTCTTTGCTGGAATCAGAATCTGGGTTAGCAGGTTTATCCTTTTTACTTTTTATTTCAGGATCTATGCAATTTCCATGGCCATCAAAATGAACAGGATGATAGGAAGTTTTGTATGAGTTGGTCTGTCATTCCATTTGGTTAGGAATGTCATGTGACAAGTTTTCACAATTTTCCCTGAGAGGGTCCGGAATGAATTCAAGAATAGTAATATTTTCTGCCCTATGTTTGGGGTTCACCAGAAAATCATGGTGGCCAGAATAATGGTTGTCATGATGTGAGCCAGAAGAGTGTTAGTTGTGGCAATCATGATGATAGCAATCACAGCTGCAGGAGTGACTACAAGAGTGGCTCCAAGAGCAGGTATGGCATTGTGAAGAGCACTGATTATTGTCAATGTGGTAGGTGGAGTAACAATCACAATTGCAATGTGGTGGTAAATTGGATCAGAGGCCATCTGAGGCAGGATGCACAGAGGATTTTGGTGGGTTTGTGCTTTGATGTAATGCTTTAAAGTCTTTGATAGTTTGTGCACCAGTGGTGGGATTGTGCATTTTGTACTCAGTCCATTCAATTGCATTGGTGTCTTTGGAGAAACCACATTGATTACAAGGACATGGTGGACTGGCATCACATTGTTGACCAGAATGAGGTCAATCATGGGGTCAGTTATTGGAACAATGTGGAGGTAGGTTTGTAGAAGATGTATTATCTATGCCACTATCATGAGGAGTGAGTGAGGCTTTGTTATAATGGGAGGCTTGGCCTCTGCCATTATGACAGTCATTTTTTGGGTGGATTGGCATTTTAATGGCCTTAAAAAATTCATGAGATCTTCCAAGGACTCAGTATCAAAATTAGAGTGACCATGGAAAAATAATTGCAAAATGATCTTGAGGAAAAGAGTACAAGGATAAGATCTTGGCTTCTTTATTGTCAAGTTCTTTTTTTATCAGCAATCCAAAAGCTTAACAGCACGTAACCCTTTCTCAATGCAGGTAAGGAAAGTTTGAGGGGACATGATGTGTGTTTTTTACCACTATGCATTCAGAGAAGAATACAGTTGCCAGCAGTAACAGTGTGTTCATTGGCAGCCATGTAGTTAATGAAGGTGTTGCAATTTTTGGAAGTTATTTGATTTGTACATTCAATCATCATTTTTAATATTGGTCATTTTGGTCATTGCACAAGACCAGAAAGATTCATATGTGTCATTACACAAAACATGGTTTTGGTAAGTCAAGCACAGTTGTTCAAACAAGAAACTATCAAGGTTGTTGTTAATGACCATGTCAACAAATCCATTGGTGGATTGAAGCATGCAATTGAAGCCTCCTTTGTCTTCATCATTGACAGGGATGGACAATTTGATTTTGTGTGTGGACTTGCTCCCAGCTCCAGCAACAGTACCAAAAAGGTTGACCGATTTGTGTTATTGAGATTTATGACTCCATACTGGAAGGGAGAAGGTGTGAGGCTTTAGCCAATTCTCATGGTTATCATGATAGACTGGATTTCTGTAGAATTAGGTAGTTATCTGTGATGTACCCAGTTTTGAGTAATTCTATTTTAGAACTATGAAAAGGTTGGTTTAGAAGCAGACAAGGCATTCAATGCACACAAGGACAAAACAAGAGAAGGACAATTGGGTGTGTGAATGGTATGTGCTCATGATGTCATAAGGGATTGTAGGAGGAGGAATGGGAATCTACAAAAGGGGATTCCCCAGAATCCTGGAAGAGGTGCAACTAGGCATACAGTCTACTTCAAGAACAATAATTATGGTATTTTCTCAGATTATGGTTCTTACAATGGAGAATGGAGTTAGGGGACTGTACCTCATCAAACATTAAAAATAGGCTCATTCATACTCTTAATTTCATTCACTCCTTTCAAAATTTCTCCATGATATATGTTACCTTTTCTCTCCTCACTCATGTGCAGGGTGCAGTCTACAACAGACACAACTGTTGGAAATGCATTGCAACATATCACAAAAATATTCAGGAGATGCATCTGCTTCATTCTTGCTCCATCACCTAGCCACCCAAATCCAAACACCTCCATATCCTGAAGAAGTTTGGTATTATTCTATTCCTAGATCACCTGAAAATTAAAACTCATCAATTCACAATCACAATGTTAGATATAAGTTATTACAGTTAAAAATGAAACTTTCTGCCACCATTTTTTCTCTGCAATTGCCCACTTCAAGACATGATTCAACCTTGTGGACTGGACAACTCAATCTGCAGTATTCTCACAGCCATTTTTAGCTTGGTATCATTGCTGTGACAAATATTGGTAGACATATCACAATCTAATCATGTTTGAATTATTATCTGCCTTTTATTCAAAGAAGGCACATGACAGTTGGGGGCATCAAGAGGTAACCAATGCCTGGACCAGGGAGCTCTGCAAGGTCTTGACTGACTACATGGAGTCTTGATAGACTTATTTTTTGACCCTTTGGGTATTTTTCATATCAAACAGATCTTGGTAGAATGTTTTCATTGTAATTTATTTCCCCTCTGAAAGGCTTCACATGCATCCCTGACCACTGGAACAGTTGGAAAAGTGTTCTTGTGCTATGTGTTTCAAGCTAGATAGTTACAAACCATAGCCACTCCATCTTGGGCTTCATACCATTTGGAATCTCCTCTATTTTTCATCTTCAACTGATTGCTTCCATGGTATCTGAATCGTTAAAATTGTCAATGATGCATGGGTAGACTTGGTAGTCTTTGAATGAGCACTCCCCAGTAATACTGGAAGCAAATCTGAAAACGCTAGTGACATTATTTCAGATGAAATGAGAAAAATTGGAAAAGAGTATTTATCTTCTTAGGAAGTGCAGGATGAGTTTAGTGATGATGATGATTTATTAGCCAACTGAATTATTTGCTATTTACTTTTTATTGGATGGGTTTGTTGATTGGGTTTGTGCATTTGATTTTCTGCTTGTTTTTACATTTTTCATTTTGGCTGAGCACAGCATGGTGTGCTTATGGGTTTATGGTTCCAAGGGCAGACTCATCAGCCATTTTTGGTTTGTTATGAGCAATTAATAAATGAGTTTTTCTCAGTATCAGCATTTGTTGCATTTGTATAGAAAATCTTTGATTGACACCTCATAATTGTTTCATGTTGGAATCATTACTGTTGTTGCAATTTGAAAAACAGAATTTAAAAAGGATATTGTTGACAGAGAAATCAAAATAAGCTTCAAGAGATTCATTCAGGAGATTTTAATGATTGACAATTTCATGTTACAGGAGGAAGTAAGGAGACATGACTTGACAAAAGGCCATGCTGCAGACACATGATTGAGCAAGAAATCCATCAAGAACATCTTACTATTTCATTCTTCCCTTGGAACTTCTCTATTATGATGACAAGTTTGAGACATGTTTGGGCCATTTCCAACTAATATTCTATGCAAATAGTCTACCCAAGTACATTTGGCAGGTTATGAATTCAATGAATTGATTCAAAATTACTTTTTCAGCTGTAATTAAAAATTAGAAATTCATTTTTAAATACATCACACTGTGATCTTAATGCCTCCTTGAGTTCAACCATGGAGCCAAGGATAACTCCTGAGCAACAAATAACTAGCCAACATTGTTGCAGAGGAAACTAAGCCCCCGTGAATGTAATTACAATTGACAGAATGGTCAGTCATGTATTTCTTCGCTGCCTCCATGGACAGCTTAATTGAGTGACTTAGCCATTGTGGTGAACACCCTAATGGCAACCTCAAATTGAGGGTCTGAGACCCCCAATTTTGTGCATTTTTGTGGCCAATCAAAATATGCTCATGTACACTTTTGAGGGTGATTGTTCCAACAGTTGAATCCAAATCATCATCAGAAGTGATAAAAATGATAATGGTGAGATATCATGATTAGACTCACTGAAGTTTGATGTACAGGTTGACACCTTTTCTACTTCTATTTATTTTTTCCTTCATAACCGCTATTTTAATTGAGAATGAAAAATACAATTCAGTATATAAACCAAAAAACTGATGCTTTGAAGAAAATACAGCGAGGCTCAATAATACTTATCATATTTGAAGGTCCTACTAATATAGACATAGATGAATACATAAATGCATTCATAATCTGTTTCTAACTACAGAAAGTTCATCATGATGCATTTTGAATTGAAAACATATGCTGGAAATATGACATACCAGCTTCTGATGCTAGCAACCCAAGCAACCCATGATATTCAGACATGTTTAGATAGATTATAACAACCAGAAGGGACTATGCAACTGAGTTTTTGATGTTGTCATCATGAATTGCATTTGTCAAAGTAACTTTGAGGCTGTCATACATTGCATTAATTCATTGATATGTTTTTATCCATCATATCCTGATATTGTGATGTTCCAATTCCAATATTTTAATTAGAAGAAACAAAATGACAAGGTTAAACAATCTTGCACCAATACACCAGCTTTAGGGAAAAGTTAGACCAAAAAATGTGGGAAGGTTGAAGGAGCAATCTTGTTCCACACACCATAAGCATTGGGAAAACATTTAGATGTATTTTTCAACATTGATCACATTAGAAACAAGTGGACTATGCAATCCTGAACAGGATTCCTGACATAAGCAAATTTGGCAAGGGAGAATTGAAACTCAACAAGACATTCCACATATGAGCTGTGTACTTTTGGTGCAGAATTTGTTGCATTGAAAACTAGCATAGGTATACTCAGGAGCATAAGAAAATATAGTCATAATAAGAACTGTTGGATGACACAACAATGGATGTGGTGATGACTTGTCTTTCACTAATCATACCTCTAAACCAAAATCAACACTAAATTGGAAAAATTATTCAATACATTACTATGGAGCATGCAAGGCTGTAGAAAAGGAGGAGTCACTAACTGCTCATATATATATAGCAAAGAAAATCTATAGCACCACCTCAGGGTCATGATCACTGATGCTATAAGGTGATTCTCCTCTTTACATCATCTCTCATGAAATTATTTGCTTGAGGTATGTACTTGCATTGTCACATGAGCAAGAACAAGCTGATTTTCAGTTAATAGTGACACAACAGAATTGAATGGAAAGAAATTACTCTAGTGGGATGATGTGGGAAGAAAAAGGGATAATGGATGATATTTTCATCCAGTACTTTTTGAAATCTTCATATTTTTATCATTTCAAATAACTCCAATGTACTTGATAGCTTATCAGGACATTGAGTTGTGGGTAATTTAATGGCATGGTGACCAGTACCATGATTGAATATTTAGTCAAAGATGATATATAACATGAGAACAAGCTCATTCACACAGCTAAAGATAAATTTTGTAAATATTAATTTATATTTTGACCATAGACCTTAAATCAATTTACTGAGTCTTTAATGGTACAATGAATATCACTGCACACACTCAATGTGTCAAAAAACCAATCAGCCAATGGCCTCTTTTACAAAAGATTCCTATACTCTAGCCCAACTTTCACAATCAAATGCTGATAATGACAATGAAATCATCAACTGGAGTATGGGTTAAAAAGCTTCTCCCCAAAATTATGCCTTGCTCATATATAAAATATGCACCAAGAAAATTTCTTCCATTTTACAACAAAGCATTTGACTGTGAAAATAATAGAAAGTTTTTATCATTTTGCAAAAGTTTGTATTGTCATCTTCTCAAAACGTGCTGGCATTGACAACATATGACAACAGTGCTGGCATTGACAACTTATAACAACAATGTTCACCATCTTTATGACAATCAGCTTATTATAACCTGTACAAAAATTGCCATCAGTGACAAATACCAAAAATGCATGATCACTGAAAAATTCCATAAATATTTGGGAACATTCACTATGTTTGTTGACTTGTCTGATAAGTTGATAAGCAGTAAAAGTAGTTATATTGGTGAGTGGGTTTGGGAAGAAAGGATATTGTTTGGTGCAGGGATGTGAAGTTGGGAGAAAATGATCAAGATTTCAAGATTTTGCATGTTGTAATCATTTTTTAGAACCCAAACTCTAAGAAAAGCAGCAAAAAGTCTTGACTGGTTTGGTTCTACTCACGCAAAATGTTTCCACTTAGTTGCTTTTCTAAAGTCCCAATCTTCTTGTAAATACCACTGTATTTGTAAGGAACTAGGTATTTTTGGCAACTGCTTCATTTTCTTAGTTTCTTGATTTTCATTCATGAACCAAATTTTTGCTTAACCCTTCACATTTTATAGTATCAAATATGGCTCTATAAATGTCTTTTGGACCAAAAAAACATTGGTCACATGCCCCCCATCCACCAGGCATGCTTCACAACAGAAACCTTCAACCTTAATTTCAAAAGTCATGTGGCATTTGATGCACTCAAATCCATGTGGAGCATTACTGCCATCCTCCATTGTGTTGAAAGCAACATGGGCATTCTTCATTTGTTTAGCAATAGCATCCAACCTCTGGGTGGATCTGGTGATGTGGTCTATTGATAAGGAATCATCCACAGACTTGGGGAGGAGAGATGGCCAATTTTGTGTGTCTTTTTCAAGTACTTGACATTCTTTAGCTTCATCAGGGATATGATTGCATCCTGTTTCTTGATGATGCAGAAAACCCACCAGGTGAGCTGGGTTTGAGAGTGACTTTCATCTTAATTGCAAACTCAGCATCTTGGGCTGGGTGAGATGGAGGTCAGACAGCTTTTTGCAGGTAGTGGAGCCACCTGTTCATTTGCAACAGATGAATCAACACTTGGTAGACTTACATTGGCAGGTTCTGCCATCAACAGTGATTTGTTGCTGGTCAAGCAAGAGTCAATTGTCTGTACACTTGACATGAACAAGATTATGTAACAGGACATAATTATTCCTATCAGGGTTGCATTATGCATACATTGCTCTTGCAATGACATTGGCAGTGAGGGCAGTGGCTTCACCATCAGCAAATTCAACATCAGAAAGGCAAGTGTTGAGGACTGGGTTATCATGAGCACACCCAATGATATTCCACTCAGAATCGTGCTTGTGGCTGACAACTGCCCCAAGCAAAGGATTGACCATGCAGAAGCATGATGGAGGCATGGACATAATTGTTTCTGGCTTCCAGGGTCACTTCTGTATTGAGGGTAGGGAAAGTCTTATCTTTCAGGTCATCATTGAGGTAGGGTTCAAGACCAGGAATGTCAGTGAGGCCAACTTCCTCAGGTTATCCTCTAGCCAATTTGATCCCTACCAATCCTCTACCATCCATAATAAACCTTTCATATGATCTTGTTTGGCAGGGTCTGCAAGTGTCTCAGGGGTAAGTGGTCTGTATGTACTACACTGACCCATATCTCCTATTGGGGTCAGAATCTTTGCAGTCATATCAGTACCAGTGTTGATGGATGAACATTGCCAAGTACTAGCAGGTCTTAATAAAGGAGATGACAGTGGATTGGAATTCAATCCTTTCATACTATCCAAGCTCACATAATTAACTGATGTTGGTAGTCTTGTCAAATATAGTAGTTTCAGGTACCCCCCAGCTAATTTTAATACATCTCAAGCTGTATGTGAAGGTACAATGGCATTATTTTCCAGTCAATCATCCCAGAGTCTGCAGGGAGTGTTGGTCAGGAGGAGTTTCCAACCAGGTCCTTTCTTGGGATCCTTGATCTCACATTTGGCAGCATTCTGCCAAGGGGAGTAAAGTTCAGTGATCTTCTTGTTTTTGTCAGAACTTGCCAAGTGTCTGTTCCTTCAAGCCATCCATAACCATGAGGGGAGGGACATGCTCATGCTGGAACACAAGGGACAAAGCATCATGTGCCTTACTTTTTGTCTTCATGGGGTAGGCATATGACCATCCAAAATTGGATTTAAAAATCTGAGCACATTTGCTACCTCGCCAGGACATGGTGCTGCAAACATAATACCAGTGAACATCATGTGGTGGAAGCCTTGATAGCAGAGCATGTGGTGGTTGGCTCAAAATCTTTGCATCAATGTGATGTTGGCAATGTTCCTCATGTCACATTGAGTGGTGTGTGTGGAATGGAATACCCCAATGCTGGGCAAGCATATTAGAGTGCTCCTGTTGACTGGTGATGAGGCAGACTGTCTGTACTGTACTCTTCATGTCCACCATGACATGTTGTTCAAGGGCAACAGCAAGTTGTTGTTGTCTGCAATGTCAATGGTGGTATATGCCATAAAGACAAATGAGCTCACAGTCATGTCTAGACTGTGGGGGTCTGTGAGACACTTGACAATAATTTGCCCCAATTAGTTGACCATGATACCTCCTGGGAGGAGTACAGGGAGGTTGAGGGATCCCATGGTGGGCTCTTGGAGATGAGGTGGCATTTGGGGATGGTCTTGTCCTCACACTTTGTAAGCTGGGGACATCTAGCCTGGAAGTAACTGGCAACACCACCCAGTGATAGAAGAATGGTGAGTTGTGGGCTACAGCCATCAGGGTCATGTACTAGAATTGCATGATTGTCATCAGTGGGTTTATTTGATGAGAACTTGGAACATTCCTTGACTAAAGTGCCACATACACAGCATTGCATGGACCAGACAGAATGTTGGGTGTGCTATCAATCCTGAATCCTGGTTGATCATGATGATCATGGGAGTATACATGACAGGGTTTTTGTATGAAATTGCAATCAATAGTACTGGCATTCTGGTGTCGGGTCTCTTTATCAAAGCCATAAACATTGACATAGCCACCATGGTCATGAACTACAAGGACATCAGAACCAAATGCACAGGTGTCTGCATTTAAGTCCATTTCAACTAAGAATATACTATCATTTCTCTGACTACAAGTAGATTTGACTGTGTGAACTGGGATAACACCAGCTTGGTCACAGGAAATTGAACTGACATTCCCCTATGACTGCTTTGCCCTTAACAATTTCCTTTTTGTAAAAATGGAATTATTCTTGTTTGTTGCCATCTTGCAGTCTTTGACATCTTCTTCATTGGATCAGGGGTTGGAACCAGGAATGTCCATTCCCAATGCAACAAGACCCATAATCCAACATTGGTTCTGAGCAGTGAGATGGGCAATCCATCTGCAGAGATACAAGGCATTGTGCTTGCTTGATGGGAGGCTCTCCCCAGTTTCCCTTTGCCCCTGGGATGATGTCCCAATCAGCATTGGATTTCTTGCAGTCTTGCCAGAGCCATTCTTTCTGTTTGGCAGAGAGCAACTTGTAGATGCTCCTTAACAACTTGGCAGCTGGGATGCATTGGTCAGTGCCATCCAAATTCTTAAGTTTGATGCCATCAGCCTCAGCAACTGCTGCAGCTATGTGCACTCTCTTTGCAACAGGGGTCTTCTGCACCATGGAAGTGAGGTAGGAGGCACATGCATAGAAGTCATTGCTGTAATGGAACTGAGACTCATAGATCTGTACAGCAATCTTGAGGGAGGACTTGTCTGTCATGTTCAGAAAGCATTTGCTAATGGATCTTCTCATGGTGGACAACATAGGTCTAGGAGCTGTTGGTCTTGGATTATCCCTTATACTTGAGGGAACACACTTGTCTTCGAACTGTACAGTACATTGTTGGGTGAAACTGGGTCCAATGAATGTGAACTTTAGCTTCTTGAATGCAGCACAAACATTGCAGGTTTTGTGGAACTCATTCATGCAGGTCTTGGTGGGGGTTCTTGTCACAATTACCTTGAGTTCAGCATAACAATTGGCTGAGTCAAGGACATATTCTGGGGAGCTGAAGTCACCCAATTCTTTAAGGACATCTGTATCTGTCCTGTTGTAGTACTGGACATGCTCATTGATGGGAATGATGGAGCATCTTTTGATCATCCGGGCATCTGGGTCCCTGTAGAGCAACTAATGTTGTTGATGTGCTCAACAGGTACAATATCCTTCTGGATCATGTAATAGCATGGAACATAATTATCCATGGAGCAATTTGAAATACTCCCTGATGTTTATGAGCGGCTGTTCAGCATCTGCCAAATCCCACTTGGGGCAGTTCTCTTGGGATAGGTTGTTACTGTGATCCTTCTCCTGCACCATCTGGAGGTCTAGATGGTAGACATTCCTGTTGTTGATCAGGTTGATCATTTGGTGCATGTCACTATGAACTCAATGATACAGGGTGAAGCACGCAATGATCAATACATGTTGTGCCATATGTGATACGCTGATCATGGGACCCCTTTTCTTGTTCCTATGCTCTCTGCCCAACAAATATAAGATCTTGACTAAGAT
>JACCDI010653663.1_pt1 | contig 12469 bp, 8 predicted proteins | sample 7442791 | NCBI WGS metagenome assembly JACCDI01 (sample SAMN15323434, study PRJNA562643) | freshwater metagenome | isolation source: river surface water | place: USA:Blue River Watershed | collected 2017-08-15
CACAGCTTGATGTCGCAGCAGCACTTGCGGAGCTTGCCGTCAACAACCGCTGGTGCCGTCCGGTTGTGGATGATGGCGGTGTCATTTCTATCTCTGCCGGGCGCCACCCGGTGGTTGAAAAGCTCGCCGGTGGAATCCAAAGATTCATCCCGAATGACACCATTCTCGATACCGAGCAAACCGTCCATGTCATCACTGGTCCCAATGCAGCAGGTAAGTCCACCGTCCTCAGGCAGGTTGCACTGATTGTGCTCCTTGCGCAGATTGGTTCATTTGTTCCTGCCGATTCCGCGCATATTGGAATTGTGGACCGCATCTTTACGCGCGTCGGCGCACACGATGACCTCTCCAGTGGTCAATCCACATTTATGGTCGAGATGACCGAGACGGCTGAAATTCTCAACCATGCCACGGAGCGCAGCCTGGTGATTTTGGATGAAATCGGGCGTGGGACATCCACATACGATGGCCTTAGCATCGCGTGGGCGGTAGCCGAGCACCTGAGTGAGCTTGGTGCTAAGACATTGTTCGCGACGCATTACCATTTATTGAATGACCTCGAAAAGCAGCGGCCAAATGTCCGAAACTATCGGATTGCCGTTCGCGAAACCGATGACCGCATTCTGTGGCTGCGCAAAGTTCTCCCTGGCGGGACGGATAAGTCGTATGGCGTGCAGGTTGCCCGGATGGCAGGTTTGCCTCCGACCGTTGTTGAGCGTGCAAAGCGGATCCTGATGCAGCTTGAGAAGGCTGGGGGAGCTCCGCGGATTGAGACGACAGCGGCGACACTGCAAATGACACTTTTTGAAGCGGCTATCCACCCCGTGGTTGAAGAGCTACAGGCGATTGATCCCAATCGCTTATCCCCGATGGAGGCGCTTCAGCTGGTGGCACGCTTGCATTTGGATGCAAAAAAGCGCTGACAGTGCTCATATAGTGGATGGACGCATTGCGTTACCCGTGCATCGGCATATCAAGTGTCGCCACCTTCGCCTGCTAACAAGTTTGTGTCAAACGCACATACATTTCGTTATATTTGTGCAATTGCACCTAAGCACATCGCATTTCTGCCAGAAACCATGTCTTTGTCGACAAAGTTAGAAATGTTTAGTCCGAATTTTACATCGGGGATGTTTGCGCATTTGCTATAACGCATCCGCAACGCCAATCTCATTGGCTGATATCTGCACGCAACCCACGCACGCTGGGGTCAATCTCTCAGGCTTCCAACCTGTTTTATTTTGCGATTCATTTGCGTAAATGAGTATGTAATCTCCTTAAATGCGAATAGTGTGGTCGTAATATGCAATTAATTACGTTAATAAGATTGATAAGTCAACAATAATGTGTCTGTTGTATCCATATAGGAATGTTAGAAAAGTTTAGAGAGCGACTTACATCAAATTTACCGAGTTTTCTGTTATTACTCTCCGCGCAGATGATTACGGCTGTGCCCCAGTGAGCGAAGTCCCGACAACCTTGTTGTTCTTCCTGGTGCCGATAACCGTTGACTTGCGGAGGAAAGATGCGTTGTTTTTGGAGTCCCAAGATTTGGAGGGGCAGTGTGCTTACAGGATGCATACTGGGCATGGCATGCCGTCAGGCATTTGCTATCGGGACCTGGTACACATCCAAAGTGGCATGGCTGAGCGCTGTGACCAGTGTCAGAGCTGATACCTTTGCCGACTCACTCGGGCGTGGGCGCGTCCTTAATCGCCTCGGTGGCGATCTCAAAATTTGGGAAACAGGTGACCCTGGAAGCTTTCTTTACCGCGGAATCAATGATGCTGGAGAGCGGTTCATCAGCGTCAATCAATGCAGCAATGTAATGAATCTCAGCTTCAACTCCTTCGCCTTTTCTGGTTACTTTGGCGTTGTGGATGAAGGTGATTGTCTTCTCGGATCACCCCTGATGATCACGACATCTGATGGAACCCAGCAAACGCTTGATGTCACCTCGGGGGCAGGGACATTCCTGGGGTATGTCGGGGACATTCCAATTACGTGGATGACGATTGAGCAACCCGACGCCAGTGGCTATGTAGCTCTGAATTCATTTTCCCTGGCAAAGCCGGCGGGTGATTTGGCCGTGACTGGGGCGAATGTAGCACCAGAGCCTGGCACCCGGGAGCTGCTGATTTTCGGAAGTGGAATAGGACTGGCATCAATCGTCTGGAAGCGGAAGCGTCTATTTTCACTTGGTAAGACACCATGTCATATCCATGCGGATGGTCACTAAGTGGGTGTTTAGACAAAAGTTTACAAATCTTTAGACCGGTAAGTGCGTGTCAATTGGCATCCTATTCCGGATGATGAAGCAGGGACGGATGTCTGTTTCCAGAAAGCTTGTTTGGAGCGGTTCCCCCTCCGTCCCAGCTCATCCATGCACTTGCAATTCCTAAAGCCACTACGTACGCTTCTTTTCCTCATCACGCTGGTGGTGAGCCTGTGCGCGCCTGCCCGGATGGCAGCTGCGATTGACCGATTTGCAATCCAATTTGATGGCGCATCCACTGGAACAGGGAATGACGCCCGACCACTTTCACTGGTCTTTGAACTTACGGGATTTGCAAGTCCCCAGGGTGTGTTGACCATCTACATTGGACAGCTCGCGCTGGTGGATGCAACCCCTGAGGTGACGGAGCTCTTTGGACCTTTGTCTCAGTATGCGCTTGATCAGTCGATGAGCCCGGGGACACTTGATCTGTCCGGGGCTACCGGGCAGCCATCGCATTTACTCTTCACACTGGCTCGGAAGTCAGAGATCTCTGTTAATCAGTGGGACCTTCGGATGGCTGGTGAGAAGGCAACGCTGGTGGGAACCGCAGGAAATCGGACATATACCTTTGTCGGGAGAATCAAAGGCTACGAGCCAACGGGGGAAGTCAGCGAAGAGCTCCCGCTTCCGTTTCTCTTGATTGCCGGTGGTATTGGACTGGTTGCGTTGATCGGACTCGGCTGGTTCTGGGACATCCAGGCAAAAAAGGCCGCTGCTGAGAAGTTAAGACGACGTGCATTGGAAGGTTATGCCGCATCGCGGCAGATTAGCGGCTTTGATGCAAGCGGCCGGCCAATATATTTGGCGACGGATCCACAAATGATTCGCCTGGCCCGCATCAACAAGGTCGTGTCAGTCATCCTCCGCGTGATCTTTCTTTTGGCCACCTTGCTGTTGCTCCGCGTGGATGGTGCATGGATGCGAAGTGACCTCCGCGAGGCTTTTCTGCGCCCGATGTCCATAACCATGGACGTCCCAGTTAGCTTTTGGCTGACGTCCGCAGTCGTCACGCCCTGGCAGCTGATGTCATCGAGTGCCTTGTTTGTAGCCCTGATTCATGGATGGCTACGCGGGCCAGCAAGTCCACAACTCCCGACTATCAGACAGCTGGTTGGCTTGCTTGTAGGTGCGTTGATACTGTTTTTTGGCCTCATGGGACATGCGACATCCATTGGGATACTTGGCTTGTCCATCGTCCTTGGCAGCTTACTGCTACCCATACTTTCGATGCCCCGACGTATGCGATGGCTGGTCACAAGTGTTGTCGTTTTACTTTCCGTTCCGCTGCCCGAGTCCATCCTCGCCGCTGTGCAGGGACGTATTGGAATCCCGCCGATAGGCAAACTTGGCTTTATCGCAGCGGGTATCGATATTCTTGTGGGCATCGCCTTCGCGGTTTGGTTTGGTGAACATCGACGAAGGAAGCAACCGCTTCAATCGCAGGGGGGCACATTTGACTATGCGGTCCTCGTGGCTGCAATCATGTTCATCGCGACATGTGTTTCCGGTTACAGACAGCACCAGCAAGTGCAGGCACAGTCGGCGTGGATGCCTATTGCTCCACTGCAGATCGGACGTTACAAGACACGGTTGGTAGATGTCGATGCTGCATTTTTGTCACTTGTGGGTAAGCCGAAGGCAAAGCTTTATGAGTACAAAGCTCTTGGAGCATCGGACATCGTGATGACGGTGGTGAATGGCGCCCATTTGGATGCGTACCATGACCCGACCATTTGTATGGCACAGGGAGACTTTGTCTATAAAGGGCAGCTCAAGGCTCCTCCTGGTTTGTTGGTTCGCCGCTTGGAGTTTGCCAGCCAGAGCCGGCCAAGTCATCGGCTCATCTTGGATTATTGGGAGCAGGATAGGGATGGCGGCATCGAGACGGCGGCCAAAATGGGGCGGCTTAAGCATCTTCCTAACAGAATCCTGAAGGGGCTTGGGCAGCTCAGTGCGACCCCGCCGGTGGTGATTATCAGGGCGCAGGTTGAGTGTGATGGTGTAAAAGCGTGTGCCCGCGCGGAGAATGCGCTGAGTGTGATCAGCCGGAATGTACAAACGGGCATTCGCTGACGCCAATCTGTGGGGATCCGGGTTTGTCTCACCGATTCTTTCGTTTGCTCTCCATGAATGGAGACTTATACAGGGATGGATTGCGCCGTAACTAATCCTAACTGAATCCTTCAGTAGAAGTTTAGAATTGTTTAGAGCCCAATATGAGTGCAATTTTGTCCGACTGAATGAACCATATAGCGTGGCTTGGCGAGTCCATCCCAAGTCTCAATCGGGTGCCTGAACACCTGATATCCGCTCTGCGATGGGCAGGTGGCAACCGATGTCCATCGTAGAGCGGGATTTCCCTTGACACTTTTTTCAGTGCATTCCCCTGTCAGGTCTCCTTTGTCTGTCAGGTGATTTTTTATGGCAGCTGGCTGAAGTTGTAAACGCAAAACGTGTTGTTGTAGTGGCCGGCAACGTAGCCGCCTGCAGTTTTTGTGTACGCGAAGGGGATGCTTGAACTAAGACTGCCTGTCGAGATTTCGCGCCCGTAATATTTGCGGATATAGGTCAGTGCCACGTTGGATGACTTCTGGGGGATGGGACGCAGGAGTGCATTGAGCGCTCCGTTGGTATCAAAGGTGAGCGAGACAAAGCTCCCTACGCGTTGATGTCCAGGAAGGCGGACGGTCAGCGTAAGGGCGGTATCGGTTTCTGCATTCCCAAAGCGGTGCATCGTAATCCGTTCCGAGCCATTCGGAGAGCGCTGGGTTATCACTGCTTCCAGATCTTCCAGATGCCTCTACGAATGCTGCAAACATCAAAGTCTCAACGACAAATCCGGGCTCAAATGTTGCCCCTGAGCCGTCATCACTAGCGTTTATTTCCATCGGATTACTTGGCGCCGCAGGTCCAATATTACGTAGGCGTATCCAAGTTCGTAACATCATCAAATAGGGGTCACGTTTATCGCTTAGCCTATGGAAGTCTTCGTATCATTACGAAATGAACGGATCTAACAAAAAGTTAGAAAAAGTTAGAAGCCCTTTCCCTTGACGTAAGGAAGGCGTTTGTACGAAAGTACTGCTGATGAAGCACATACGTGTGCACTCTCTCTGCACCGTTCAAAATGCTCATCAACCTGAATCATATTCAACCCATTTAGTATGTTCAGTTGTGTGTGTGCTAGCCGGAATTTTCCAATCGATTCTGGCTGGCACATGCGCTGATACGGTTGATGCATCCCTTCGTGTAAGCGAGTGGGATGTACGTAGCTGGAGGCCTTATGACGAGCTGGAAGCGGATTTACGTTGAGCGGATGAAGTCCCTTGTGGGTCAGCGTTTTGCTGCCAAAGAAGCATCCGTGCAAGTCATCATGCAACCTCCAACAGACCATGCGCTTTACTTCTCACCCCTTCGAACAGCGTTCACATTTCACTATGCATATAGCATCGAAGCGATTGGATGTCTGACGGCAGGGCTTGGCACCGAAACAAAAATTTCCATCCAGAAGAATGGAGCGGAAATCGTCTCGGCGAGTGATCTTCGGGTTCAGAGTGAGTTTTCATTTGATAACGACCATGCATGGCGGTGGATTACGCTGAAGAATGCCATCGATGTCGTTAGCGGCGACACGCTTGTGGTTGAAATTCAATCCAACTTTGTCTTTGGGGCTCCGGTCGCTGAGTCGTGTCTGGATGGAGTTTCGTTTACAGGATCCTTCCGTGCGGATGGGCTTCCATTCCGTGAGGCGGACAAAGCCTTTGCCAATTTGCGTGTAAGTGTGACCCACGACTTAGTCGCGACATCGTAGGTCAAACGGCGTCACCTTTATCGTTTGCCCCGGTACAAAACGGCAGCTATCGGTGGTTTTGAATAGCGTGTTGTAGCACGGGTATTCAGTAAGACTGATGGCTTGCTATTTGAGGCCAGTGAAGTCAAAAATGGTGTAGTTTTTACCAAAGCGTCCTGCCACGATGTTGGCATCTGACTGGTTGTAGTGCACAGGTTTGTCTGTCGTTAGGATGCCCGTGGTGATGTCGGTTCCGCTGTACTTGTTGACATAAATCAAAGCGAGGCGTTGCCCTGGGCTCTCAAGCGGTTGCAACAACGCACTAAACGATGCTATTGACCCGCGATAGTACATCGAGACGATTCGCTTGGCTTTCATCTTTTTAGGTAGCCCTACAATCATCGACAATGACGAAAAGTCATCCGATGGCCGGGAGCGATAGAAGTAAACCGAGTTCGAGCCTTCTTGTGCCATGTCGTAGCTGCCAAGCACATACATATCAAGCATTGGTACTGGGGATAGCATCACACGTGTGTTTAGGAAGTGCGTCTGCGTCTGCTCCAGCTTCTTGATGCGGCCATTTCCTGGATCCAGGCGGACTACTGAAGGAATGTTACGGACGACACCATCCAGTGTTGTTGTCGCAAGTGGACCATAAACCAGAAAATCTCCGTTCGTGGCCAAGGCTCCATCACTAAAAAAGTCATTTTTATGCGCCGGACCATCAATCGTTCTTGTCCACTCGAGCTTGCCATCTTTGGAGAGGCGCTGAACCTGCCAGTCGGATGTATTCCCGGCAGTGTTGCGGTTGTAGACCGTGCTGACCAGGTAGTTTTCACCCTTTGCACCTTGTGTGACAGAGGTCAGCTGGGCAATTCTCTTGCTGACCGTGACTTCATCATTAAGTTCGCCGGATGGTTTCAGGTGCATCGCACGAATGGTCACCGAGGACGCGCCAGATTTGCCAGTGGTAAACAACCAGGCTCCACCTTGCATGTCACTGACGACGCGAATCAGGTGGAGAATTTTGTCTTCTGGCTTACCCGAAATCGATGTCGATAGCAGCTTGCCTTCCGGACTGTATTTGAGAAGAGCGAGATATCGACCAGGTCTTGGGCCATCGGGTGCAGGTTTTACAGGTTGAACCTGGTCGATGGATACGATGCGATGCGTCTCGTTATTTTCTGCTGTTCGGGCAATCGATGAGGAGATGATTTTTCCATCCGAGCCGTACTTTATGAGCGCTGGATACATCCCGGGGCGTTTACCGATTGCGTTGGATTTCAGTATCTGAATATGCGCACCAACAAATATATTTCCGAACTTGTCAGTGACGATGTGTTCCGGGAAGTACTGAATACCATTGGCACGGGGCGTCAATGTTGACCAAAGCAGCTTACGGTTACGGGATGTGCGTACGGTCAGGATTTGCTGCTCCATATTTTTGTACCGCACGACACCTGTCGTTACTGCACCACCGCCAGGGACCTGCACGCTCGCGACGGCTTCCGAGAGGGTGACATTATCTTCGGGTTTGGGTTTGTATTCGTACTGGATAAAGCGCCCGATGTACGTTGGAGCCTGATCCGGGATTAAGTTGCCTGACATCCGTCGCGCGGGAGGAGGCTGGCTTAATTTGCCAAGGATGACCGGTGCACTGATGAGCCCAACGAGGAGGGCTGCCGCGATTCCCCGGGAAAAGTCGCGTGGCTTGGAGCCCTTACGGAGAACAAACTCATCGGTTTCCGGTTCGGCAATCAGAGTGCCCGTAAAGCCAAGCGCCCGGAGGCGATCTGAGAAGCGTTCCGCACTAGTATCATCGCCGCAGGTAATCGCAGCGCGCCAGCCACGTTCAAGACATTGGATGCGTAGTGCATTAAATTCTGCCCGCTGGGTCTCAAATGCTTCGGGATGCCCTGCGATCAGATCCTGGTCGGTCGCAAGGTCATCGAATTCGAGTGCAGCTTGCAGTGTTTCAGCGGCACTTAATGAGTTGAGAATGACATTACCGATGCGAAGGCATTCTAAATAGTCAATTTTGATGAGGGTTGTGTCGAGTTTTACGACCCGTTCGGAGATCACGACAACGGGTTGTGCACCAAGCTCGGCAAAGGCATCTACTACTGACTTGCGCCACTTGTGCAACAGGACATCGCGGCTACGGTCATCACTCAGCGGCCAGGCAATTTCAGTCAGTTCTAACCGGAGCATTTCGGTGTCCGGGGCGGTGGCAAGGAGGGCCAAAACGTACCAAGTCTTACGGGTTAGCTTGACTTCTGCGAGAGAGTCAGCTGCGTGGATTTCTCCACGTCCCATTAGTTTGAGTACAGGTCGCATACACCTTATGTTACTGGATATCACTCTGGAATCTGTCAGGAAGCGTCATCGTATTTGTACACAAAATCGCTGGATGACGAACAATTTTCAGCACCGAAGTTGGGGAGTACAGAAGTGAAGGGAGGGCGATTCTTCCCGTGAATGCTGCCCTCCAGAGGCGGCTCCCGCGACCGTGGCCGGTTCAGCGCATTTTGCTGCGGGAATCCGGGAGATTCACGGATTAGTCGATCAGCCATTGCGGAGCACCAGAACAGAAACTGTCGGGTTATCTATGACTTCTGTACTCGTCGAGCCGAGGCTAATCCGCTCAAGCAGTCCGTATCCCTTTGCGCAGACCACCAACAAATCTGCATCAAAGCGCTTTGCGGCTTCCAGGAGAGTCGTAGCCGGTCTTCCCTGCATCACATGCAGGTGAATATCCGGTGTTAGCTGCTTCATGAAGCGCTCCGTCTGCGCGAGGTGATCATGAAGGCGTTCACGGATGGCCCCGATTGTGTCAAAGCTGTCGACACCGACATCAATACCTCTGGCATCATCCGGGTTGAAAACCGTTACAAGGTCAATGTGGGCAATGCCCCGAGGCATCCAGCCGGCGAACTTGTGCAGGGCGGCATTGCAGTAGTTTGAGTGATCCACTCCTACAACGACACGGAGGTCACCGGTGCGGGTGCGTTTGCGGCTCACAAGAACACTAGCTTTTGCCCCGGCGGTAACGGTTGCAGCCGTTGATCCGAGGACAAAGCGTTCGATTGGCCGGGCGATGTTTGCATCCACACAGACCAGCGTCGCATCCCGGCTGTCCGAGAGACTGACCAGCTCATAGCGTGGATTGCCCAGAGTTACATCGGTGCTGACGTAGTGTGGATCAACCCCGGTTTCCTCGATGTGTTGTTTGATTTTCGGGAGGTAGTCCTTAGCCTTTTCCACTTCGGTGTCTGCATGCCAGGCCATGAAGTCATTTCCGCTGACGATGTCATTGGGGTAACCGGCGACAAGGTAGGGGGAGACAACGTGGAGGAGGTGATAGCGGACACAGGGAATCGCGAGGGCACGCAGCATATCGATGCTGTCTGTCGTCGTGGGTCCGTTTGTTCCGGCAATTCCAATGATGGCTTCCATTTCTGTAGAGACTCCTTTCACCGCACTGTCCAAGTATCTGCTGTGTAATCCATGCACCCTGGAGCTGCCTGGACATTGGTAATCATCCAGTTGATCGGGTGGGCCAGCGTTTGAAAGACAACAACGCCTGTAAACCAGATAAGCGCTGCGAGATTGATCATCACGACTGCAATTCCCCAAAGAAGGGCCACCAGGTGAAAACGAAGCATCGCTGCAATCGCAGCCAGAGTGTCACCATATGGGTTTGATGATGTTGTCGTGTCGAGAGTAGGGGCTTGTGGCTGCCAAACCGGGCTTGCCGGTGCCGCTGTATCCAATACTCTGACCATCCCGACCTGTTCGTTAAACTGGTATGTCATCGTTGCCTCCATCACTGTTCCGATCTCACAGATACGAGCACCGTTACCCGTATCTTCGTAACACAGCAGGTGTTACTTACCTCCCGGGGCGCCATTGACCCGGGAGGCTGGCTCCTTCGGCTGAGCTGTGTCAGGATGCAATCCCGGGGTATGTGACCACTTCAAGACTATTCCGAAGTGGCTTACTCCAAAAACTGACACATCGACCACCGATGAACCGCGCTGAGGAAGGGAAACATTTCCAAGGTAAACCTGGCTGCCCGGAGTGTGTACTGGTGTCTGTTGGAGTTTTCCGCAACAGGCTGGCCACACTGCCAACCGCTAACCAATGCTATGTTTGAGTACCGGACCACGCTGTCCGGATGTCACATCCGAGCTGTTTCCACCGCCTTCACACATCGACCTTATCGCTGTTGATCGGCTTCTCCATAGGCCATTTGGGTGATTGAACCTAGTAATTTCACTTATTTATGCACAATTGTGCACGAGGAAATCAGTGGCAATTCTTTCCTTTTCGCGTTGACGAAACGGTTTTCTAGCGTAGTGCTATCCTGCAACACACATAAACCACGTGTGCAGTGGTTATCCGGGGGCTGATTTCCGGATTTTGTAGATGTTGCGTATGCAATTTGTTTTTCAGTGGCAGCTGGCCATGCGCTCCATAACATCCATCTACAGGATGCCTTCATCGACACCAGAGGGCTACTTTCGGGAATTTGTTGATGTTACAAACGCAATTGGTTTTCCAGCGCATCCTGATAAGGCATCCGCAAAGGCGGTTTCGATAGAATGCACCAATGTCTGCTTACAATGTCGCCCTCGTCGGCGCAACCGGCGCAGTAGGCGCCGAGTTCCTTCAGCTCCTCGCATCCCGTGACTTCCCGCTTGGCGAGCTGCGCCTCCTCGCATCCAGCCGCAGCGCCGGCACCACCATCCGCTTCAAAGACCAGGACATCGTCGTTCAGGAACTCACCGAATCCAGCTTTGATGGCATCGATATCGCCTTCTTCAGCGCCGGAGGCTCGCGATCCAAGCAATATGCCGCCGCCGCCGTTGCCGCAGGCGCCGTCGTCGTTGATAACTCATCCGCCTTCCGGATGGACCCCTCTGTCCCGCTTGTCGTCCCAGAAGTTAACCCGGATGCCCTAACCGGCCACAATGGCATCATCGCCAATCCGAACTGCTCGACCATCCTGCTTGTGATGGTCCTCGCACCTCTATTGAAGCTTGCCCCCATCCGCCGCGTGGTCGTCAGCACCTACCAGGCAGCATCCGGCGCTGGCGCGGCCGCGATGCGCGAGCTCGAAACACAAACCGCAGCGGTTATCGCCGGGAAGACGCCAGAACCCGAAATCTTCCCGCATCCAATCGCCTTCAACCTCTTCAGCCACAACACCGCCATCGATGAAACCGGCTATAACGAGGAAGAGCTCAAAATGGTCAAGGAGACACGGAAAATCCTCTCCGATGACTCTCTTGCCGTGACCGCGACCTGTATCCGCGTACCCATCCCACGCGCACACTCCGAGAGCGTCAACATCGAGTTCGTTGGTGAGAGGCCATCCGTTACGGCAATCCATGATGCCCTTGCCGCATTCCCAGGTGTAGATGTGATTGATGACCGTGAGGCGAATGTTTTCCCGATGCCACTTCACGCCAGCGGCCGGGATGAAGTCTTTGTCGGCCGCATCCGGGAGGATCTCTCGTGCCCGAATGCCATCGACTTGTTCCTCTCCGGGGACCAGATTCTAAAGGGTGCTGCACTCAATGGCTATCAAATTGCCGAGTGCCTGATTGAGCGTGGATTGCTGGGAGGCAAGAAATGAGTGCGACACTGCGCGGTGCGAATGCCCGCTTTGGAAACCTGCTGACGGCGATGGCGACGCCACTCCACCCGGATGGCTCCATCGACTTTGCCGGCGCCCAAACCCTTGCTAAATGGCTGATGGCTGAAGGCAACGATGCCCTTGTCATCAACGGAACCACGGGCGAGTCGCCAACGACATCCGATGACGAAAAGCTCGAACTCCTCGATGCTATTATCGAAGCGATTGGCGCTGATAAAGTCGTGGCTGGCGCAGGTGGAAACGACACACGCCATATTTGCAAGCTGGCGGCCGCAAGTGCTGCCAAAGGCGTCGCGGGCATCCTCAGCGTCGCTCCGTATTACAACAAACCCTGCCAGGAAGGCATTTACCGCCACTTCCGAGCCGTCGCCGATGCTGCAGCAATCCCAGTTCTTCTCTACAACGTGCCCGGACGGACGATTGCCAATATCGATGCCGCGACAACCGAACGCATCGCTGCAGACCAGGAAAATGTCATCGGGACCAAAGAGGCATCCGGGAACATGATGCAAGTCGCTGACATCGTTGCACGGACCCCGGACAGCTTCGATGTCTACTCAGGTGACGACGGTACGCTCCTCCCGCACCTCGCGGTGGGTGGCTGTGGCATCATTTCGGTGATCTCGCATGTGGCCACACCGCAGATGAAAGACATATGTAACAAGTGGTTTGCGGGGGATGCCGCGGGGGCGCGGGAAGCATTCCTGCCGACACTTGGCATCACGCGGATGATATTCGC